>JACCDM011516080.1_pt1 | contig 30824 bp, 31 predicted proteins | sample 7445851 | NCBI WGS metagenome assembly JACCDM01 (sample SAMN15323438, study PRJNA562643) | freshwater metagenome | isolation source: river surface water | place: USA:Blue River Watershed | collected 2017-08-16
CAAGCAATTACAAGTAGGTATCATGAACCGTGGTACCGCTTGGTTGGATACAGGTACTTTTGAGTCATTGGCAGATGCCTGTGAATTTGTGAGAGTGATTGAAAAAAGACAAAACCAAAAGATAGGATGTATCGAGGAAGTAGCCTACAGAATGGGCTTTATTGATAAAACACAATTATTGGTTTTAGTGGATAAATATGCTAAAAGTGGATATGGTAATTATTTAAAAAATAAATTTATATAATGAATAACTTAAAAAAAGCAATTATAACAGGAGTTACAGGTCAAGATGGTGCATATCTTGCAGAGCTTTTGTTACAAAAAGGTTATGAAGTACACGGTATTAAAAGAAGAGCTTCATCTTTCAATACCCAAAGAATTGATCATTTATATCAAGATCCACATATTCCAAATAGGCATTTGCACTTACATTATGGAGACTTGACAGATAGTACTAATTTGATTCGAATTATTCAAGAAGTACAACCTGATGAAATATATAATTTGGCAGCAATGAGTCATGTTCATGTAAGCTTTGAAGAGCCTGAATATACAGCAAATGCAGATGGAATTGGAACATTAAGAATTCTAGAGGCAGTACGTTTATTAGGTTTAACAAAAAAAACTAAAATTTATCAAGCTTCAACATCAGAATTATATGGATTAGTTCAAGCCGTCCCCCAATCTGAAACAACTCCATTTTATCCTCGTTCACCTTATGCTGTAGCTAAACTATATGCTTATTGGATTACTGTAAATTATAGAGAAGCTTACAATATGTTTGCTTGCAATGGAATTTTATTTAATCATGAATCTCCTCAAAGAGGCGAGACATTTGTAACAAGAAAAATTACAAGGGCAACTGCTCAAATTGCACTTGGTTTAGAAACATGCCTATATTTAGGAAACTTAGATGCAAAAAGAGATTGGGGACATGCTAAAGATTATGTTGAAGGAATGTATCTGATATTACAACAAGAAAAACCTGAAGATTTTGTTTTGGCAACGGGTATAACAACAACAATTAGAGATTTTGTGAAAATGGCATTTAATGAAATAGGAGTTGTCTTGGAATTTAGAGGACAAAATGAAAACGAAGAAGGTTTTGTTATTTCAAATAATGGTAATTATAAATTATCTAAAGGTCAGGTCCTTGTAAAAGTAGACCCTAAATATTACCGTCCAACAGAAGTTGATTTGCTAATTGGAGATGCAACAAAAGCAAATTCAAAATTAAAATGGAAACCTAAATATAGTTTAAATGAATTAGTAAAAGAAATGGTAGCTAGTGATTTGCTTTTTTTTCAAAAGTTTTTAGTGAAATAAAGCATGTTAAGATCAAAATGATCTAATGTAAAATAAATAATGAGTTTACAAAAAAAAGCATTTAGCGGAGTAGTATGGAATTCCGCCCAGCAATTTTTTACACAGGGAATTAGTTTTTTTGTCTCAATAATTTTAGCAAGACTTTTAGCTCCAGAAGATTTTGGATTAATTACCATAATTAGTTTTTTCATAAATTTTGGAAACACGTTAGTTGAAAGTGGATTAAATCAGTCTTTATTGAGGCTGCAAAATCCAGATGAATACGACTATTCAACTATATTTTTTTTAAATATTACATTTAGCTTAATTATTTTTATAATTGTTTTTATTTTATCTGATTGGATAGCTATTTTTTTTAATCACACAATTCTTTCAAAGCTGATCAAGGTATACAGTATTATATTTATTATCAATGCTTTTTCTATTGTACAAAATACCAAACTTGTAAAAAATAATGAATTTAAAAAACAATTAATCATATCTATTCCTTCTATTTTATTTGGAAGTATAATTAGTATAGGAATGGCCCTCAAAGGCTATGGGGTTTGGAGTTTGGTGTGGGGTGCACTTATTCAATCACTGCTTACAACTATCTTTTTATGGATTCAAGGAAAATGGAGGCCGAAAATAATTTACAATAAACAAAAAATTTTATTTCATTTTAATTATGGTTATAAACTCACGCTTTCGGGTATTTTAGAAACTTTTTATACAAGTATATATTCTCTGATAATTGGCAAATATTTTACTCCTTCTCAAGTTGGATACTTTCAAAGAGCAGACAGCTTTAAACAACTTCCTGTAAGTAACATCATCATAATATTAAATAAAGTCACATTTCCATTATTGTCTGAGATTTCAGATAATAATGATAGGTTAATTAATGCGTATAAAAACATAATTGGATTGATAATGTTTTTTATATTCCCTATTTTATTTTTTATGTTTATTTTAAGCGAGCCACTGTTTAGACTTTTATTTTCTGATAAATGGCTACCTGCTGTTCCATATTTCAAGATACTTTGTATTAATGGCATCTTCTATCCTATAAATGCTTACATGTTAAATATTTTAAATATTAAGGGAAGGACAGATGTTTATCTTAAAATTGAAATCATCAAAAAAGTTTTATTGTCAGTCATTATTTTATTATCAATTAGTTGGGGAATCAATGGTATGTTATTTGGATCAATTATTTTTTCAGTGATGTCGTTTGTTATTAATAGTAGATTCACCTTTAGATTTTTAAATTATAGTATTTTGGATCAAATAAAAGATTTATTTCCAACATTCATTTTAACACTAATTTCTTCTTTTTTTGTTTATATTTCTATAACTGCTTTAAATAATTACTTAAGCTCAGATATAATAAAGATATTTTTTTCTTCATTAATTGGAACAATAGTTTATTTAATATTTGCCTATATTTTAAAGTTTAAATCACTTTATTATTTAATAAATGTGTTTCATATGAATAATAAAATACAAACTCAAAAGAATTAAGTATGAAACTTTATAAAGAGATGGATTTTTTAAAAAGCGCCTTAAGTCTTTCAGGCAAAACCAAAGATATAGATGAAGTTATAAATTGGCTAAAAGAACAAAATAGTTCTGTTTCAGTTAATATTACAAAGACTCGTTTTGATAAACTTGATAAATGGGCATATGATAGTAAAACTGGAAGTTTGAGACACGAGTCGGGTAAGTTTTTTTCAATTGACGGAATTAAAATTCAAACAAATTGGGGCGCTATTCATGAATGGGAGCAACCTATTATTAATCAGCCCGAAATTGGCTATTTGGGATTTATAACAAAAGAATTTGATGGTATTTTGCATTTTTTAGTACAAGCAAAAATAGAGCCAGGCAACGTGAATTTTGTTCAACTATCACCAACTCTACAGGCAACACATAGCAATTATTCGCAAGTCCACAATGGTCGAAAACCATTATATTTAGAATATTTTCAAAATGCAAAAACGGAACAAGTTTTACTTGATCAACTACAATCAGAACAAGGCGCTAGGTTTTTAAAAAAAAGAAACAGAAACATTATAATAAAAATAGATGAGGAAGTAGAAGTGTTCAATAATTTTATTTGGCTAACATTAGGTCAAATTAAACATCTAATGCAAATAGATAACTTAGTAAATATGGATACTCGGACTGTTATATCAGGAATTCCATTTGGAGAATATACAGAACAAGTAGTAGGCATGTTTAATTTTTTTGGCATTCATAATAATTTTAATAAAAAGCAAAATGCTTTTTTAAAATCTGCACTAGTTAGTGACAATTATTATAATTCTTTAGACTCAATAATTGCTTTTATAACAAAACAAAAAAGTACATACGACCTCGAAATTAGTAATATTGATTTAAAGAAATTAAGTAACTGGGTATATTCCGAGAGCTCAATATCACATATAAATAAAAAATATTTTAGTGTTATTCCGGTTAAAGTTGAAATAGGTAATAGAGAGGTGGTAAATTGGTGTCAACCAATGATTGAACCAGCACAAGAGGGATTATGTGCATTTATATGTAGAGAAATTAATGGTATCTTACATTTTGTTGTTCAATCGAAATTAGAATGTGGTAATAGAGATATTATTGAATTTGCACCAACAGTTCAATGCTTAACTGGTGATTATAGAGAAACTAAAACTGGCTCATTACCATTTTTGGATAAAGTTTTAAATGCTAGAAAGGAACAAGTTGTATTTGATTCTTATCAATCTGAAGAGGGAGGCAGATTTTATAAAGAACAAAATAGAAATATGCTCATAATTATCGATGATTTAGAAATCAAATTACCAGAAAATTATATTTGGATGACATTGAGTCAATTGTATAGTTTTTTAAAATTTAATAATTTTTTAAATATTCAAGCTAGAAGCTTAATTGCCGCAATTTCATTTGTATGATTAATCAAAAGTTGAGAGTTGGAGTATTAGGTTGTGCAAACATTGCAATCAAATCAGTTATACCAGCAATAGTTGATTTAGAAAATTTGTTTATTTTAAGTGGAGTTGCAAGTAGAGACATTGAAAAAGCAAATTTAATTTCAAAAACTTTTAATACAGAAGCTTATTATTCATATAATGATTTAGTTAATTCAAAACACATAGATGTTATATATATACCTTTGCCAAATTCTTTACATTTTGAATGGGTAGAAAAGTCATTGTTAAACAATAAACATGTACTAGTTGAAAAATCTATGGCTTGTTCACTTGAAGAAGTAGTTAAACTAAATGAATTAGCTAAAAGTAAAAACTTAGTATTAATTGAAAATTTTCAATTTAGATTTCATACACAAATTAATAGAATTATAGAAATTATAGATTCAGGTGAGATAGGGGAATTAAGATCTATTACTGCAAATTTTGGATTTCCACCATTTTCAGATATAAAAAACATTAGGTACAGTAAATTATTAGGTGGTGGATCTTTATTAGATGCTGGAGCTTATCCAATAAAACTCTCTCAAATACTATTTAAGAGTAAAGAGTTAAAAGTTACTTCTGCCAAGCTTAACTATGATGAAAATTTAGATGTTGATACTTGGGGAGGCGGTTTTATTGAAGTATTAAATGGAAAATTGTTTTTCCAATTTGCTTTTGGATTTGATAATTTTTATGAAAATAGTATTAGATGCTGGGGATCTAAAGGAACTTTATTCACAAATAGATTATTTACAGCGCCCAAAGATTATTTACCACAGATAATTATTGAAAATTCAAGTGGTGTTAAGAAAATTGAAATTGAAAAAGAAAATCATTTTACTAAAATTTTAACATATTTTAAATCGGCAATCGAGTCTAGTGAATTAGCAAATGAAGAATATAAACAAAATATTATTCAGGCTACACTAATGAATCAATTTAAAAATATTATAAATGAGAAACAGTCCAATTTACGTTACTAAACCAAGTCTTGCTCCTTTAGAGGAGTTTACCGAATTATTAAAGGGAGTTTGGGAAAGAGGAGTTCTAACTCATAACGGCCCACTTGTTCAACAATTTGAAATTGAATTTTCAAATAAAGTAAGTATAAAAAATTTTCTAGCAGTGACTAATGGAACTGTTGCAATACAAATGGCTATTAAAGCTTTGGAACTAAAAGGAGAGATAATAACTACTCCATTCACTTGGATAGCAACGATAAGTGCAATTAAATGGGAAGGTTGCAAACCCGTTTTTTGTGATATAGATTCTGAAACTTTGAATATAGATGTAAATAAAATTGAAGAATTAATAAATGAAAAAACAGTAGCAATTATGCCTGTTCATGTTTTTGGCAATCCTTGTGATATTACTAACATAGAAAGAATTGCAAAAAAACATGGTTTAAAAGTTATATATGATGGAGCGCATGCGGTAGGTTCAACATATATGAATTCTAGTCTATTGAATTATGGGGATATTACAACCACAAGTTTACATGCAACTAAACTAATAAATACTGCTGAAGGCGGCGGCTGTATTACTTCAAGTAATGATTTATTTGAAAAATTAAAACGAATAAGATTTTTTGGGCATGATAATGCAAAAGATATTGTAGAAGATGGTTGTAATGGCAAATTGACAGAAATACATGCAGCATTAGGTATAGCGAATTTGAAATATTATGAAAATGTATTAACGAATAGAAAATTAGTATATAATAAATATAAGGAGGGTTTTTCTAATTTTAAATCTTTAAAATTTCAAAAAATTAATATAAACGGTGAAATAAATTATTCATATTTCCCTATAATATTTGAATCTGAAGAAAAACTTTTATTAGTCGAAAGTTTATTAAATAACAATAATATATTTCCTAGAAGATATTTTTATCCCTCTGTTAATCAATACACAAAAGTATTACCATACTCCAAAATGCCAGTTTCAGAAGAGATAGCAAGTAAAATATTATGTCTTCCATTATATTATGGAATAAGCGAGGAAACTGTTGAAGAAATAATTTCAATAGTTTCAAATTCAATCAAACAAGAATTCTAGTGGATTATCAATTACCTTTAATTAGTGTATGTATGCTTACATACAATCATGAGTTGTATATAAAGCAAGCTATACAAAGTGTATTAAATCAAAAACTTTCAGTAAATTATGAAGTTATAATTGTTGATGATTGCTCAAAAGACAATACAGAAAATGAAATTCATCAATTTTTAAAGACAATTTCAGACAATAATAATATTAAGTATATAAGACATGAAAAGAATGTAGGAATGTTAAACAATTTATTGTTCGCACTAAATAAATGCAAGGGTAAGTATATTGCTTTTTGCGAAGGAGATGATTTTTGGATTGATCAAGACAAGCTACAAGTTCAATTTGATATTTTAGAAAAAAACACCAATTATTCAGGATGTTTTCATAACACCTTAGAATGTAATGAAGAAAAAAGTATTGCATCTTTTTTATATTGTAACTTTAAAACCGGAAGAGAAATTACATTTAAAGACCTGTCTTATTCAAATTTAATTCCAACTTGTTCGGTTTTTTTTAGAAAAAAAAATATAGAAAAACTACCAATTTGGTTTGATAAATTAACAATGTTAGATTGGCCATTAAATTTAATTAATGCTGAAAAAGGTAATTTTTATTACATTCCAAAGGTTATGGGTGTTCATCGTCACTCGTTTGCAAGCACTTGGTCGACACAATCTCAAAATCGCAATATAAAATTAGTAACTAATGCATACGATATTTTAATTAATGGTTTCTCACATAATGAGAAATATGTAAATTATTTAAAAAAAGGAAAATTCATTTTCTTGATAACTTCTAAATATAGGCTTGTAAAAGTCTTTGTGTATTTAATAAATAAAATTAAAAGGAATTGAAATCTTTTCTTTCAAAAGTAAAAAATCTCTTCTTTTACAAGAATTTTAAATCTAATTCTAAAATTAAGATTCATAATACATCAATTTTATCATCTGACACTTCGATTAGATTTGATACTGTTCAAGAAAAAAGAGTTTATGTTGAAATTGGAGAGAAGTGTTTATTGTCAGCTTGTAATTTTATTTTTGAATCAAAAAATGGTTTTATCAAAATTGGAAATAATGTAAATATTGGTGGTGCAAATTTAATTTCTAGAAGTGCAATTATAATAGGGAATGATGTTACTATGGCATGGGGCATAACAATTTATGATCATGATTCGCATAGTGTTTATTGGTCTAAGAGAATAAATGATAATAAAAAATGTTATGATGATTATCTTAAATATAATAACAAAGTCCTTAATAAGGACTGGACAAATGTAAATTCAAAAAAAATAATAATTGAAGATAAAGTTTGGATTGGATTTGATGTTTTAATATTAAAAGGTGTTACAATTGGCGAAGGAGCAGTCATTGCAGCCAAGAGTGTAGTAACAAAAGACGTACCAGCCTGGACATTAGTAGCAGGAAATCCAGCAAAATTTATAAAAAATTTAAATCTTGAATAAAAAAATTCTCATAATTGGTAGTGAAGGTTTTATTGGAAAGATGGCAAGTAAATATTTTTCTAAAATTGGATATTCTGTGTATAATGCAGATATTCTTTATATAAGCAGACATAATTATTTCCAATTGGATAAAAACATTTCAAACATTTCAAATTTATTTGGACAAAATAATTTTGATATATGTATAAATGCATCAGGATCTGCCAATGTATCTAACTCATTTGAAAATCCTACTTCTGATTTTATTGCTAATGTTTATAATGTTCATATAATATTAGAAACGATCAATAAATATAATAAAAACTGTAAGTTTATTAATTTTTCATCTGCAGCAGTTTATGGAAATCCAGAGTTTAATCCAATTTCAGAAAAAAATAAAATAAGTCCAATTTCTCCATACGGATTTCACAAAGCTATGAGTGAAACTATTTGTTTTGAGTTTAATAAAATATTTGGAATTCAAACAGTATCCTTAAGAATATTCTCAGTTTATGGTACAGGTTCAAGAAAACAATTATTCTGGGATTTATATAATAAGATTGAAAATTGTAATAATGGAAGTTTAGAAATAATTGGAACTGGTGACGAATCTAGAGATTTTATCTTTATAGAAGACTTACTAGATGCAATTAATTGCGTCATTCAACATTCATTATTTAATGGTGAATCTATAAATGTAGCAAATGGCGAAGAAATTTTTATTAAAGATGCAGTTATGAAATTTGTTGAGCTATTTGATCCAAATATTAATATTGTATTTGACAATAAAGTTCGAAATGGAGATCCCAATAATTGGAAAGCAGATATATCGTTATTAAAATCGCTTGGTTATTCTAATAAATATAGTATCGAATTAGGTTTGATTAAATATACAGAATGGTTAAAGAGCCTAAAAAAATAAGAATCGGATTTATTTTAACTGCTTCTTCTAATTGGATTGGCGGATTCAATTATATAAAAAATTTATTATTTGCAATTAAAAATAACTCTGATGATTTTATAACCCCAATTGTATTTGTACCAAAAAATTTTGAAGAAAAATATAAAATTCAAATATTCAATCTTTGTGAGGTAAATCAAATATCGGTACTTAATAAAAATTCATTACCTTGGATAATTTGGAAAATAACAAAAAAAATTACGAATTCTGATTTTTTTATAGAAATTTATTTATTTAGATTTAAAATACATATTTTCTCACATTCTTCTCTTACAAATTTAATAAGAGCAAAAACTTTAAATTGGATAGCAGACTTTCAACATTTAAGATTGCCAAACATGTTTAGCAGTTTTGAAATTATTCAGAGAAATAAAAACATTAAAAATTTAATCTCATATAGTGATATTTTGCTACTTAGTAGTAATTCTGCATTATCAGATTTTCAAAATTTCTACAGCGATTATAAAAAAGTAAGAGTTTTACAATTTGTATCACAACCTGGACCTTTTCAGGATTTTAATGATTCTGTTTTAAATCCCATAAAATCAAAATATAATATTGATGGTGATTATTTTATCGTTCCAAATCAACTATGGAAACATAAAAACCATATAATAATTATAAATGCTCTTAGTTCTCTTAAGCAACATGGGCTAAAAATAAAAGTAGTATTTACTGGACTTTTAAATGATTATAGAGATTCTACATATATAGACTTTATAAAAAATACAATAACGAATTCAGATGTAGATATATTATTATTAGGTTTAATTAATTACGAAGATGTAATTACATTAATTAAAGGTTCTATTGCTGTAATAAATCCCTCTTTATTTGAGGGATGGTCTACTACAGTTGAAGAGTGCAAGAGTTTGGGTAAAAATATTATATTATCAAATATTCCCGTTCATCAAGAACAAGCTCCGGAATATTCAACTTATTTTAATCCTGAAAATCATCTAGAATTAGCTAACATCATTCAATTTTATTTTAATAATTATAAATCTGTAAAACAACTTTATAATAAAAGTGAATATGACCAAAAGTTGAAAAAAAGAACTACAGATTTTTACTTTAATTATTTAAAAATTATAAAAGAGTTAATATAAGTGAGCCAAAATATCATAATTATTGAACCTTCTTATACTGGTCATCATTTTGCTCTGTATTTACGACTTATTACTAAAGCATTTGATGAACATTTTAACATATTTTTAGTTACAACACCAAATGCAATTAATCATCCATCATATAAAATTGTCGAAAGAGAGACTAAGGCAAGAATAAAAGTATATCTAATTGATGAAGTTGAGGAGACGGCTAAAAAAAATTCAATTTCACTACTGATAAATCAAGTAAAAATTCTTTTTCAATTTCGAAAAGCTGTTAAAAAAATAATTAAAAATTATGAAATTCATCACATTTATATAAATAATTTAGATCATTGTGACAAAGTATTACCATTTTATTTAAATCCTTTTTTTGGAATATTTTATTCTGGTCTATTAATGTCTCCAAAATTTCATAGGTTTCAATGTAATATTGGAAATAAAAGTAGATCGGATTCCACTTTTAAATTTCTTTTCAAAAAATTAATAAAGCAAAAATTCATTAAAAATATATTCGTAATTGATGAAATATTTTTTTCTTATGTTAATAGTATAAACTTAAGCAATACTAAAGTTAAATTTATATACGAGCCAACAATTGAGAAAAATGAGTTTCTTGGGAAAATCGAATCGAGAAAAAAATTAAAGATCAATTTTGATAAATTCTATATACTAGTTTTTGGCGGGATTACAAAAAGAAAAGGTGTAATAGAGTTGGTAAATGCTTTAAATTTAAGTAAGATAGAAAATCATTGTATTTTAATTGCTGGAAGCATTGATGAGGAAATTGAAATTTTTTTAAAATCTAAAATCTCGTTAGATCTGATTAAAAAAGATAAATTAAAAATATATCCGGGATTTAAAAGTGAGTCAGAACAAGACATGTTTTTTGAAGCATGTGATTTAGTTTGGGTAGGCTACGTCGAGGGATTTTCTTCTTCAAGTGGAGTTTTCTTTCAGGCAGGTCAATACAAAAAACCAGTATTGGCTAATAATTTTGGTTTAATTTCATATCTAGTAAAAAAATATAATAATGGACTTGTGTGTAATGTAAATGATTCAAGTGAAATTATAAACTGTCTGAAAATATTTTCAAGCAATTCAATAAAATATGAATTGTTTTCTACTAATTCTTCTAAAATGATTAGTATTCATAATGGTATCGATTTTGGTAATACTATTAAAAAAAACATTATTAATGTTATCTAAATCTTATTATAATGACTCAATTAATCAATTAAGATATAATGCTGTATTTTTATTTATTATAGGAATTCTTTTGATATCTCCATTAATGGCATTAATTCCAAAGTTTAGTACATTTCTTAATTTAATAATTATAGTTATTATTTTAGTTAGACAAAAAAAAATAAAATACTTCAAACTTATTTTTTTTGTTATAATCGCAACAATTACAACATCGATTGTTCCAGCAATTTATCACAATGACTTTCAATATCTATTATTAAGTTATTTTTTTATTTCATCTTTATTTATTGTACTTCAATGTGATAAAATAGATATAATACAGTTTGTTGAATTTTCTACTAATTTTATAATCATTTTACTTATTGGTGCATTAATCGGTTTTTTTTACGCTTTTATTGGAGGCCCGCCCATATTTACTTTTAGTAATCCAAATGGTATACCTAATGAAGTTTTTTTAACTACGATGACTAATTCAAGATGGATAAATATAATTAGACCATCAGGAATTTATGATGAACCTGGCGCATTTAGCTTTTTTATCTGTAGTATAGCTTTATTTAGAAAAATATTAAATTTAAAACCTGCTAAAACTTGGATTATTTTGCTTCTAGGCTTAATAACTTTTAGTGTTGCCCATATTTTATATTTATTATTTCATATTTTGTCCGAAAAAAAACTTATAAAAATTAATTTTTCTAAAGTTATAATATTTTTTATATTATTTATATTTCTATTGATTATATCTTTTACTCCTGTATGGGATGCGATTGATATGATTTTTCTCTCAAGGTTTAAAAATACTGGTGTTGGATTATTTCCTGGAGATAATAGATCTGATATGTTTTTTAATACTTGGAATTACATCTATGATAATCCAAGTGTAATTTATTTTGGGAAACCGCTTAATACAGATTTTGATAATATTGTATCTGAGTATGGAAATATTGGTGCAAATATGCTAATGAATTTATTAAGATGGGGATTTTTTGCTTCATGGCAATTTTATCTGATTTTACTGTTTTTTATTTTAAATTCATTTAAAACCAGAACTCATATTGTGTATATTGGTTTTGTTCTGATTCTATTTCAAAGAGAATTTGTTTATGTTGTTTCATATTCAATGATGATAATTTTAGCAGTAAGACTTTTATATATTTATAATACTAATGAAAAAGAAAATAATGTTAATTTTTGGTACAAGGCCAGAAGCCATCAAAATGGCGCCACTGTATCATGTCCTAAAAAATGATCAAAATTTTGAAATTAAAGTTTGTGTTACTGCTCAACATAGGGATATGTTAGATCAAGCCCTACAAATTTTTGAAATAACTCCAGATTTTGACTTAAATTTAATGAAATCAGGTCAAGATCTTTTTGATATTACAATCGGAATTTTATCAAAATTAAAAAACATCTTGATAGATGAAAGACCAGATATGGTATTAGTACATGGAGATACTACAACAATGCTATCTGCATCTTTAGCATCTTTTTATTTAAATATTCCAATTGGACATATAGAAGCAGGTTTGAGAACGTATGATATTTTAGCGCCATTTCCAGAAGAAGGGAACAGGCAATTAGCTAGTAAAGTAATAAATTGGCATTTTTCACCAACTGAATTTAGTAAGCAAAACTTAATTAATGAAGGTATTGATGAAAGTAAAATTATTGTTACAGGAAATACAGTTATAGATTCTTTGTTTTGGATTTTGAATAAAATTAAAAATAATAAAAAAATTGAAAATGATATTATTGAACAACTAGATTCGTTGTTAAATTTCAATTGGTCAAATGAAAAATTTGTGTTGATAACTGGCCATAGAAGAGAAAATTTTGGTCTTGGTTTTTTAGAAATTTGTAATGCTATTAAAGACTTATCATTAAAATATAAACATATCCATTTTGTTTATCCAGTTCATTTAAACCCTAATGTAATTAATGTCGTTTCTGAATTATTAATAAATATTAATAATGTTCATTTAATAAAACCTTTAAAATATGAACCATTCGTTTATCTGTTAAAACATTCATATATAGTTTTAACGGATAGTGGTGGTATTCAAGAGGAAGCTCCAAGTTTAGGAAAGCCTGTGTTAGTAATGAGAGATGTAACAGAAAGACCAGAAGCAGTTGCAGCTGGAACAGTTAGACTAGTAGGAGCAAATCGAGATCAAATATTTTATAACTTATCAGAAATAATTGATGATAATAATATTTATACCAAAATGTCAAAATCTCATAATCCATACGGTGATGGCAGATCTTCTGAAAAAATCCTTAATTTTTTAAAAAATATATTTAATGAAAAATAAGTCTATATGTATAGTTGGCTTGGGATATATTGGTCTTCCAACAGCTGCACTATTGTGTGAAAATGGTTATATCGTAAATGGAGTTGATGTTAATTTAGAAGTTGTAAATACTATCAATTCGGGAAAAATACATATTATAGAACCAGGGTTGGAAGAAATTGTCAAAAATTCAGTTGAAAAAAAGTTATTAAAAGCGTTTATTGAACCCCAAAAAAGTGATGTATATATAATTTGTGTCCCTACGCCATTTCATCACGAAGATTCAGAGATACCAACTCCTAATATTGACTATGTCATAACTGCGACTAAATCAATTTTACATTTAATAAAGAAGGGTGATATTATTATATTAGAGTCAACATCTCCAGTTGGAACTACATTAAAAATCGAAGATTTACTAATTAATAATGGGATTAAAATTGATGATATATCTTTAGCATATTGTCCAGAAAGAGTTGTTCCTGGGAAAGTAATTGAAGAACTCATATATAACGATAGAGTAATTGGTGGTCGAAACATTGAATCAGCAAAAATAGTTTCTAACTTTTATAAAACATTTGTGAAAGGTAATGTATTAGAAACAGATGCTAAAACAGCAGAAATGTGTAAGCTAACTGAGAATAGTTTTAGGGATGTCAATATTGCATTTGCAAATGAATTATCAATGATTTGTCAGAAAGAGGGAATTGATGTATCAAATTTAATAGCACTTGCAAATAGGCATCCCAGAGTTAACATTTTAGACCCAGGATGTGGTGTTGGCGGTCATTGTATTGCAGTTGATCCATGGTTTATTGTTTCTAGAAATCCCAACGAGGCTTTATTAATAAAAAAAGCAAGGGAAGTTAATAACTATAAATCAAAATGGATAGTTGAACAAGTATATGAAAAATCAAAAGAATTTAATAAAATTAAAAAGAGAAAACCATTAATAGCTTGTTTAGGCTTAGCTTTTAAACCTAATATTGACGATTTAAGAGAATCTCCTGCAGTTGAAATTGCACTAAATTTATCTAAACTAGGATTAGAAATTCTTGCCGTTGAACCGAATATTATTAATCATGATAAACTCACTTTGACTAATATTAAAGATGCAATTACTGAAGCAGATTTTATTGTAATGCTCGTTAAACATAAGGAATTTGTTGATTATCCAATTGGTAAAATTTCTCCTAATAAAATAGTTTTTGATTATTGTGGATTGTTGAATTAAAACAAATGAAAAAACATAAAGTATATTAATGAAAATCACTAAGGTTTTAATTTTACAAGATAGACTTTCTAATTACAATGTCCCACTTTACAATTTATTGAACAATGATTTCGATTTAACTGTCTCTTCGGTTTATAAAGATAAAATACATCAAGATATAAAATTTAAATTTAAAAAAATTGAAATTATAAGTATTGGCCCCTTTAAGTTGATAAAAAACAATTTCTATCAATATTGCAATAGTTTTGATGTAGTAATTTTTTCCCCAGATTTACACTATCCATCTTTTTGTATTTTACCATTTCTAAAGCATAACTATAAAACAATTGCATGGACAATTGGAATAAGAGCATCTTATACAAAAAGATATGATATTAATGGTGCAAAAAGTGTTCTTGACAAAATATATGGGAATATTCTAAAAAAGTGTGATGCTTTGATATTTTATATGAATGAACCAAAAAAATATTGGGAAAACAAATTAGATTTCGATAAGATCTTTGTTGCTCATAACACTGTTGAAGTTTTAAATATCAATAATCAAACAATTAAAGAAAAGAAAAGAATTTTATTTGTAGGAACATTATATAAGCAGAAAAAAATATATGAATTATTAGATGCATTTGTTCAAGCAAAAAAAAAGTACCCAAACGAACTTGTTTTAGACATAGTTGGAGATGGGTTAGAATTTAATTTAATAAAAAAGTTTATTGATGAAAATAATTTAAACAATTCAATTTTTCTACATGGATCTATTTATGATGAAAATAGACTTTGTGAATTGTTTTTAAATTCTTTAGCATGTATTTCTCCAGATCAAGCCGGATTAACAGTATTAAAAAGTATGGGTTATGGTATTCCGTTTATTACTAGACGAAATGCAATAACAGGCGGAGAAAGACTAAATATTATAGATAAGACAAATGGTTTATTCTACGATAATTATGCAGAGCTAGTTGAAATTATTATTAAAGCAGCAAAAGAACCAAATTATTTTATTGATTTGGGATTAAATGCAAAAAAACATTATAATAATTTTGCTACAATTAATCATATGTCAAACGGTTTTATTAGAGCAATTAAATATGTAATAAAATAATTATGAAACAGTTATTAGATTTAAAAACATTTACAGATGCAAGAGGTAATTTAACCGTAGTAGATAATATACTTCCTTTTGAAATTAAAAGAGTTTTTTATATTTATGGTGTAGATAGTTCTAAAAGAGGGGACCATAGACATTATAAAACTATACAAGCTGCAGTATGTATAAGTGGAGGATGTCGAATAATATTACAAAGTGGACCAAATTTAGAGAAAGAAATAATTCATTTAGATTCCCCATCTAAATGCTTAATTATAAATCCAGAAGATCATCACTGGATGGATAATTTTACTAACGACTGTATTTTAATGGTATTTGCATCTGAGCATTATGACCCTAGTGACTATATTTTCGAACCATATGAAAATAGCAAATGAAGATAAAGCATTATTCTATTTTTAAAAATGAATTTGAATATTTAAATTGGGAGGCTCTTAGGAATAATCCCAATGAAAGAGCTTATTATATACCAGATAATAAATCAAATTATTTGCAATTAGTTGATTTAAAAGAAAAATCTAGTTATATAGAAAATATCATTTCCTTTTGTAATAAAAATAATTTAACAAAAATCTTTTCAATCGGTTCTGGTATTGCTAGTCTTGAATTTCAACTTAAAAAGTTTTCAAATTTAAAAGTTATAATCTCTGACAATAATGAAAGCATTTTTAAGATTAAAAGCTTTGATGTTTTTGATGAAGTTTTAAAATTAGATGCTTTTACTGATGAATTTCCGGTAGATTCAAATACATTATTAATTTTTCCTAGAATTGATACTGAATTTTCAGATGTAGATTTGACATTTATATTTAAAAAATGTCATGAATCAGGTGTAAAATATATTTTGTTTATACCAGCTGAAATGTTAAATATAAAAATACTTTTAGCTGAATTTAAAATTTTTTTAATCAGTTTATTAAAGTCAAAAAAAAGAATATTTTGTGGTTACGCACGAACTTATAATACCTTTAAAAAATTATGGTCAAACTATTATCATAATAATAATATAAATAATATAGAAAAGTCTTATATATTAAAATCAAATTTTATTTCATGATAGATTACGAAAACCTTGGAAGATTAAATGAATTATTTTTTGAAATGTATAAAAAATCATTTGAAAATACTCTTAACTCTGGATGGTATATTTTAGGTAAAAATGTAGAAAAATTTGAAGATGAATATTCTACTTATGTTAATTCAACTAAATGTATTGGTGTTGCAAATGGTTTAGATGCACTTATATTGTCTTTGACAAGTCTAAATCTCCCTAAAAATGCTGAAGTTATTGTACCCTCAAATACATATGTCGCAACCATACTTGCTATAATTCATTGTGGGTTTAAGCCTGTTCTTGTAGAACCTGATATACGATCTTATAATATAGATCCTTTAAAAATCAGAGAAAAAATTTCTAGTCAAACAAAAGCTATAATGGTTGTGCATTTATATGGCAAATGTTGTGATATGGATAAAATTAATATTATTGCGAAAGAATTTGATCTCTCAATTATTGAAGATTGCGCACAATCTCATGGAGCTAGTTATAAAGGGGTTAAATCTGGAAATTTAGGGACTATAGGAGCACACAGTTTTTACCCGACAAAAAATTTAGGTGCTATAGGAGATGCAGGTGCGATAACAACAAATAGAGTTGATTTGTATGAAAAATTAGTTGCATTAAGAAATTATGGTTCAAGAATTAAATATCAAAATGATTTTATTGGATTTAATTCTCGTTTAGATGAAGTTCAGGCTGGATTTCTTTCAATTAAATTAAAACATATTGATAAAATCATTTCGCACAAAAGGAATTTAGCAAAAATATATTTAGAGAATTTAAAAGATGACTATATTAAACCCATAGTAGATGAGAATTTTTTTGATGTATATCATATTTTTAACATTCGACATCCTAAAAGAGATAATTTAAAAGATTTTTTATTTTCCAAAGGAATTAAAACTGAAATTCATTACCCTATTTCTCCTAATAAACAAAAAGCATTAAATGGCATAATAGAAGGTGATTTTCCTATTTCAGAAGAAATACATAAAACCACCCTTAGTTTACCTATTTCATTGATTCATAATGAAGATGATATTTATTATATCATAGAAACTTTAAATTCCTTTTAATGGTATATAATTTTTGTACTCTTTTTGATACAAATTATTTTTCAAGAGGAATACTATTATATAATTCTCTAATCGAAACTGGCATTAATTTTCACCTATATATTTTTGCCTTTGATGATAATGTCTTTAAAATACTAAAGCAGAGAAATTTAGAAAAGGCAACAATTGTCTCCTTGGCCGAATTCGAAACCATAGAGCTTTTAGATATAAAGAAAGAAAGAACAAGAGCGGAATACTGTTGGACATGTACTCCTTCGACTATTTATTATTGTTTGAAACATTATAACCTTGAAAATTGTACATATGTTGATGCAGATATGTATTTTTTTAATAACCCAGAGGTTCTCTTTAATGAAATTAGCACTTATTCAGTTGCTATTACAGATCATAATTATTTTAAGAAATATGATCAATCTAAGACAAGTGGAAAGTATTGCGTACAATTTATTTATTTTAAGAATGATTTAAATGGTTTAATGACACTTGATTGGTGGAGAAAATCTTGTATTGACTGGTGCTATTCCAGGCTTGAAGACAATAAATTTGGTGATCAAAAATATTTGGAATCCTTCCCCCAAATGTTTCAAAACATATTAGTATTAGAAAATAAAGGTGCCGGAATTGCACCATGGAATGCAAATAGGTTTAAAATAGTAGATGAAACAAAATTTTTAGTTAGAGATATTTATACTTTATTTGAATATCAAATAATATTTTTTCATTACCATAATTTGAGTTTTTATTTTTCTGAAAATAAAATCATTGTAAATCCTTCAAAATTTAACATACCAAAAAATTACATTGATTTATTATACAAACCATATATAAAAAACCTTTTTTTTCTTGAAAATAAAAAAAATAATTTAACAACTGATAGATTAGAATTTATAATTAAAAATACTAATTGGATATATAATTTGTATTTAGATTTAAGGCTATATCTAAAAAAAATCTTCATTTTTAGATTTATTTATTCAAATATTTATAAATCGACAAAATGATAAAGTATAAAATTTCAATAATTACAGTAAGTTTTAATTCTGAAAAAACAATTAAAGACACAATTGAATCAGTTTTAAATCAGAAATATGAAAATATTGAGTACATTATCGTAGATGGTGCTTCAAAAGATAATACTTTGAATATTATTTCTAATTATGAAAACAAAATCTCTAAATTAATATCTGAAAAAGATGCTGGAATTTATGATGCAATAAATAAAGGAATTCGTCTTTCAACCGGTAAAATTATTGGTATACTAAATTCTGATGATATTTTTTATGATGAAATGGTATTAAAAAAAATCAATGACCATTTTAATGAAAATCCATTTTGTGAAGCTATTATTGGTGATGTTCAATTTATAAATTCCAAAGGAAATCTTGTTAGAAGATATTCGTCTAAAAAATGGAATGTAAATAAATTTAAATGGGGGTTTATGCCACCACATCCTTCTTTCTATTGCAAAAAAGAATTGTATGATAAATTTGGCTATTATTCAACAAAATTTAAAATAGCATCAGATTTTGAATTGTTGATTAGATTCTTAAAAGTTAATTCCGTAAAATTCATGTATATGCCTATAATAGTTGCAAAAATGAATCTTGGGGGTATAAGTACTAGTGGAATATCAAGTACCATTTTATTAAATAAAGAAATTTATTTGTCTTGTAAAATCAATCAAATTAAAACAAATTATTTCAAAATATACTCTAAGTATTTTTTGAAAATATTCGAATTTTTAAATTTTTAATATTTCATGAAAATTAATTCTAAAATTTATGTTGCAGGACATAACGGAATGGCTGGTTCTGCTATTGTCAGAATATTACGTGCGAATGGTTTTAATAATTTAATTCTAAAGTCATCAAAAGAATTAGATTTACGAAATCAACAAAGTGTAAACAATTTCTTTAAAAATGAAAAACCAGAATTTGTTTTTCTGGCAGCTGCTAAAGTTGGCGGTATAAATGCAAACAACATATATAGAGCAGAGTTTATTTATGATAATTTAATGATCGAATCAAATATAATTCATGCTGCTTATTTAAATAATGTTACAAAATTATTATTTTTAGGTTCTTCTTGTATATATCCTAAAATGGCACAACAACCTTTGAAAGAAGAATCACTTTTAAGTGGGCATCTTGAATACACTAACCAACCTTATGCAATTGCAAAAATTGCAGGTATAGAGCTATGTAATAGTTATAGGGTTCAATTTGGTTGTAATTTTATATCTGCTATGCCCACCAATTTATATGGAACAAATGATAATTACCATCCAGAAAATTCACATGTTTTACCTGCTTTAATTAGAAAAATAATTATTGCAAAAAAAAATGAACTTAAAAATGTTACTATTTGGGGTACAGGATTGCCAAAACGTGAATTTATGCATGTTGATGATTTGGCTAGCGCTTGTATTTTTTTAATGAAAAATTATAATGAAATTGGATTTGTGAATGTAGGCTGGGGTGAAGATATCTCAATAAAAGATTTGGGAAAATTAATTTCAAATTTAGTTCAATATGAAGGTGAATTAATTTTTGACTCTAATATGCCAGATGGAACACCAAGAAAATTATTAGATGTTTCTAAAATTCTAAATTTAGGATGGAGACCTTCTATAACACTTCATGAAGGAATTAAAAAAACAATTGAAGAAGTATATTATAAATTTTAAATTTTAAATTATGTTATTAGAAGATTTAGTAAAGAAAGTGAAAGAACAATTTATTGATGATCAAGATATTTTATTATTAAACCCTGATATTAATTTTAAAAAACTAGATTCTTATGATTCTTTAACGGGCATGGCCATAATTACAACTCTTGAAGAAGAATTTGGTCTTAAAATATCACTTGATGAATATAGAAGAATACAGACAATTCGCGAGTTACATGATTATATCAATAAAATAATAAATGTTTAATAAAGTGAAAGCATATATTAATTGTATTTCGTATTATTTGCCTGAAAAAATTCTAACAAATAGTGAAATTTCACTTAAGCATCCGGAGTGGGATGCTGATAAAATATCACTAAAAACAGGTATTTATGAAAGACATATTTCTGGAAATAATGAATATGCAAGTGATTTAGCAATAAATGCTTGCAATTCACTATTTGAAGAAAATAATATTGATCGGAATACAATTGATTTTATTTTATACTGTACACAAAGCCCTGACTACTTTTTACCAACTACTGCATGTTATTTACAGAATAAATTAAATATTCCTACTTCCTCTGGAGCTTTAGATTTTAATTTAGGTTGTTCTGGTTATATATATGGTTTGTCTTTAGCAAAAGGTTTAATTATGTCTGAAGCCGCATCAAATGTTTTATTAATTACTTCAGAGACTTATTCAAAATTTATTCATGAAGATGATAAGTCTAATAAAACAATTTTTGGTGATGCAGCAACAGCTACTCTAATTTCATCAAAAATTGGTGAATTTGAAATTTGCAACTTTGATTTTGGAACTGACGGTTCTGGATTTGAAAATTTAATTGTAAAAAATGGCGGCATCAAAAATAGAAATAATAAAGGTTTTGATCAATTAGACAATGACAGTAAATACATACGAAATGATGACTTCATTTTTATGGATGGACCTTCGATTTTTTCGTTTACAAGTAATAGTGTTCCTAAATTAGTTAATCAAGTATTGTTGAAAAATAATATTATTTTTGATAAAATTAATTATTTTTTATTTCACCAAGCTAATAAATTTATGTTGGATTTTATTCGTAAAAAAATTAAAATTCCAGATGATAAATTTATCTATTGTTTGGAAAAATATGGAAATACTGTTTCTAATACTATTCCAATTGCCTTGAAAGAAGAATGTTTAAACAGGAAAAAAGGAAATATACTTTTGGCAGGATTTGGAGTTGGTTATTCTTGGGGCGGATGTATAATTAGAAGTTTAAACTAATAATTTTAATAACTCATTTTCAATTACTAGTATTTTTTTATTTCTCTTTGCTATTTTTTTTGCAGGATTACCTTTATAAATATAAAATGAATCACAATCTTTATTTACTAAACTTAAAGCACCAACAACAGCTCCTTCATTTAGTTTTACACCTGGAAGTAAAATCGAGCCACTACCAACTAAAGCATGTTTACAAAGTAATACATCAGCAGAATAGACTGATGTAAATTCAGAAGGAATAGTTGGATTTGTCATAAATTGTCCAGTATAATCATCATTGCTTGAAAATATTGAAACGCGAGAAGATATGCCAGAAAAATTTTCCATTTCAATTTTCCCTTCTCCAACTAATGAAGAATAGATTCCAATATGAATGTAATTACCAAGTTTTATACCTCCCAAACCTGCTGATAAAACACAAAAATCATCAATTCTTACATTATTTCCAATTGAAATTCTAGAAACACCATAAAAACTCGCTTTTTTACTTATCTGAACGTTTTTACCAATTGAGTTAAATCCTATTTGTTTTAACTCATTTTCTGAATAAAATGATGTCATTTTTTCTTTAAATATATAAAAGTTTTAGAAATAATTAATTAATTATGAACATAAATAGAACTAAAAAATTATCATCAGTAATTTTCATTTTACTTTTTGCATGTCTTTTTATAATTTGGGGTACATATTGGTCTAAATGGGGAATAGATTTAACTGATTCTGGTTTTTTTCTTTATTCACAAAGCAGGTTGATCAATCAAAAAATGGAAAGTATTACACCAACATTTTTGTGGATTGGAAGTGATTGGATTGGATCATTTTGGCTAAGCTTAACTGATCAATCTTCATTACATTTTGCGAGAATAGGCTCGTTTGTGTTGTATGGTTTAATATTCATTTTTGTATATTTTTCTTTATTAGAGTTAACCTTAGATGTTAAATATTCAATTTTAATCACCTTAAGTTCATATATCTTATTTGGCTCATTAAACATATTCCCGTTAATTGACTACGACTCTGCTCCACTTTTATTCGTGACAATTTTGTTTTATTTAATTACAAAATACTTTAAATCAAGCAACAAAAATTTTATTTTGTTTTTAATTGGTATTGTTACTTTTTATCTATTAATATCCAGAGTAACTTTAATTATTTTAATATGCTCCTATTTGACTTTGATCTTCTTTTTATTTAAAAAAATATCATTAAAAAATATTGTATGTTTTTTTTCTGGTGTATTATTTTTATTGAGTATACTGTTAATATTTTCTTTTACACGAAAATCTCTATTTTTAACATTCGAGACATTAAAAACTAGTTTAGAGATGGTATTTTCGAAACATAAAATAATATCATCACTTTCACTTTTTAATTCACATAATTATTCTCTTTTTGATCAATTATATTTTTGGATTCGTGGATATTTTAGATTTGGAATGATAATTACTTTATTTTACTTTATTTTACTTTTATTTCGTTTAAACAAAAATGAGACAATTAAAAAAATTATATATGTAGTATTAGTAACCATACTTATTACTTTTGTATTATTTCCAATCAATGAAAAAAATCCGTTTTTAGAAAAATTATTAAATATACAAAGTCAAATAATAAATTTCTATTTTTTACCATCGATGCTTTTCGTAATATTCTATTTAAGCTACAAACATCAAAAAGAAAATAAATTTTTAATATTATTTCTATTTTTCACATTTTTATTTTATTCATTAGGATCTAATAGTTTTGAAAAAAAAATCACTCTTACATTTCCTTTAATTGTACCTATTCTTCTCACGTTTTTTTTAAACATAGATTTTAAAGAAAAATTCTTTGTAAAAGATGAAATTAAAGTATTTTTTTTTACATTAATAGCAATTCTGTTCATACAAAATTTTAAAAAAGTTGAACATTACCCATATAGAGACTCTTCAATTTCAAAATTAAATTCAGAGTTCAAAACTCTTCCTTTGATAAACATACATACTACTAGTATCAGAAAAAATGCTATTGAACCTGTTGTGGAATTTTTGATAAATAATAAAAGACAAAATTCAACTTTATTGTCACTTGGTACTACGAATGCATTTAATTATCTCACAAATATGCAAGGTGTTTTTGATTACCCCAATCCTTCATATGTAGATACATCATTCATTAATTTGAAACTTAAAGAATTTGCTAATAATAATTCAAAACCTGATTTTATTATTTATCCTATTGTCGATGTTACTTATAGTGATTGGGAAGTTAGTAAAGTACCAATACATGATGAAAACGGATTCTTTATGATAATGGATAGATTCATACTAATAAATAAGTATAAACTTTCATTTAAAAATGAATATTTTAAAGTATACACCTTGTAAATAATTTAAAAAAAATAATATGAATAAAATTGATTTGTCTCTTGTAGTTCCCGTATATAAAGAAGAAAGAAATATAAAGCCTTTTTTGGATAGAACTGAGGCAGTTTTTTCTAAAATGAATATTAATTATGAGATATTGTTTGCTTTAGATCCTTCACCAGACAATACTGAGCAGATTATTCGAAATGAAATTTTACGAAATCCAAAGATAAAACTAATTGTTTTTTCAAGAAGATTTGGACAACCCTCAGCAACGATAGCAGGTATTTTAGAGTCTAAAGGTGACACATGTGTAGTAATTGATGTCGATCTTCAGGATCCCCCAGAATTAATTGAATCAATGTATGAAGAACTTAAAAAAGGGTATGAAGTTGTATATGCAAAAAGAAGATCAAGAAAAGGGGAGACTTATATTAAAAAAATTATTTCTCATTATGCATATATTATAATAAATAAATTAAGTGATGTTGAAATTCCTAGAAATACAGGTGATTTTAGGATTATGACAAGAAGATTTATAGAAGAATTACGAAAATTAAATGAGACTCATGGTTTTTTAAGAGGCCTAGTGGCTTTTATTGGATTTAAACAATCATTTATAGAATATGATAGAGATTCGAGATATGAAGGAAAGGGTAATTACAATAGATACACAGGTTCTTTTAAAATTGGTTTTAATGGCATAATTGGATTTAGTTCAAAACCAATATTTTTAATGTCTGTATCAGGTTTTATAATTGCATTTATCAGTTTTTTATTAGGAATATGGTATTTAGTACAGAAATTAATGGGATATGAATTGTCTCCAGGATTACCTACTACAGTTTTATTAATCTCTTTCTTTACAGGGATACAATTATTGGGTTTGGGATTAATTGGAGAATATATTGGTAGAATATATGATGAAGTTAAAAAAAGGCCGCAATACATAATTGATAAAATAGTTGAAAAAGAATCAAACTCATAATATGAAAAATAAAGTTTTAATTACTGGAGGTGCAGGCTTTATTGGTTCTCATACTGCTGATTTGCTTTTTGAAAAAGGTTACGAAATTACAATATTAGATTCATTAAATCCTAAATCACATAATATTAATTTCCCTGAATATTTAAATAAAAAATTTACCCTTGTAAAAGGTAATGTCTTAGATGAAAACTTAATGGATAAACTTCTTTCGGAAACTGATTATGTTATTCATCTTGCTGCTGAAATGGATTTAAATCCAGATTTTAAATTATTTATGGATGTCAATGTTGGAGGAACGGCATTGATTTATGAAATTATAGCGAAAAAAAAATATAATATTAAAAAAATCATTGTAGCTTCTTCTCAGTTTGTTTATGGAGAAGGTTGTTGGAAATGCACTGACCATGATATTTTTATGCCAGTAAAAAGATCTGAACTTAATCTTGAAAAAGGACAATGGAATCACGTTTGTCCTAAATGCGGAAAAGAAGCATCGATTATTCCAAATATTGAAATAAATGCAAACCCTGGAAATCATTACTCGCTTTCAAAATATTTTCAAGAAATGTTGAGTATAAAATTAGGTTTATTATACAATATCCCAACAGTTGCAATTCGTTATTCCATAGTACATGGTCCAAGACAATCGCTTAAAAATACTTATTCTGGAGCCTTAAGAAATTTTGCTATTTCAATAAAATTAAATAAAGAATTAGCTACATTCGAAGACAACAACTCATTGAGAGATTTTGTATCTGTTTATGATGTAGCAAATGCAAATGTATTTTTACTTGAATCAAAAGAAATCGGTATATTTAATTTAGGTGGTAAAGAAATTTATTCTGTTAAATCATTAGCAGAAATTATTGCAAAAAAAATGAACAAAGAATTTAAATTTTCTACAATCACTGAATATAGAGTTGGTGATATTAGACATGCAATATCTTCCACTGATAAATTATTGAGTATAGGCTGGAATTATGTTTCTAATGAAGAGGATGCATTAAATGAATATGTTGATTGGTTTTCAAAGCAATATATTGATGTTGAAAAATTTGAACAAACACAAAGAAGTATCAGAGCTTCAGGTGTTATAAAAAAAATAAAATTATGTTAATTAGTCAAACCCCATTTAGAATAAGCTTCGTAGGAGGAGGATCAGATTTAAAAGAATTTTATCAGAATCATGGTGGAGCAGTACTCTCTACGTCAATAAATAAATATATTTTTTTATCTCTTCATAAATATTTTCATCCAACAAAATCATTATTAAAATACTCAGAAACTGAAGAGATTTCTAATAATGCAGAAATAAAACATAAAATCATTCGTGAAGTTTTTAAATATTTTGGAATTGAAAATATTGATTTTAATTCTACTGCAGATATACCAGGTGGTACGGGTATGGGTTCATCTTCTGCATTTACCTCAGGTATTATCAATCTATGTTCTGCATATAAAGGTACTTCTATGTTTAAACATGAAATAGCGGATCTTGCATGCAAAATTGAAATTGATATTCTTGGAGAACCAATAGGAAAACAAGACCAATTTGCTTGTAGTGTTGGTGGATTTAACTTGATAAAGTTTAATCAAGATGAGACAGTAAATATAATACCTCTACTATTAGAATCAAATGACGTGAAAAAAATTGAAGATAATTTAATATTATTTTATACTGGTGATAATAGAGATGCCTCATCAATTTTAACTCAACAGAGAAAAAATACTGTAAATAGTAAAAAAGTTAATGACAATTTGATTGTTATGACCAAGATGGCTGAAAATTTGTTTTTTGATTTAAAAAAGAAAAATTTTGACTTGATTGGAGAATATTTACATGAATCATGGATTTTAAAAAAAGAGTTATCTAGTACAATAAGCAATCCTAAATTAGATGAAATTTATAATATCGCTTTAAAAAATGGAGCTATTGGTGGAAAATTACTAGGAGCGGGCGGAGGAGGTTTTTTTCTATTTTATATAAAACCCGAACAAAGAGAAAATCTTAAAAATGCCTTATCATTTTTGAGAGAATTTGAATTTAAGTTTGAATTTCAAGGAACTAAAATTATATTTAAGAATTAACCAAATAAAAAAATATGATAAACAATTACATCAAAACCCTTAATGAAACATTAAATGCTTTAAATATCAAAGACATCGAAAGTGTAAGTGATTTATTTATTGAAGCAGGAAAGAATCAAAAACAAATATTTGTATTTGGAAATGGCGGAAGTGGATCGACAGCCTCACATATGGTATGTGATATACTCAAAGGTTGTTCATTTGGCAAATCGAATCGTTTTAAAATTATTTGTTTAAATGATAATATTCCAACAGTATTAGCTTATGCAAATGACGTCAGTTATGACGAAGTTTTTTTAGAGCAATTAAAAAATTTTATGAATGAAGGTGATGTCGTTTTGGGAATTTCTGGAAGTGGAAACTCTATAAATGTTATTAAAGCCATAGAATATGCAAATCAGAATAAAGCTATAACAATTGGTTTTACTGGCTATAATGGAGGTAAACTGAAAAAAATTTCATTTGTGTCAGTTAATGCAAATATTGATGACATGCAGATTTCTGAGGATATTCATTTTATAGTAATGCATATTTTATATAAATTAATCAATTCTAAGATTTAATTAAAAAAATGGAATGTATAATTCTTGCGGGAGGTCAAGGTACTCGCCTTAGGGAAGTTGTTAATGATACACCCAAATGTCTTGCTCCTATTGGTGAAAATACTTTTTTGTTTTTCTTATTGAATATGTTAAAAAAACAAGGAGTTAATAGATTTATTTTTTCACTTGGATATATGCATGAAAAAATTATTAAATATTTAAATTTAAATTTTTCTAGTTTAACATTTGAGTATGTAATTGAGGATACTCCACTAGATACAGGAGGGGCAATAAAATATTCATTAACTAAATGCATTTCAGAAAATGTGTTAATTATTAATGCTGACACCTACTTGAAAATAAATTTATATGATTTATTTAATTATCATATAAAAAATAGAGCAGAATGTACATTCTCTTTAAAATATTTAAATGATTCATCTAGATATGGTAACGTTTTAATAAATGAAAAAAATCAAGTTTTGACTTTCAATGAAAAAATTGCTAATAGTTCAGGATATATCAATGCTGGTTATTTTTTTATAAACAAAAAATTATTTGATGATATTATTCTAGATAAATTTTCTTTTGAAAAAGATTTTATTTCAAGTAGAATTAATTTAAAAAAAATTTATGGTTATAAAACTACTGACTATTTTATAGATATTGGTATACCTTCAGATTACTTTAAATTTATTGATGACATTAATTCTAAAATTATTGATTGATTATTTATAAATGAAAATATTTTTAACTGGATCAACTGGTTTTGTAGGTAAGAATCTAGTATCTTTTTTTCAAAAAAAATTTCAAATTCATTCCTTTAATAGAAATCAAACTATCTCAATAAAGGAAAATATTGTAATTCATATAGCAGGGAAAGCCCATGATTTAAAAAATTCATCAACTCCTGAAGAATATTACCAAGTCAATACAGAACTTACACAAAATATATTTGATGCTTTTATAGCTTCAGATGCAACAGTATTTATTACTCTAAGTTCAGTTAAGGCTGTTGCAGATTCAATACAAGTTCCCTTAACAGAGAACCATATACCCAATCCAATTTCTCATTATGGTAAAAGTAAGTTTTTGGCTGAAGAATATATTTTGAATAAGGTAATACCGAAAGGAAAAAGGGTTTATATTTTAAGACCATGTATGATACATGGCCCTGGAAATAAAGGTAATTTAAACTTATTATTTAAAATTGTTAATAAGGGAATTCCATGGCCATTGGGTGCTTTTGAAAATAAAAGATCCTTCTGTAGTATTGATAACCTTTGTTTTATTATCAATGAAATTATAAATAATGATGCAATACCTTCAGGAGTATATAATGTTGCTGATGATGAACCGATAGCAACCAATGAACTTATTAAGCTAATTTCAGAGAGTCAAGGAACAAATTACCGCATTTGGAATTTTCCAAAATCAATCATTAAACTTATATCCATATTGGGTGATTTTTTAAAATTGCCACTAAACTCTGAACGATTAAATAAATTAACTGAAACATATATTGTTTCTAATAATAAAATTATAACAGCCATTAATAAACCATTGCCCTTATCTGCTAAAGAAGGTCTAATGAAGACAATAAATTCTTTTAATACTAATGCTAATTAGACTTTTCGCACTTTTCCTATTGTTACTATTATTGCCCATTTTTCTTTTAGTATCACTTTTCATACTACTTGAAGATGGATTTCCAGTATTTTTTACTCAAAAGCGTGTTGGTATTAATTATACTTTCTTCAATATCTATAAGTTTCGTAGTATGAAAAAGAATACACCTAATGTTGCAACACACTTATTGACAGATCCAGATCAATATTTACTTAAAATTGGTAAATTTATAAGAAAAACTAGTTTAGATGAATTACCTAATCTAATTAATATAATAAAAGGTGAAATGGTTTTCGTAGGACCACGCCCTGCATTATACAATCAAGATGATTTGATGGAGTTTAGAGTTGCTACTGGTGTATCTAAATTAAAGCCTGGTATCACTGGATGGGCTCAAATTAATGGTAGAGATGAAATATCAATTCCAGAAAAGGTAAAACTAGAACAAGAATACATGTATAGAAAAACATGGATTTTTGATTTTGAAATTTTAGTCAAAACATTTACTAACGTATTATTTAGAAAAGACGTTAGCCACTAACAAAGCTTTAAGAATTAATATAAATGAAATAAGCCACTTATGTGGCTTATTTCATTTATATTGCAGTAGCTATACAAAACTTTTGATTTTCGGCCCAAATATTTACTAAATACTTTTCAAATTCACTACTTTAATATTTATCAAATACAATCATATTTATATATTTGATTAAATGAAGTTTATCAATAATAATAAGGCAGTTCATCTTCTCCTCCTAATTTATGGAATTAACCTATTATTAAGTGCCTTTTATGCTCTTCAATTAAATCGACCAATTTTTTATTATGAGTATTTATTTATTCCTATAATATTTAGTTTTTTAAGAAATTATTATTTAAGATTTTTTACTGTTTTGGGATTATTGCTTGCTGATGTTTTAATTAGCATTTCAAAATTATACTATTTTGATACTTTTAATTTTCTACAAAAATTTAGTTCAATTTTCATTTCTAATTTTAGTGTAAAATTTTGGATATATACCATACTAATTATTTGTATAATTTTTATACTAATTCATTTACTTATAACAAGAAGCATTTTAAGTAAAATTAACAAGGCTAAGAATGATCAAAAATTGGGTGTTTATTTTCTGCTTTGTAGTTTTATACTAATCTATGGTATTGATATATTATCAGGAAGTTCTTCTTTGCAGTTCAAGCCTAATGGTAAATTCAATATTAATTTTTCTCAATCTATTGTTAAGCAGTATATAAAAGATGCCAGAGTATATTTAAAAAAATACTCACCAGTATCAAAGATTGAAAACTTTAGTAATTATCAAAATAAGCCTTCTATTAGTTGTCAATATCTTCAAAATGATTCTTCTAATAAGCAAGTATTGATCCTTTTAGAAAGTTGGGGATTAGAAGCTGACTTACTAAAAAGAGCAGAACAATTAAAACCTTTGATGATATTAAATAATATGGGG
>JACCDM010518771.1_pt1 | contig 30775 bp, 33 predicted proteins | sample 7445851 | NCBI WGS metagenome assembly JACCDM01 (sample SAMN15323438, study PRJNA562643) | freshwater metagenome | isolation source: river surface water | place: USA:Blue River Watershed | collected 2017-08-16
AAAAATTCAGAAATATTCTTCTGCAACGTAGAAGAAGCTCGAGTTATCTTGGGACGAGAAGAAGCAAGTATCTTGGAATTAGCAGAAGGTTTATTGGCTCTTGGGCCAAAAATAGTTTCTATTAGTGATGGACCAAATGGTGCATACCTACTGCTAAATGGAGAGCTCTGGAAAATGCCACTATATCCAGACATCGCCCCACCAGTTGAACGCACTGGTGCCGGTGATGCTTTTGCTTCGACTATTGTTGCCGGTCTCGCACTGGGACTTTCTCCACTCGAAGCATTTGCTTGGGGGCCAATCAATTCCATGTCTGTGGTCCAAGAAATCGGCGCCCAAAAAGGACTTCTCTCTCGAGAAAAATTGGAAGAATATTTATCCAAAGCTCCTGCCGAATACAAACCTACTAAAATTAACTAGATTGATTATTTAAGTTTCGTTTTCTTTTTGCTTTTAACTCTTTTGCAAACATAACCACTATAGATATAATTATTGGGTAAAAAGTAAAAAAATCAATTAATTTAATAATTAAATTTACCTCCTTTTCAGCCTCTGAGTATCCCGGAACCACGCACGTATCGGGTCTTTTTATTCTATATCCAGAGTATTCACATTTTATAACCCGGTATGGCTTAAGTGTATATTTATGTTCTATGTATGACTCCAAACCATGTGTACCTACGGCTGTAGTATAAGGTAATACAAATAACAAAAATACAGCACTCGTTATTAGTATACCCGGAAAAAACACATCTTTACTGGCACCCATTATTTTAAAAAGAACAAGAAAAATAAATAGATAAATTCCTAACATAGACCAAGGCAAGAACAATGAGTTTACATATTGAACACCAAAAATTGCACTCATCATAACGATAAAATATAATACAGATTTTAGAGATGTTAAAGACTCGCTCCGTCTAAGTTTATATTTTAAGTAAAATTTAAGCCTTTTCATTATTTTTATTTTTTAAGTTCCCAAGAAAACTTTGCAGCCATAGCTACTGCGCCTATCAATATTGGAGAATAAGTTAATAAAATAATGAATTCAATAATTAAATTCGCGTCCTTTTCAGCCTTAGGGTAACCAGGAACCACACACCGCAACGGCATACTAAACGGCATACTATTTCCTAACCCAAAATAATCACATTTTATAACTTGATATGGCTTAAGGTTATATTTATTTTCTATGTATGATTCTACGCCACGTTCACTGCCAGGTGCCGTAAACAACACAACAACGAAAAAAATAAAACCTGTCACAAGAATAGACGGTAAAAAAACTTCTTTACCTGCCCCTGTTATTTTAAAAATAAATAAAAAAATTAATATAAAAATTCCCAACATAGACCAAGGCAAGAACAGTTTATTCAAAGACTGGATACCAAAAATTGCACCCATCATTAATAGGAAATAAAGTACTGATCTCACCGATTCACTTTTTATGTATTTATCCATTTATTTTCTACCTAAAACTTTTTTCACCGCTTCTTTGATAGATTTTGTGCCCAGGCCGTAGTGCTCGATCAATTCTTCGGGTGTGCCAGATTGACCAAATCTATCTTTTACTCCAACAAACTCCACAGGCACAGGGTTCCCTTGGGCGAGAACTTCGGCCACAGCTGAACCCATCCCGCCGATAACTTGGTGCTCTTCGATAGTGACTATAGCGCGAGTTTCTTTAGCGAGCGCGATGATTCCCTCGGCATCGATAGGTTTAATACTCGCCAAATTCATAACTTTTGTTTTTATTCCTTCGCTCTCTAATTCTTTAGCCACGATTATCGCTTTATACAAAAGCGCCCCAGTGGCAATGAGGCCGACTTCGGCCATGCCCACATCTGGCAACCAAAAAATCTGACTCTTTCCGATTTCCGTAGGAGTTTCCTCCGTAGTCATGATCGGAGTTTTTTCACGAGCCAATCGCAAGTATGCTGGTCGGCCACTTTTTGCTAAAAGTTCTGTCAATTTTTTAGCTTCAATTGAATCGCAAGGAGAAATCACGTCCATATTTGGGATGACACGCATCAAGGCCATGTCTTCGAGCGCTTGATGTGTCCCGCCATCCGGGCCGACAGAAATTCCCGCGTGTGAACCTACGACTTTGACTGGGCGATCATTGTAAGCGATAGTGGTGCGAATTTGTTCCCAATTTCTCCCCGGAGAAAACATCGCGTAAGAAGAACAAAAAGGAACCTTACCCATAGCAGCCATCCCCGAAGCCACGGTGACTAAGTTTTGTTCAGCCACACCAATTTCTACAAATCTATCTTTGTATTTAGTTTTAAAAAGGTGCATCTGAGTCGACTCAGTCAGGTCGGCACAAAGAGCCACGACGTTTTCATCTGCGTCGCCAGCTTTGACCAAGCCCTCGCCAAAACCTTTCCGAATCGGTGCTTGATCGACGTCGGGATTAAAAAGTTTCGAATTTAATTTTAATTTTGGGTTTAACATAATATTTATAGTGAGCTTGTCGAACTACTGGTGTTCGCTTTTGATCTGCCCGCCCAATGTCCGGAGTTCACCCAGGGCCAATTTCCCCTCTTCTTTACTCGGTGGTTTGCCGTGCCATTTATAATCTCGCTCAAATTCATGGACGCCCTTTCCGGGTATAGTGTGAGCGACGATAACCGTCGGCTGGCCAAAGACAGACTTGGCTTCTTCCACGGCTTCGTTTAAAGATTGAAAATCATGACCGCTGACTTCGATGACATGCCAATTGAAAGCTCGCCATTTGTCGACGAGAGGCTCGAGAGGCATGGTGTCTTCGGTAAAACCATCGATCTGAATATTGTTGCGGTCGATAATGGCCACCAAATTTTGTAATTTATTTTTCCCAGCGAGCATTATTCCCTCCCAAGAATTTCCTTCGTCTAGTTCGCCATCAGACATAAAACAATACACTCGGCGGTCGTTGTCTTTGTGATCAATCTTGTCGGCGAGAGCCATGCCCACTGCTTGCGACAAGCCAGAGCCAAGTGGACCCGAAGAATTTTCAAGCCAAGGCATGAATTCGCGGTGAGGGTGACCCTGCAATCTGCTACCAAATTTGCGTAAGGTTTTTAATTCTTCAACCGGAAAATAACCAGCGTGGGCCATGGTGGCATAGAGAACTGGACAAATGTGACCATTGGACAAGATGACTCGGTCGCGCTCTGCCCAAGTTGGATTTTTAGGATCGTGTTTTAAAACGTGAAAATAAAAAAGGGTAAAAATGTCAGCCATGCCGAGCGGGCCCGCGGTGTGGCCACTGCCAGCTTCGACGAGCATAGAAATAATACTCTCACGAATATCATTCGCTTTTAATTTTAGCTCTGTAGTTTTTTTATCAGATAAAAAAGCCATAAAAAAGAAAACAAAAAAAATTATTGAATCGATCGGAATTCTTCTACTACTCCAATTATATCATCAGTATTGAAAATCGCCGAACCGGAGACTAGGCGAGAGGCGCCCGCGCCGACAAGCGCGGGCGCCGTCTCCAAATCCACTGCTCCATCTACCGAGATCACTAAGTCCGGATATTGTTCATGCAAAGTTTTTATATGCGCCAAACACCTATCATCAAATTCTTCCCCTTGAAAACCATCTCGCTCGATGCCCATCACTTGGACAAAATCTAAACTAGAAACCAGCGGAAAAATCTTTTCGATTTCGGTGGTGGTGTTGATGGCCACTCCGATCTCCACCACATCTCGGACATAATTATCTATCCCCTCGAGAAAATTTTTGAATTCTTCCAAATCGCCCACCGCCTCTAGATGAAAGACAAGCCGGCGCGCGCCGAGCTTTGTGTAAATATCAAAATTTTCCACGGCCCCAGCCACCATCAAATCTAATTCAAAATCTATATCTTCCCAAAACGGCAACCCTTCGGCTTCGTTTAAAATTCGACGAAAATGCACATCAAAATCGTTGTTTAGAAATTCTTCATCGTTCGATTCAGCTTTCGCCATAAACGGCCAAGTGATATTTGGCACAAAAATTCCATCACAAATATCTATCTGAACCACGGGAACAACCCCTCGCACCAGAGCGATTTTATTCTTCAAATCTTCGTAATGTTTCGGCAATACCGCCGGGATAATCTCAGCCATTTATTTTTTCTATTTTTTCCAATCGGCGAATATGGCGCTCGTCATTACTATATGGAGTCTCCAACCACAAATTCACCGCGTTCAACATCTCTTCTTCGGTAAAATATCGCGCTCCCAGCGACAATACATTGGCATTGTTGTGTTCACGAGAACGAATCAAGACATCGGCTTCATCGTCTACCACTGAGTGGGATTTGCCATAATAAACCACCGCTCGCACGTGTGGAAACTTGTTGGCGGCGATAGCTTCCCCTTCACCAGTCGCCCCGAGGACTATCCCCTTGGTGTGTTCTGGGTCCTTGGAAACTTCTCGCCCGACTGGAATCACAAAGTCTGGATAATCGTCATCTTCCTTGTATTCAAAAGCTCCAAAATCCACTACCTCGTGACCCTGAGCCTTGAGCGCCTTCACTAACTCTTCTTTGAGAACATACCCCGCATGATCAGTCCCGATGCATATTTTCATATAATTATTATACTACTTTATTGTTATTTTTAATTCTTCCGTAAATCCAACCCACCAACATCCCCACTAATGAAATAGATAGAATAAATAAAATTGTAAGGATTAATAAAGATATAGGAAAAACACCAGCGGGCAGCATGAATCCTTCTCTAAAAGGAGTGCTACTCATATATCCCAAAGGATTAATGAAAAACCACAACAACACCGAGAGTATGCTTCCAAAAAAGAAAGAGTAAGCGAAACCTTTTGCCCAATATTGATTATTTATTTTAATCATGATTACTTTATAGCCATTCCAGTTTTAATTACATGATCCACGAGAGTGTAGGTATACCCCATTTCGTTATCATACCAGCCCATGACTTTTACCAAATTGCCGTCGACGACTCGAGTCATCTTGAGGTCGGCGATTGAAGCGTGACTCTCACCCAAAATATCAGACGAGACCAATTCTTCTTCAGTGACAGCGAAAATCTTGGCCCAACGTGGCTCACTGGCTGCTTTTTTCAAGATGGCATTTACCTCTTCGGCGGTAGTTTTAGTTTTGGAAATAAAAGTCACATCGACGATAGATCCAGCGGGGACTGGGACGCGAATGGAAATTCCATCAAACATGCCTTCGAGCTTGGTGAAGGCTTTGGTCACCGCGATAGCCGCGCCAGTCGAAGATGGGACGATGTTTTGCGCGGCTGCTCGTCCTTCACGCAAGTCTTTTTTACTTGGACCGTCGACGAGAGATTGAGAAGCAGTGTATCCGTGAACTGTATTTAAAATAGCTTTTTCAATTCCGAGAGATTCATCGAGGATAGCGATCAGTGGCGAAGCTGCATTTGTCGTGCAAGATGCATTTGAAGTCACATCACATGTGCCAAATTTTTCTTCGTTTACACCGAGCAAGATTGTCTCTCCTGGTTCTGTGCCATCGCTCTTTGCGGGAGCTGAGATGACGACTTTTTTTGCTCCAGCATCAAGGTGTACCTTGGCTTTTTCGTAACTAGTGAAAAGTCCGGTAGACTCTACCACTACATCCACTCCTAAATCTTTCCATGGAAGTTTCATCGGATCTTTTTCCGCCAAAACTTTAACTCGTTTTCCCTTAATAACCAAATCACTTCCATCAACTTGGACATCCGATGTCCAAGTGCGATACACTGTGTCGTATTTCAAAAGATAAGCCATATTCTCGACACTGCCCAAATCGTTTACGGCCACAATCTCAATCTCGGGTCTATCCCAAGCAACTTTTAAAAAGGCTCGCCCAATTCTCCCAAAACCGTTAATGCCGACTTTAATTGTTTTCATGTGAAATATTGTACCAAATATAAAAGAAAACAACCAACTAGAAAATAGGCAAATATGTTATTATAAAAAAATGGATAAAACAGCCAAGTTTATACATTTACATACACATAGCCATTACTCTTTATTAGACGGGCTTTCCAAGATTGAGGACCTAATCAAACTCGCCAAGGCCGATGGCATGGGGGCTATGGCTATCACCGACCACGGCAATATGTATGGCGCAGTGGAATTTTACAAACTGGCCAAAAAAGAAGGCATCAAACCCATCATCGGCGTTGAGGCCTACATGACTGCTGGATCCAGACTCGACCGCACAGCCGAAGCTGGTGGAACAAAGAGATACTATCACCTGACCTTGCTCGCCAAAAATCTCGCCGGCTATAAAAACTTGATGAAGCTAGTCACCTTGTCCAACTTGGAGGGCTATTATTACAAGCCTCGAATGGATAAAGAAATATTGCGAAAATATTCTGATGGACTCATCGCTCTGTCCGGATGTCTCGGTGGAGAATTATCTCAAAGTATAGTCCGCAAAGATTTTGATAAGGCAGAAGAGATTATCAAGGACTACCAAGACATCTTTGGCAAAGAAAATTATTTTATCGAAATTCAAAACCACCCATCCGTAGAAAACGACAAAGAAGTACGCGAAACTCTCGTAGAACTCGCCAAGAAACACGGCGTCGACATCGTAGCCACTCAAGATTCCCACTACCCCTGCACCGACGATCACAAAGCCCACAACACTCTCCTCAAGATAAATACTCAAGGCACCGGCCAAGAAGGAAAATTTGAATTCTCGGAAGACGATTTTTCTTTCATGAATACAGAGCAAGCCATGAAAACTTTCAAGGATTATCCCGAAGCTGTGACCAACACCATGAAAGTCGCCGATATGTGCGACATCGAGCTAGAACTCGGCAAATGGGTCTTTCCAGATTTTCATATCGAGGGTGGCAAGACTGCCGATGAAAAACTCCGCGAGCTAGCCTATGCTGGATTTGAAAGATTAAAAATTACCGACACGCCCGAAGTCCGCGAGCGCATCGAATACGAACTCAAGGTCATCCGCGACAAGGGTTATTCCCCATACTTTTTGGTGGTCGGTGACTTGTTGCGCTTTGCCAAAGAAAATGGAATCTTGACTGCCATCCGTGGATCGGTGGCCGGATCGATGGTGACTTACCTACTCGGAATTACCAAAATAAATCCAATCGAATACAAATTGCCGTTTGAACGATTCTTGAATCCATTTCGTCCTTCGGCGCCCGATATCGACATGGACTACGCCGACAACAGACGCGACGAGATGATCGAATACGCCAAACAAAAATATGGCGCTGATAAGGTCGCCCAGATCGGTACATTTGGTACGATGATGGCGCGCGGAGCAGTGCGCGACGTAGCTCGAGCCATGGGCTATCCATACACCATCGGTGACCGAATTTCGAAAATGATTCCGATGGGCTCACAAGGAATGCCGATGACTATCGACCACGCCATGGAAATTGTCCCCGAACTCGCTGAAGCTTACAAAAAAGAAAAAGACACCAAAGAAATAATCGATCTGGCCAAGAAGCTCGAAGGTTGCGTTCGTCACATCTCCGTCCACGCCGCTGGAGTAGTCATCGCCCCAAAAGAAATCACCGAATACATGCCAGTGCAGTTTGATCCAAAAGGCGGAAAAATAATTACTCAATACGACATGTATAGCGCCGAAGAAGCTGGGCTATTAAAATTCGACTTCTTGGGAATTCGCAACTTGGCTATCTTGGCTGACGCGGTCAAACTGGTCAAACAATTTTATGACATCGACATTGATCTCGACAATATACCGATGGATGATAAAAAAACTTTCGAGCTACTAGCCTCTGGCCAGACCGAAGGATTGTTTCAATTAAACGGCTCTGGGATGACTCGCTACTTGAAAGAACTAAAGCCGACTTCTATCCACGACATCAACGCCATGGTGGCCCTCTACCGCCCAGGACCGATGGAAACTATCCCAGAATACATAAAGCGCAAACACAATCCTCATCTAGTCAGATACATGGATCCACGCATGAAGAAATTCTTGACCGAGTCCCACGGCTTGATTGTCTACCAAGACGACTTGCTCTTCTCGGCTATCGAACTGGCTGGTTACAACTGGGAAGAAGCCGATAAATTCCGAAAAGCTGTCGGTAAAAAAATTCCTGCCGAGATGGCCGCTCAACGCGAAAAACTCACCAAGGGAATCATCGTCAATGGGCAGACTCCAGAATTCGCCGAAAAACTTTGGAAACTTTTTGAACCTTTCCAAGCTTATGGATTCAACAAAGCTCACGCCGCTTCCTATGGGCGAGTAGCCTACCAGACAGCCTACATGAAAGCTCACTATCCAGTGGAATATATGACCGCCATCCTGACCGCCGAGTCTGGAGACGTAGAAACGATTGCCAAAATTATCGAAGAATGTAAGCACATGAAAATTTCGGTGTTGCCCCCGCACATCAACGAAAGTTATGGCGGGTTCACTTGCTTGCCAGAAGTTGCTGATACAAAAATCAGCATGGAAAACAAAAGTAAAAATATTCGCTTTGGTTTTTATACAATCAAAAATCTCGGCACCGATATTTCTGACGCCATCATCACTGAGCGAAAGACCAATGGTAAATTTAAAAACATCACCGACTTCTTGGAGAGAGTTAAACACAAGAATTTAAATAAAAAATCCATGGAAGCCTTGATCAAATCCGGTTGCATGGACGATTGGGCCGACCGCGGAGTTCTCTTGGCCAACCTCGAAGCCATGCTCGCCTACAATCACGAAGGCTCAAATCAAAACCAAAACCAAGTTTCGCTTTTTGGTGGATTGCCTGATCTCAAAGCTCCAGAATTTCGTCTTCAAGATGCGCCACCCGCCGTCCAAGCTGAAAAACTTTTGTGGGAAAAAGAATTGCTCGGTCTCTATATCTCTGGCCACCCGCTAGATCGCATCCGCGAAAAACTCGAGAGTCGCGATATTAATATTAAAAAAATATTGGACGGTGGAGACCACCGCCTCGGCAACGGCATGACAGTGACCCTCGCCGGCATCATCGAATTCGTCCGCCCAGTCATCACCAAAAAGAATGACCGGATGGCCTTTCTGAAAATTGCCGACTTTACCGGAGCCATCGAAGCCGTAGCGTTTCCATCAGTCTATCAAGAAGCGATAGATGTTTTGGTAGCCGATAAATGCATAGCTCTCTCTGGAAAAATCTCCCTCAAAAACGGCGAAAAAAGCCTCATCATCGAAGCCGTAAAAGCAATTTAGTGATCACCTTGTCGCTGTTCTATCGCAAAATACTCACCTTTGTTCATTAAATCATCTAAGGTTTTAATCTTTCCAGATTTATAGTCTTCAATCCAATCATCAATTCTATCACGCTCAGAATCCACATTACCACTACTATGAACCAAACTCTTTAAATACTCACCAATTTTTCTAGCTTCTTCTAAATCTTCTCTTGAACGCTGGGTGATATTTAATTCCTCCATAAAATTTAATTAAACAACGTCATCGCTTTTTCGCGACTTTCGTCAAAAATTACTTCTAATATTTCCGCGACTTCTTTGGACAACTTTTTAATTTTTTCCAATTCCGGCTTTTTAAATTCCCCCAACAAGAACTTCAACACATCTTTTTCTCCGTGAACTTTTTTCAGTTTGCCATTAGCTGTAGCTGGAGTAATCCCAATTCTTATTCGTACAAACTCTTCAGATTTTAGAGATTTAATTATAGAACCCACGCCATTATGTCCGCCGGATGACCGATTGAAAGAAATTTTAATCTTTCCAAGTGGTAAGTCGATGTCGTCGTAAACAACGACCAAGTTTTCTAAATCTTTCTTGGTTTTGACGAGTTTGGCGACAGCCATACCTGACTTATTCATAAAAGTATCTGGGGTTAGAAACTTAATTTTTTTATCCTCCATCTTCTCTTCAAGAATTTGAACCAAAATCCGCCCGGTATTATGCCGAGTCTTTTCATATTCAACGCCTGGATTGCCGAGTCCTACTACAAGTTTCATGTTTAAATAATAACATTATGTATTAAAATAGAGCAAATTATATTACAAAACATTATACTCTATATTGTCAAGGACATTATATGCTATATTACATGCATGGAAAATCAAACTAATAACAATCCTCCTTATAATTACGAGGCCTACAAACCAACCCAGGAGCCTATGCCCCAAACCCCACACGATCAATCATGGTGGGAGTTGATAAAATTTGCCCTAATTGCTTTAGCGATTGTCATCCCTGTGCGCATGTACGTGGCAGAACCTTTCGTTGTTTCAGGCTCTTCTATGGTCCCCACCTTTTCAGACAGAGATTACTTGATAATCAATAAATTTTCTTATCGTCTAGATAACCCAAGCCGAGGCGATGTAATAGTATTTAAGTACCCAAATGATCCGTCAAAATTTTTCATCAAGAGAATCATGGCCCTACCTGGTGAAACCATAGACATAAGAGGAAATGATGTAACTATCACAAATACTCTTCATCCAAATGGATTGTTGCTCGACCAGCCTTTTGTAAAAAACTCTGACAACAATGATGTACACCTCAAGCTAAAGAGTGATGAATACTATGTTATGGGTGACAATAGATCCGCAAGCTCTGACTCTAGAACCTGGGGTCCACTCAAAAGAACATACATAACTGGAAAAGTCCTCTTACGACTGCTACCCCTTCAAAATATCGATATGGAACCTGGTAAATTTACTCAATTAGAAAATTAAAAAATATGAAAAAAATAAAAAGTAGTGCAGTAAAAAAAGAAAATAAAAAAAGACCTGAAGATATATCTTCACCCAAAGGAATGCGAGACTTGATGAACGAGGAATACTACAATTTTCAAGGATTCTTCGAGAAGGCCCAAGAAGTAGCCATTTATTATGGCTTCAAACCAATTGAAACTCCAATACTCGAACACGAAGAGTTGATCACTGGAGGCATAGGCGAAGGCACAGATATTGTCGATAAGGAAATTTATAACCTAAAAACCAAGGGCGGTGACCACTTAGCCCTACGTCCAGAACACACTGCCCCGCTTATGCGCGCATACATAGAGCACGGAATGCAAACCATGCCTCAGCCTGTCATGTTCTATCAATACGGCCCAGTATTCCGCCACGACAAACCTCAACGCGGACGTTACCGTCAATTTTGGCAATTTGATTTGGATTCTCTAGGTTCTGATAAAAGCATCATGGACGCACTCATCATTAAGGCCGGCGTAAGTATTCTAGAAGATGCTGGTGCAGAAAACCTTTCTATCGATATAAACTCTATCGGTGACAAAGAATGCCGAGGTACATATATACGAGAACTTACAAATTATTACAAGAAAAATTTGAGTTCCCTGCCTCCGATAGACCGCGAAAGACTAAAAACCAACCCTCTCAGAATTCTAGACTCTAAGGAAGAAAAAACCATAGAAATAAACTCAAACGCCCCAGATTCTATTTCTTTTTTGTGCCCTTCTTGCAAAAAACACTTCAAGGAAGTGCTTGAGTATTTAGGCGAGCTCGGTATTCCTTACAACATAAATAAAAACTTAGTACGCGGGCTCTCATATTACACCCGCACAGTCTTTGAAATAATCGAAGAAAAAGGTGAAGAAGGTGGCACGCCATTAACACTTGCTGGTGGTGGACGTTATGATTATCTAGCTCGACAAGTCGGAAGTAAAAAAGATGTTCCAGCATTTGGTATGTCTATCGGTGTAGATAGAATCATAGCTCAGCCTTGGTACAAGAAACTTGCCCCTCGTATTCTCAAGAAACCAAAAATTTATTTCATCCAGCTTGGAGCAGAAGCAAAATTAAAAAGTCTAAATATTATAGACATTCTACGCAAAGCCCATGTACCAATAGCTCAGTCCTTGTCAAAGGACTCCCTAGGTTCACAACTGGCCATAGCCGAGAAGTTAGCTATCCCTTACGCTATCATCTTTGGCGTCAAGGAAGCTATCGACAATTCTGTAATAGTGCGCAATATGGCCACTCGCTCCCAAGATACAGTCAAACACTCTAAGCTTTTGGAATATTTAAAAGAATTAAAATAGGTTCTAGGCACTAGGAAAATATCATGCCAAAAACGATTTTACAAAAAGAAAATAAAGTTTTACGGGAAATAGCCAAAGAGGTACCTCTTTCAAAAATACCCACACCTAAAATCAAAACCGTTATTAAGGAGATGAAAGCTTCCCTACGGTCACAGAGCGACGGTGTAGCCATAGCAGCCCCACAGATCGGATATTCACTTCGTATCTTTGTAGTCTCGGGTAAGATTTTCGATAATAATTTTATAACCAACAACGAAGATGAGATCGAGGAGAATCGTGTCCAAAACACCAAAGAAAACGCTAAGCCAAAAGACGTAATCTTTATTAATCCTAAAATCACAAAACTCTCACGAGAAAAAGAGTGGGTGCCGGAAGGTTGCCTATCAGTCCGACCATTTTATGGCAAAACTTACAGATCCAAAAAGGCTACTGTCACTGCTTACGATGAACACGGCAAGAAATTCGAACGTGGTGGCTCCGGGCTACTAGCACAAATCTTTCAACACGAGACCGACCACCTAAACGGCATTCTTTTTATAGACCACGCCAAAGATATCAAAGCAGAAGAAGTGAAGCAATAAATATGAGCAATAAATTAAATTTTGTATTCTTTGGCACACCGGACGTAGCTTCGGAGACGCTTGAGATTTTAAAGCAGGCTGGTTATTTACCCAGCCTTATTGTCACCGCTACTGACAAACCCCAAGGACGAAAGATGCTTCTCACTCCTCCTACAGTCAAAATCTGGGCCATGGAAAACAATATTCCATTCTTGCAACCAGAAAAAATCGATGAGGAATTTACTTTAAAACTTTCAACTTTAGACTTTCAACTTTCCCTAGTGGTTGCTTACGGTAAAATCCTACCAGAAGAAATTTTAAATATTCCCAAACTGGGATCTTTCAATATTCACTATTCCTTACTGCCAAAATATCGTGGCGCTTCCCCTGTCGAATCCACAATTTTAAATGGCGAAACTAAAACCGGAGTAACCATCCAAAAGATGGCCTTCAAGATGGACGCTGGAGCTATCGTCGCCCAAACCGAAACTGAAATCGGCGTGACCGAGACCGCTCCCGAGCTTCGCTCTCGTTTGATAAAAATTGGTGGAGATTTATTGGTAGAGACTTTGCCGAAAATTATAGACGGCTCAATCACCGAAACTGAGCAAAACGAAAACGAAGCCACCTTCTGTAAAAAAATTAAAAAAGAAGATGGACAAATCGACCTCGATGCCGACCCAAAACAAAACTATAATAAATTTAGAGCCTATGCCCACTGGCCGAGAACTTTTTTCTTCAAAGACGGAAAAAGAATAATAATCACCGACGCTAGCCTAATTGATGGGAAATTTGTCATCAATAAAATTATTCCCGAAGGCGGAAAAGAAACAGCCTACAACCCATCTACGCTAGTGTAGATGTAATTTAATATTTCGAAGTAAAAGGATTCCTACTAGATAGACCCTTGAGCATCTTTTTTACACTGCGAGCCCCACGATGAAACAACGTTTGTTTCCTATCTTTATTTTTACTAATTTCTCGGAAAAGAGTTTCTTTTAGGGAATCAATAGCGGCATACAAATCCGGTTCATCAGCACTGGCGTAAAATTCTTGGCCTTTAATTTTTATCAGACAATCCGCATGAAAAACATCTCCGGCGCGATGATTAGAGGTATTTGTGGAAATATCAAAAACCACCACAGCCGTATCTCCAGCCTCTTCCATTTTCTCCAACAATTTTTCTAAATTAGTAATCCGCTTTATGACATAATCATAGATAGCGGGAGTTATTTCCATGTTTTTACCTTGCAAGTTTATGTTCATAATTTATAAAAATTAATGCGAATAATTAACTATAATTATATGATACCACTATCATATCATTATAGCCAAATTTGTAGTATAATTAGACCTATGACGGCAAAAAGAAGGCAGAAAAGCAAGAAAACTGGCCGTAAGGTGGTAATGGTATCGGGTGGTTTTGACCCGGTACATATCGGTCATGTCCGCATGTTTGAAGAAGCCAAAAAACTAGGAGACCAGCTCATAGTGGTCCTAAACAATGACAATTGGCTTCGCTTTAAAAAAGGCTTCACTTTTATGTCTGAAGATGACCGTAAGGAAATAATCGAATCTTTTGGTTGTGTAGACAAGGTCATACTCACTGGACATACTTCAAATACTAAAGATATTACCGTTTCTAAAGAATTGGAAAAAATTCGCCCACACATATTTGCCAACGGTGGCGACCGTAAAGAAAACGTGCCCGTACCCGAATACGATGTCTGCGCCAGACTGGGCATTCACATGGTATTTAACGTAGGTGAAGGAGGTAAAATTAGAAGCTCATCTGAATTAGTAAAAAAAGCAAAAAATGCTCTTAGCCGGAAAAATAAAAACAAGAAAATAAAAAAATGAAATCAATCATCGTAGAAAAACCTTGGGGTAAGTTTGAACAATTCACCCACAATGAATCTAGCACTGTGAAAATAATTTATGTAAATAAAGGTGGATCTTTGAGTTTGCAAACCCACAAACATCGGAGTGAATTTTGGAAAGTTATTTCTGGTTCACCCATGATTACTATAGGGGGGCAAATCAGCGAAGGAAAAGCAGGTGACGAATTTAACATAGAAGCCCAAATCCCCCACCGAATAGAAGCACCAAATGATGATGTGGAGGTTTTAGAAATCGCTACTGGAAATTTTGATGAAAATGACATTGTAAGATTAGAAGACAAATATCACAGAGCCTAAATATAATTATGTATTCACTAAAACGATCAGAAAAAAACCCAATATTGGTTCCCACTCTCCCTTTTGAAAAAGAGGGAGTGTTCAATCCAGGAGTAGTAAACACTCCTAGCGGTGTGGTAATGCTATACCGAGCAGTGGGTGAATGGGAGAATTATATTTCTAGACTAGGAAAAGCTGTAAGCATGGATGGTGTAAATTTTGAGCGTGTGGGCCCTGAGCCTCTTTTTGTAGGCACAGAAAAATTTGACAAATGGGGCACCGAAGATCCACGTATCACCAAAATCGATGAAGATTATTATATTACTTATGTAGCACTAGCTCAGCCGGTACGAGAAAATAATATAGGTACTCCCAATCTACAAACTGCCACTGCCCTACTTAAAACTCGCGACTTTAAAACATTTGAAAACTTAGGTCTTATTTCACCAAAAGATTCTGACAATAAAGACATCGTGATTTTCCCAAGAAAAATAAATGGCAGGTACGCCATGCTTCATCGCCCAAACCACTGGCACAAAACCTGGTGCGATCATCTACGGGCCAACAATTTACCCCTGACTTGGCCTTGTGGCGAACCAGCAGAAATACTAAATCCTGGTATCTGGATAGCTTATTCAGATGATCTAAAGAATTGGACCGATCATAAAGTATTTTTACAATCTTCTCACCCAGAAGATTCAAAAATTGGTCCAGGACTTCCGCCAATCGAAACGACTGAAGGCTGGCTCGTAATCTACCACCACACCATCAAAACTGACAAAAAAGATGCTTTTTCATATTCTATTCGTGCGGCCTTGTTTGACTTAAATGATCCGACCAAAATGATCGCCAAACTTCCTCACCATATCTTGGAACCTGAAATGCCTTACGAAATGGAGAAAATTTCCAGTATAGTATTCCCGACAGGTGGATTTGTTAAAGATGATACTTTATATATTTACTATGGGGCATCAGATCGCTACATAGGGCTCGCCACAGGGTCATTGTCAGAACTTTTATCTGCGTTAAAGGAATCCAAAAATAATTAAGTATAATGAACAACAAACCTTGTATAGTGCATGTAAATACTTACCCACCAAGAGAATGTGGGATAGCTACTTTTAGTGCCGACCTTATAAGGAATCTAGAAGAACTTTTTTCAGACAAAGTCGACAATAAAATTGTGGCCATGAACACTGGCCTACCGCCACAATACAAATATGACGACAAGGTCATAATGGAGATAAATCAAAATGACAAGACAGCATATATAGAAACTGCTAGAAAAATAAATGTTATGCCTGAGGTAAAACTTGTGTCAGTCCAACACGAGTACGGAATCTTTGGCGACAACTACGGAGAAAATATAATTTTGTTTTTAAAAGAACTGCAAAAGCCAGCAAGTGTCACTTTTCATACAGTCTTACCAACCCCTTCTGAAGGAATGAAATCTGTAACAATGGAGATAATTTCTCTTGCCGATCGAATAATAGTCATGACCGACCTGGCTAAACAATTCCTAATCAATACTTACCAAACCTCGGCAGACAAAATTCGAGTAATTCCCCACGGTATTCATCCCCAAATTTATACAGATTCCAAAGCCGCAAAAAAGAAATTGGGCCTTGAGAACAAAACTATCATTATGACTTTTGGGTTGTTAGGGCGTGGCAAGGGCATTGAATACGGGATAGAAGCAATGCCAAAAATTATAGAAAAATATCCCGAAGCAATATATCTAGTAGTCGGAGGTACTCATCCGGTAGTACTACGCAATGAAGGTGAAGTTTACCGAAACGAACTCACAGAAAAAACAAAAAAACTCGCTATAGAAAATAATGTAATCTTTCACAATAAATACGTATCGACAACAGAACTTTTGACTTATCTAGAGGCTACCGATATCTACCTGTGCCTTTCTCAAGAACCAAACCAAGCCGTATCTGGAACTCTCACCTATGCCCTAGGTGCTGGACGCGCAGTGGTGTCTACGCCATTTATGCAAGCCAAGGAAATAATCACCAATGATGTGGGAATACTGGTAGATTTTAAAGAGCACACCGGAATAGAACACGCTATTTTAAACCTTCTAGAAGATGTAGAAAAAAGATTGAGTATGGGAAAATCTGCTTATTTTAATACCAGAATTATGACTTGGCCAAATGTAGCTCTGGCGTTTATGCGAACTTTTTCTGAAATATTGCCGACCATTACTGAAACGAACAAAAGCTTACAACCTATTAAAATAGATTATCTGAAAAAATTGACTGACGAATTTGGTTTGCTACAATTTGCGGATTTAAATAACCCAAACCCGAGGTGGGGCTACACTCTAGACGACAACGCTCGAGCCCTGGTAGCCATGTGCTGGTACGATAAAAAATACCCATCCCAAGAGAATCAATTCTTGCTAGATACATATATGAAATTCATCGAAAGATCTCAAAAGCATGACGGTGGATTTAATAATTATTTCGATACAAACAAGGGCCCCTATGATGAAATGAACAAGGGAGTAAACCTAGAAGACTCTAACGCCCGTGCCATATGGGCAGCCGCCCTGGCTAGCACTTCTCTGGAAAATAAAGACATAAGAGATAGATCCTTGAAGGTTTTTGAAAAAGAACTTTCAAACCACCAAAAAATACACTCCCCTCGAGCCGTGGCTTTTTATATAAAAGCTTTTGCTGAATACTATTTACATCATAAAAATTCAGAAGATGCATATAAACGCATCGAACAGTATGCTGACTTTCTGGTGGATATATTCCATGATGCAAGCGACGACAAGTGGCGATGGTTTGAACACACCCTGACTTACTCAAATGGAGTACTACCGGAAGCCCTACTGATAGCGTATGAGATCACCCAAAAGCCATCGTATCTGACAGTAGGCAAGGAAACACTAGATTTCTTGGCTAATCATTCATTTGAAGGCGATATGTGTTCGCCTGTAGGCCAAGCTGGTTGGTATAAAAAAGGTGGACAAAAAATCCGCTACGACCAGCAACCAGAAGAAGTGTCGGCGCTGGTTCTCGCACTGAAAAAGATGTTTTTTATCTCTAAAGATAAAAAATACCATAAACAAATGAGCTTAGCTTTTGATTGGTTCCTAGGTAACAATATATCTAAACAATTAGTTTACACACATGCGACCGGTGGATGTTATGACGGCATTAGACTAAAGGGTATAAATCTAAACCAAGGTGCGGAATCCACAGTATCTTACCTGCTGGCTAGACTGGCTATAGAGACAACAGATCTCGAATAAATTTCTTAGTATCTTCCGGTCCTTCCACCGAAAAATAATCTACACCTGTTCGGATAACTGCAAAATCATTCCCTCCAGGAAATAGTGCGTCACCGACAAAAATCATATCTTGAATTTTAATATCTAAATTTTTTTCAATCTGATTTAGGCCATACGCCTTATCGATCCCCTTTTTAGTAACATCGATAGAGGTAAAAGCTGCTGCATGAACTTCAAATTCAGGTAGTCGTTCTTGTACCAATCTGGCAATTTCCAATTTCAAAGGATCATTATTTTTCTTCCATTCTTCCTTGAGGCGCACCCCTTCCTCACCTAAAACATCTACCACATCTTGACCAAGCGCAGAAAAAGTAATTTGTGCCCCACGGTTCTCAATCACTTCCCCATATACTTTAACGGGAGGGACATAATTAATTTCTCTTAGTACATCGTCAAAAGCCTTGTTAATTTTCGCTGACTCAGCATCACCCAATGTAAAATTATAAACCTCTTGCCAATCATTTTTATAATTATAAAAAGCATTGGCCGTAACCGGAAAGAGAAATAAGTTGGCCAAAAGTTCAGGTGTTACCTTAAGATTTGATAAAAATTGCTTTTGAAATTGGTTATATGAACCTCCCCCAATAATAGCCACTTTCTTTGTCTTCAAAAGAGAACCGATCAATTCAGACATATCTTCGGTCAGGTGTGACTTAGTCTTGGTGAGAGTCCCATCTAAATCAAAAACTATCAATTCTTTTTCTACTGCATCTGTAGGGTTGGTTATTTTCATATTATTTTATATAACTATCAAAGTATATCGCATGGCAAGTATACCCGCCAGGGTTTTTCACTAGGTAGTCCTGATGATAGTCTTCAGCTTTGTAAAATGTAGTAAGCGGTTCGAGGGTGGTGACTACCGGGTCTTTCCAGCGCTTAGAATCATTCACAATTTTAATAAATTCTTCACCTAATTTTTTCTCTTCTTCATTTCCGTAAAATATCGCTGACCTGTATGAAGTCCCCCGGTCATTGCCTTGTTGGTTTAGTGTGGTCGGGTTGTGAATTTGGAAAAAGAAATCTAACAATTTTTTGTAAGAAGTTTTTTCATCATCATAAGTTATCTCCACGGCTTCTGCATGGCCTTCGTGATTGTGATATGTCGGATTCTCTGCACTACCGCCGGTATAACCGACAATAGTATCCACCACGCCCGGCTGTTTCCGAATCAAATCCTCGAGTCCCCAAAAACATCCTCCGGCAAACACAGCTTTTTTAATCATGTTATTGAAACACATGATAAAAATTTTTTGTCGCCGAGGGTCCCACCTCGAAGAGGAAGGGCGCAGGCGCGAAAAATTTATATCAGGTGTGTAAATTATTATTTCCCCTCAATAAATTTTAATGAAATCGAATTCACACAATGGCGGACGTTTTTTGGGGTTTCCATCTCGCCTCTAAAAATATGCCCCAAGTGTCCACCACAATTGGCACAAGTAATCTCCGTGCGCATACCATCGGCGTCCAATGTTTCTTTGACTGCGCCCGGAATCTGATCATCAAAAGCCGGCCAGCCACAAGTCGACAAAAACTTTTGCTTGGAATTATAAAGTGGCGCGTTGCACTGCTTGCAGACATATACCCCAGTATCCATAGTGTTTACATACTCGCCGACAAAACGCCGTTCGGTGCCCTTGTCGATGATGACTCTCTTTTCTTCTTCGGTCAGCTCATTTAATTTCATATATTTGAGATTATAGCATATAATAACATTACACCGATTCGCCTAGATTGACTTTTGGGTAAAAATGGTGTATAATATACCTATATATGAGTTTCCTGCGCGAATTAAAACATATAGTAGTCCCCCACGAAAAGCATAAAAATATACCTCACCTGTTACGTGGTGAGTTTGTTGGAATGCTCTCTCTTTTGGTGATTACACTATTTTTTGTAAACCAAAATAATTTCAAAATTATTAGCGGGTTAAATTTAACTGGAGCTATCTACCCGGCTGTTCTTGCTGACATGACAAATGCCGATCGCACAAATAGCGGACTGTCAAAACTAGCCTGGAATAACACATTAGAAAAAGCAGCTGGAATGAAGGCAGCCGACATGGTTGCCGATAGTTACTTTGCACATACTAGTCCACGGGGTATCACTCCATGGTATTGGTTTGACCAAGCCAAGTATGAATTTATCTATGCTGGAGAAAATTTGGCGATAGACTTTACCGAATCCAAAGACGTCCAACAAGCATGGCTCAACTCACCTACTCACCGAGCCAATCTTCTAAATCAACATTATACTGAAATAGGCATCAGTGCAGTAGATGGAACATACGAAGGAAGAACGACTACTTTTATAGTAGAATTTTTTGGTAAACCCACCAAGACTGCCTTGGCCTCAAATACTCCTACTGTCGATAATGCCGGCAATGTTCCGCAAGTAGTACCAACAACCGACAAAAACCTTCAACCAGAAATAGCCGGCGCCAATGCACAAACCACTCCAAAAACCACAGATACTATTCGGGTAATTGAGCAGACTGAGAAGGCCAAAGAAAAATTTATAGGTGTAGAAAACACCTATAAGAGTGCGGACATCACAGCCGCCTCCGAAGCCCCAGTAGTGGCTACAGACGACAGTTATTCTACTTGGTATCAACGCCTAGCCGTAAGCCCCACAAACGCTATCAAGGCCCTATATAGCACCATACTCGCCCTAGTACTTATGTCCATGATATTGGTTATGTTCAAAGAATACCAAAAACACCATTTCAAACATTTACTAATGGGTGCTCTACTCATAATCCTAACCAGCGCCTTCTTCTTCTCAATCCAATCTCCAGCAATAATACTCGCCTTCTTTTAATACCATAGTGACAAATAAAAAAAGCCCCTTAGGGGCTTTTTTTATTTCTTTTTCTTTGCGAGCAAAGCGTGTTTCGCAGCCAGACGCTTCTTTGTCTTATGTGAACGTCGTGACTTAGGTCTTTGACTCAATGTTGTTCCTCTTTTTGCCATATATTTATATGATACCTTATTACTAATTAGATTTCAACCAAGCAATCATTTTATTGAAAGTAGTTGCTCCAGCTTCCCCGTCTGCACTCAAGCCCTCAGCCTTTTGGAATGCAGTTACAAGCTTTACAGTACCTGCGCCATAATCATTGTCTATCTTAGTGGTGGTATTATTATAACGATTCAAAAACTTTTGAACTGTTCCCACTCGTGCACCCGCTGAGCCCTGCTTCATATTTATCTTATCGTCTACAAGTTTTTGCAATTCATTAATCAAGCTTTGGTCTTTGTCGGTAGTAGTAGTACTAGGAGTTGTGGTGGTAGTTGTGGTTGTAACCGGCTTCTCTTCGGTTTTAGTTGTAGCAGTAGCTACAGTTTCTTCTTTAGTATCCAAAACTGCGAGCCCACTCTCCAATTCTTTGACTTGTTTTACCAAAGTTACATTTTCTTGCTCTAGTTGCTGTATTTTTTCCTGGAGAGCATGTTCAGATCCAGACTCTATGGTGGACACAGACCAATACCAAACTAAACCGAGTGTGCCTAAAACTACAATTGAAAATAATCCAAATTTTAATTTATCCATGTCTAATATTTTATCAAAATAAAAACCCTCACACAAGAGGGTTTTTATTTTTTAAAACTTATTTATTGAGCACTGCGCGAGTCAGTGGACCTACCACCCCATCTCCTACTAGACCGTTTGCAAGTTGGAATTTAATTACTGCAGCCTTTGTCATAGGTCCAAAGTTACCATCGACAACCAGTGTACCAAATCCAGCATTGTTCAAGAATTTTTGAAGCTCCATGACTTCGTTGCCCACAGATCCCAGCTTCATGTTTTGAGTAAAATTAAACTTTGCAAAACCCAAAACTGTTCCAGTGGTTCCCGTAGATGTTCGAGGACGACTACCTCCACCACCAGAAGAACTTCTTGCGTTAATATCTGCAGTACTTATCGCAGTCTCAGAAGTTAGCTCGTAGTTCTCAGCATCATCACCAGATATTGCAATTCCATTTACAGTTACTGTCTTGCCTGTGCCAACACTAGCATCATCAAAATCTGCACTTACATAAGTTTGAGTTACTACATCACCCAAAACAGCGTTATTGCTCAATGTTACAGTAGCTGTAGTTGTACCGTCTACTACTTTGTCTGAAGCTACTGCTGAAACTGTGAGCTCTCTTTTGTAAATATTTGCCGCAGTTGTGTCAGATGTTGTAGAAAGAACATAATTATCTGCATCTTCACCTGACAAGGTCATGCCCGAAACATCGACACGTTTTTCAACGCCAGCGTCTTTATCTTCAAAAGAAGCAGAGCCGACAACACACACTACGTCATCATCTCCAATTGGTGTGACTGAACAAGTAGCCGATGCGTTAGTATTAGCATCATAATCCTTGCTCGAAGCAGATACTTCCGGAGTAAGGGTAGCCCTAGTAATATTTGCCGTTGTTGGCGTCATTAAAGTCACTTCATAATTTGAATTACTAAGTGTAAACCCTGAAGCAGTGACTGCTTTACCTGTGCCCACATTTTCGTTGTTAAATACAGCCGTTCCACCTGTCGCCGTGATGACAGGATCTGGTGCTATGTTCCCTGTTACTGTCCGAGTGAGGATAGTCGCCGAAGTATTTCCATCATAAACTTTATTGTCTGCTGTGAATGAGACTGTTGCTGGGGCAGCTGTGATTGTGCCATTTTCACTATCCACAAGAGTTACAGCATAGTTGTCTCCTTCATTGCCATCAGTGATCACTATCGCAGGAATCATGGTCTTACCTGTTCCGACATTAGCGTCATCATAAGTTTCTGATCGAACTGCAGTATCAGTTCCTTGTAGCGCCCCTGAAGTTATCGTCGGGAGAGCAGCAGCTCCTGTTGTGGTATCGTAAACTTTTGTATTTGCAACACTCGTGACAGTAATAGCTCTTGGAGTTATGTCTGCTGTGGTGCTTGCAGTAGTATTCCATGTGTAATTTATAGCATCAACCCCGGTTACATCTATACCAGTTACGTTCACAGTCTTACCATCAGCGACATGCTTATCATTAAACAAGGCTGTGCCTGTGATTGTTAAATCATCACCAGACACCCGGTCATCATCAAAGTCGACAGTAGCAGACACACCTCCATCATAAACCTTATCTATTCCATCGACTGTCACATCGAGAGTTCTCTTGGTGATATTTGCAGTTGTAGTATTTATAGTTCCCACACTGTAGTTTGAATCACTGAGAGTAAATTCTATAGCGGTGACAGTCTTGTTTGTGCCGAAATTCTTATTATCAAATGTTGCAGTTCCATCAGAAACCACAACTGTTTCTACCCCCACCGTCCCTGTAGCTGTTCGAGTTAATATAGTTGCAGATTCATTCCCATCATAAACTTTATTGTCAGCAGTAAATGAAACTGTAAGTTCTTTCGGAGTAATGTCAGCTTCGTCTGTTTCAGTTGTTACAGAGAGCACATAATTTTCGGAATCATCACCATCGATAGTGATACCTGTGGCTGTGACAGTTTTATTCTCGCCGGCATCTTTTGTGTCGAACGTCGCTACACCTACAGAACAAGTGACTACATCAGTTCCGAGAGCTGACACAGTACATGTAGCAGAAGCAGTATTATCTCCATCGTAGACCTTACTAGACGCAGTCACTACAGGGGTAAGTTCTGCTGGAGTTATATCGGCAAGCATTACTGTAGGAGTCACTACTAGATTATAATTTCCTGCATCAGCTCCTGATTTTACAGCTGTAAGCAGACTTACCACTTTTCCCGTGTCTACAATCTTTGTAGCAAATGATCCTGTACCAGAGACAGTAACATCATCTCCAGAGAGCTTGTTATCTGTAAAAGATATTGCGGCTACTGTGTTTGCGTTGTAAACTTTATCAGAAGCAGAAGGCACGACATTTAAATTTCTTTTTGTAATAACTCCAGTCATAACGTCTACGAAATTTACTTCGTAGTTATCTCCATCATTATCATCATCAACTGTTCCATCTGGGGTAAGTGTTAGTCCTGTTCCAACTTCTTCTGTAGTATAAGATTGGGTAAAGTCTAAATCATCCCCTGTAGCCAAAGCCCCCAAAGTTAAAGTAGGAATTACAGAAGAGTCTGTTGTAGAATCATAAACCTTTGTATCGGTAACAGCAGTGATAGTGATAGAGCGAGGAGTTATATCACCAGAAAGTGACGGTTGGGTTAATTCATAGTTGCTTGCTTTTGCACCAGCAAGTTCGATATCTGTAACAGTGACGGCCTTTCCTGTTCCGGCGTTTGAATCGTCAAAATCTGCAGTATAGACTGAAGCAGTATCTACAGAGACATCAGCCTCGTCTCCGGTGACAACACCATCAAGTACAGGAGAAGCGAAGGTTAGCGTAGCATCAGTAGTTTTGTCATATTCTTTTTCATCAACCGTGACACCACTAGTGATAGTGAGTTCTTTTTTAGCTACAGGAATAACTAAGTCTGTAGGATCTGCAGCATCGTATCCATTTCCAGCTGCTTGGTTTGCAGTAACTGTACAATCTCCTGCCGAAACTATAGTTACTGTCGCCACATCGATAGTACATGAACCAGAAGCAGAGAAAGTGACATCTTCACCAGAATCACCACCTGTCGCATACACATCAAAATCCGCATCACCGTATGTTTTTGGATCCACTGCATCAAAATTTATTGTTTGAGTTGAGTCTGGAGTTGTGAAAGAAACTTCAGAACCTGGGTACCATGTACCACCGACACTAACCCATGCTACATAGTAGTAAGTTGTATTAGGAGTAAGCCCAGTCCAAGAGTAACTAAATGGGCCATTTGGATTTTCATCATCCGTGTCAGCATAAATTCCACTAGTCCAACCTGGAGGAACTACACCAACAGTAAAAGGAGTACCTAAAACACCAGCTGGTGAAGTTCCATACCAAAAAGCTTCAGTGTCTGCGTCAGCAGTAAAAGTACCATTAGTACCATTTAATGTTGCGCTAGTTGGAGTCAAGTCAGTAGCTGGTTGAGTAACAGGATTCTCAGCTGCAAAAACTGGTGTCGCGCCGACAACTAATAATAGAGACAAGACGAACCCAGCAAAACCCTTCGATAAATACTTTTTCATAATTTAAAATCTAAACTAAATTAATAATGCTAATAAATGAATATTAAAATCTATAAAAGATAACATATTATTATAGTTTTTAGGACCAGATGTCAACGAGACACTGGGTATGAATCCATGGTATAATTTACCCATGTTAAATGAAGCACCTGAGCCTTTGACCCATTTTGAACCCCACAATAATAAAACCAACAAAAAATTAAACTGGCTTCGAGCTTCTGTTCTCGGCGCCAATGATGGCATCGTCTCCACTGCTTCCATCATCGTCGGTGTCGCCGGAGCGTCCTCTTCACCTAGCGTCATCTTGACTGCTGGCGTAGCTGGCATGGTAGCTGGCGCATTGTCTATGGGTGTCGGTGAATATATTTCTGTCAGCACCCAACGCGACACTGAAAAAGCACTTATCGAAAAAGAAAGACAAGAATTGATAGACAATCCAGACAAAGAACTAGAAGAATTAGCTGGAATATATGAAAGCAAAGGACTCAGTCATGACACAGCGCAAATAGTCGCTCGAGAACTTTCAGCTAAAGATGCTTTTGCCGCACATCTCGACGCTGAACTCGGCATCCACCCAGATCACCTGACCGATCCTTGGCATGCCGCCTATGCTTCCACCGCTTCCTTTATCTGTGGAGCTATCATTCCTATTGTTATGATATTGATTGCTCCAAAAAGCATGCAAATACCAGTCACTTTCTTGGGTGTACTTATAGCCCTAGTCTTCACTGGAGCGCTTAGTGCCTATGCTGGTGAAGCAAACATTCCTAAAGCAATATTTCGAGTGACCTGTGGTGGAATTTTGGCAATGATAGTCACCTTTGGTATAGGTTCTATATTTGGAATTGCGGGGATATAAAAATAAAAACGAAAAAGCCACGATACGAGCCTGTGGCCGTTTCGTGGCTTTGATTGCCTTTACTTCTCCTAGAATTGAAACGCCTCTAGGGGGCGTGACGGGCAGCTACTTACCCGATGCCACTTTGGCTCGAGCAGCCTGGAGTGCTTCGGTCACCAGGGCGGGCGCATCCGCGCTCTTCTTCCGGTAGGGGCTTTCTTCCCCGGGAGTAAAAGCGAACCAGTTGTTCTCGGAGTAGACCCGAAGGTCTGCCTTTGCACTTCGAACCGTCACGTTCCCCCAGAAGGTCGACCCTTCTGGAACAGAGCCGGTGGGGATGAAGACGTAATCGTATCCCCCATTAGACGACCGGCGAGAGAATTCGCTCCACGCCTTGGTCTCGGCGCGCCCACGAATTATCGTGTCCGAGACGTACTTCGACGACAACGGCTTGCCGTTGCGAGTCACGCGCCAGAAAAAATACGTACCCTCATCGAAGCTGAACATGAACTGCTCGAGGCTAATCCCCGGCATGTCTTGCACGATGAAGACATCTTCCAGGTATGCGTACCCGTATCCGACATCGACGTAGCTACGCTTGAGCTGCGCACCGTACGCCTGTATTTCTACGAGATACATGCCGTCTGCGAACTGCGTTTCGTCATAACGCTGGAGGCTATAACGACCTCCGGCGTCTGTGACCGTACCTCCAACCTCGATCCACTGTTTGGTGACCGGATCCTGGGAAGAAATGACGACAAAGACGTTCTGGAGGGGACTCCAGTTCATGTCGAGGACGCCGCCGACCACCTGGGCATGGGCCGGAGTCGTGAACGAGAGGAGGGCGAGAACGACGACAGCGAACACGAAAGCAAGACGCTTCATTGTTGTAAATCCTAATGTTAGTCGAAACCACAAGCTCGAGAACCTTCTTTGCTCATGCAAAGTGCCCTTTTGCTTACGTTTTCTACTTTTTTTGTCGATGAATTGACTCGTTTTCTAGTATACTACAATATAAACAATTTGTCAAGTATATAGTATTATTCTAAATACAAAAGCGCTACCATTAAAAGTACCCCTAGAATCAAAGCAATTAACTGCAAGGCAGACTGGCTGACTTTTTTAGTTTTATGAAGTTCTGGCATAAGGTCCGCCACAGCGATATAAATAAAACCTCCAGCAGCAAGAGGTAAAATAAAATTGATAAAAGTCTCACTAACTTCACCTAAAGCAAAAGCTACTAGTACTCCAAGCACTGAAGCCAGAGCTGACAAAAAGTTTAGCCACAAAGCACGCGCTCTGGTATATCCCGCATGGATAAGTACAGCAAAATCACCTATCTCTTGGGGTATCTCATGCAGTATCACCGCCAAGGTTGTCGCCATTCCCAGAGGAAGACTAATCAAGAAACTTGTTCCAATAATTACTCCATCAATAAAATTATGAACTCCATCAGAAAACAGCATGAGCTTCCCTACTGGATGAATATGGTCTTCGTGTGTATCATCACCGTGATGGTGCCAATGTAAAAATTTTTCCAAAACAAAAAATACCAAAATACCAGCAATAATTGATAAACTAGTATTTAAAGAATTAGCAGAAACTTCAAATGCTTCTGGGATAAGATGTATAAATGCATCTCCCAAAAGAGCACCTACTGCCAGACTCACAAGTAAGAAGATATATTTTTTCATAATTTCTTCTTTGATAGACAACGCAAAAACCCCCACCAGAGAAACCAGACTCACCACTACTACTGCCAATAGTCCATAAACATATGCTGTAATCATAAATTATTTATAGCAAGCCTTACAAAGCCCAAAAAGCTCCAAGGAATGCTGTTTGATATTAATAAATTTAGAAGAATTACGAGCTATTCTTCCTAATACTTTTTCCACTTCACTGCTCTCAAAATCTTCCACGGCATCACATTTTAAACAAGCGATATGATGATGGTGCTCCTTGGCTAGCTCAAAAAATACAGACTCTTTTCGGAGGTTCACCTTGGTCAAAATACCCACTTCTTCAAAGTGCGTCAGTGTTCTATAAACCGTAGCTTCATTTATATTCTTGTTCTCCTTCTTTCTTTTGAGATCTAAAAATATCTTCTCCGCCGAAAGCGGTATTTTGCTTTTGGTAAAAATATCCAAAATAGCCAACCTGGCTGGAGTTGCCTTTAAACCTTTTTCTTTTAATAAATCACTCATACTAAAAAGTATATCCTAAATGCAAATGACTTGCAAGTCTGCCTGCCGGCAGGCAGGTGGATAACTAGTGCACATGAGTATGAGAAGTAGTTCCACCTACCCCCTTATACCCCTTTAGGAAATATACGGCAAGCAGTGTGGTGATAGGCACAGTCAAGATAAGACCGATACTACCCACCACGGTCCGGATAATTTCTGTGGCAAAAATTTCTTGGTTAATGATATTAGACACGGAAGAATCCGCGGTGGAGAAAAATAATAAAAGTGGTAACGATGCACCAGTATATGCCAAAGCCAAAGTATTCACCAAGGCCCCCACATGTTCCCTGCCCACACCCAAAGCTTTCTTGTAAACCTCTCTAGGTGTCAGATGTGAAGCAGAATGATAAAGTTCACGTACAACCGCTGCTTGAGTTACTGCAATATCGTCGAGCACTCCGAGTACTCCTATCATAATGCCACCCAAAAGTAGACCTGTAAAATCGAGCGTACCCTTTGTATTCAAATTTAAGTAAAAAGCTTCCTCACTAGAAAATCCCGTCAGTCTAGCAAGGGCTACACCGACATATGCGAGAATCCCTGTCAGTATCACAGCCAGCACTGTTCCCGAAAAAGCCACTATAGAAACTCGATTGAAACCATGTGTAAAATAAATAGCAAAAAATAAAATTATAGTAGCTACTAAAATACTGGTGAACACTGGAGGGTATCCTTTTAATAAGCCAGGTATCAGAAAATATAAAATTACAAAAAAACTTCCGGCTAGCCCTATCAGCGACCTCACCCCTTGTCGACCAGAAAAGAACACTACGACTACGATAAATAAAATAAGAAAAAACACCACCACCGGCATTCGATCCACATCCCTAACTGAATAAAACTCCCTACCATCCATACTGTCTATACTATGAAAAAGAAAAAACTTATCTCCCTTTTCTAGAAGAATATAATCATTTTCAAATGTGACTATCTGGCCACTGTTTTCTCCTTCTAAAATTTTTATAGTTATGGTTTGAGCTAATTCTGATACGTCAGTTCCTGGTATGTTCCCCCTGGTTTGACCCAGCACTTCCACCACTTCAGCTTTGACCACTTCAGATTTATCTGGAACAAGCTCTCCCGACTGAGCAAATGAGAAAATGGGCACAAAAAACATAATCAATAATAATAAAAACTTTTTCATATTTTAATTCTATCACACAAAAAGAAATCGCCCCGGCCGGAGTCGGGGCGACTCTATGGCACGGGGCGGATTTTCGGATCGACGACTACTCGTCGTCTTCGTCTTCAATCACGATCCCGACACCCACGGAATCGGACTCAGATTCGTCATCGAATGTGAGGTCTTCATCGTCGTCCGACCAGTCCTCTTCGACTTCGATTTCCTCCTTGTCTTCTTCGAGATCATCGTCGTCGTCCTCGAATTCGATGTCATCTTCTTCGTCGTCGAGCGGGTCAGAGTCATAACGACTGACACATAAATCGTCGAGCTCTAATGGCATAAGACACACTCCTTTTGGGTGGACGGGTTTGTCCACCCAAAGACTAGCACTTTTTACCCAATGAGCAAGTACTTAATTTACCAGAACTCTCGACCTACAGTCGCTGGTACTTTTCTAAAAGCACAGCTCTACAGAAAAATCTTTCTCGTCCTGACGCAAAGTATGCAGATACTTTGCTTACGATCAACTAAAAAAACAAAAGCGCCCAAGGGCGCCAATGTTTTAAAAGTGGACCGTACAGGACTCGAACCTGCCACCCCCTCATTGCAAATGAGGTGCTCTACCAGATGAGCTAACGGCCCAAATATTTTTCGCACCTACGGGTCACAAGTATTTTTCTGTTGAAAAATCTTCTGACCACACCTCAGCGCCGTCGCGCTTCCGGTCTTGCGCTTGGGTCCCTCCCCAAGCTCACTCTACCAGATGAGCTAACGGCCCTTATTTAGGCTACTTGGTATTCTATCGCATTTTGCCGATAATGCAACAGGCCGGGCAGTTTGCTGTTGTTTTTTGTGGATTTTCTGGTAAGATGTAAAAAGTTCTTTAGTGGTAAAAATAGATATTCGGGAGTAGCTCAGCGGTAGAGCGATCGCCTGTGGAAATTTCCACCCTTTGGTATAATGTTATTATGCCAGACAATAGGAAATATGCTGATAGACGAGAAGCACTTATCAAGGCTGTTGCAAAGAGACGCAAGAAAATTAAAGTTCTTGCCGTCGAATACAAAGGTGGCAAATGCCAAATTTGTGGATACATGAAGTGTGTTGGAGCGCTTGAACTTCATCACGTTAATCCAAAAGATAAAAGCTTTGGACTAAGTGATAAGGGATACACTCGCGCATGGAGTGTCGTGCAAAAAGAATTAGATAAGTGTGTCCTTCTTTGTGCAAATTGTCACAGAGAAGTCGAGTCAGGCATTACGCAGCTTTCTATCGAAAGATAGATCGAAAACAAGGTGAATTGCTGGAAACCCTCACTTGAGGGTAATCAGCAGCCAATCTCGTTGACCTTGGTCAGCGAGCAGGTTCAGAGACTATCCCTTCGGGGAGTAGCCCTCGATGTATGTCGAGGTCGAAGCGCCTTGGTCCTAAGCTTCGCAGTTGCGAAGTATGGATATGATATAGTC
>JACCDM010115586.1_pt1 | contig 30753 bp, 26 predicted proteins | sample 7445851 | NCBI WGS metagenome assembly JACCDM01 (sample SAMN15323438, study PRJNA562643) | freshwater metagenome | isolation source: river surface water | place: USA:Blue River Watershed | collected 2017-08-16
CAAATTGCATAAAGCGAACCGTCGGGCTGTTCAAAAAAGTCATAATAATCTCCACCCACCTCAGTAGATGTTCTCAAATATCCAGCGATATCCAAGTTTTTAATGGCTGGAAGGGTTTTGGGCAATAAGCGGTTTTGCAAATCCTTCGCCGCGGCCAGCTCTGAATTTTTACGCTCATTTTCAGCCTTTAAAAAAGATTTTTTTGCTTGATACTTACCGAACTGGATAAAACACAAAACCAGTGTCAACAAATACAAACCATATGCCCAAATGGTGCGATACCATGGGGGCAGGATTGTAAAAGACATTGTGGTTTCGCTGCTTTCATTGCCACTGGCATCCATCGCCCTTACATGAAGCGTATATTTTCCCTCCCGAAGATTGGTATATTCTTTTTTTGCATCTTTTGTATAAGCGCCCCATCCTTTGTCTTGTCCTTGCAACCAATAGCTAAATAGAATTTTTTCTTCGTTTCCAAAAATGGGATACGCCACCTCGAAAGTAAATTGATTTTGACGAAATGGAACTTCTTGGTTTCTTAAAGCAATTGCCGAATCCTGGTAATAAACTGCAGTTATCAGGGCCCTGTATGTTGAATTTTTCTTTTTCAACGCCAAGGATGGAATGTATCTGAATAGTTTTTCATCCTGAGAGCCCAACCACACAACCTCATTGTCTCCCTTTCCTTCTGCAAATATTCTTGAAGATAACTCAGACATGTTAACCTTCTCAAATGGAAATTTTGTTATGCTGGGCTGGTTTTTTTCTCCAATATTTAGGGTATATAATCCGTTAAGTGTATAAAACCAGTTGGCTCCTGACTCGCTATTATAGGTAATTGAAAACACTCCATCTTTTACTAGACTATCTAAAGACCAGCCCGCATACGTTAACCTATTGCTTTTAAAATTCACGGCATAAAAATGATATGAAGAATCATAGCCGTAATATTTGCTTGTACCAGCTTGAAAAAATCGAATGGCTTTATTGTTTCCAAACCTTTTATCTACAACCATTTCATTAAAGCTTCCTGTTCCATCAACGCTATACTTGTATGAAAAAGGACCATTCGTTGTGTTTAAAATGAGAATTCCCGGCTCTGGTTCAGTAAAACCGCTAATATAGGTTTGTATATTGTTGGGGATTGTCTTTTCACTCCAGCGCCCTTTATCATATTCATGCAGCGTCAAACCTTTGCCTGATGAAAAAAGCAGCTTTTTGTTAAGTTTACTTTGTCGAGATGCACTTGTATAGTATTGTGTCTTGATGATATACGTCTTGGCGGCTTTCGTGTATTTTATGTTGTAATTATTTGTTGTTATCAACATATCATCAAATAAAGACAAATCAGATCCAGCCTCATCCACTCCTTGTGGTTTAAAACCAACAGAACCAAAATTATCTTTGGGTGGTATTAGCTCATACAAATCGGTGCCTGTTTTTACAAAAAAACGCCCCCCCATCCTTAACATTCCACCAACACCTCCAAACAAGCCATTGGTCGTTGTGAAATAAGTGAGCGATTGGTCGGTTGTTAGTACAGACGCGCCATTACTCGCAACCCAAATATCATTGTTTCTGTCTTCAAATATATCTGCCACATAGTTTGATCCCAATCCAACGGAAGTATTTATAATTCTTTTTAATTCAAGATTTTGGTCAATCAAAATAAGACCATATTTTGTAGTACCAACAGCAATTAATCCATTGCGTAAGACTGTATTGCTGAGGTATACTTCTCCTTCAATAATTAACTTATCTAGTTGGGGGGTTTTTGCTTTTTCAAAACTCCCATCTTTTTTGAGCAACCAGAAACCTATATTTCTGGATGCCATTAAAATACTTCCGTTATCCAGTTGATACATAGACTCTACCCTGTTGTTTGCCCAAAAGGCAGAACCATTCATGAACCTAAACTCATTGCCAATCAGTTCAAGCAAACCGACCCCCCATTGACGGACAAAAACCCTGTTGCCAACCCTATGCATGATGTGAATGCTGGGATTAAAATGCCACGCTCTGAGAAGTTTGTTATCGTAATATTTGTAAACAGCACTATCTGTTTGAAAAAAAATAGTGTCTTTTAGAATGGCAGAACTCCAAACACGACTGGAAACCTTATCCTTTTCTGCCAATGAGTTTGACAAAGAAACATACTCATATTGATCTGCGTAATTTTTCTTTAGATATCCAAAATTGAAATTTGATGCCAAATAAATATTTCCCTTTGAGTCCGTCCGGATTTTTCTGCCCTCTTCTCCAAAAGGCAAACCCTTTAGATTAATTTTTTTGACTCGCTTCCCATCATAAAGTGCAATCCCATTCAAGTGATTGCCTATCAACACAATACCATTTGTGTCTTGTCCTACTGTCCAATTGACGCCCCTGCCATTTAAAAAATCCCGGGAATAATTTTTTATAAAAAAGTTTCCCACCTCCATTGGATTACTTTGGGAAACTGCAGTTCCACAAGAAAAAATTAAAAAGATCAACAGTGTGATATGTGTCTTTTTCATCTTACTCATTTATTTTTTTAATTACAACACCCTATACATCTTTGAGGTCGTTTTTTTCTATTATTTCCTGCTCCTGTTTATAATCGAATAAGTCGCCATTGGCATTGGGGGCTTCTGGTAAACCATCTGATGCGATTGGCTCAAATTCTTTATCACTATTGCCAACATACCGATTCATAGCCCCTTGTGTGCCCGCCCATATATATCCCAAATGGGCTTGCATGACGATGCTGCCAGAGCTTCTTGAAGATCCCTGTGCTATACCAATACTTTGAAACTTGTAATCAGATGGGGGGTGGGCAAAACAAAAAAATGTTTGCAATAGCAAAATGAAGCAGGCGGTTAACTGCATGTAAGGATATTTGGATATTGGAAGTTACTAATATATTTATTAATCCCTAAGCGCTGCAGAAGAAAAGGTCCAAATATTATCAATCCAATATCTCTAAAGCCCCGTGGCAATATCCTTATACCAGTAAAAAATGATCGCCATCCTTCCAAAACGGAAGCCTGGTGCGCACTTCATCCAGTTGGGACTTTTCCAATGTAACGGTGTGCACATCCTCTTCTTGTGATTTGTGGTAGAGGATTTGTCCCAGCGGGTCGATGACCATGCTGTCTCCGCTGTGGTAAAGGCCGTTGCCGTCGTTGCCAACCCTGTTCACGCCAACAACAAAACACTGGTTTTCTATGGCGCGTGCTTGTAGCAGGGTTTTCCAATGATGGCTCCTTCGTTCTGGCCAGTTGGCCACATTGATCAGTAGATCGTATTCGGGTGCGGGTTCTTTTTCGGGATCGGCAATAGTTTGTTGCCTGGCCCATACCGGAAACCGGAGGTCATAGCAGATTTGGAGATTGATCTTCCAGCCCCCAACCGATGCAATGGTCCTTTTGCTGCCCGGCGCATAGTGTTCATTTTCTCCTCCCAGTGAAAAACAATGTCTTTTGTCATAGGCCCCATGCTGTCCATTGGGCAACATCCAGATAAAACGGTTGTAATACTCACCATCCTCCTCAATGCTCAAGCTTCCTGCAAGGATGATTCCTTTTTCGCGCGCAAGATTCTTCATCCAGGCAATGGTTGCGCCATCCATTTTTTCTGCCATCAGCTCGGGCTGCATGGTAAAGCCGGTAGAGAACATTTCTGGCAAGACCACGATATTGGTCTTCTCCTTGATCCCCATGATCTTAGCGCCCAACATCTCCAGGTTGGCAGCCTTGTTTTCCCAATGCAGGTCAGTCTGTACTGTTGTTATGATCAGCTTGTCCATCCAAAAACATTTTGAGTTTTTTTGAAACAATATCGTTTTCAAAACCCCGCAACAACAGGTATTGCCGGGTCTTGGATTGCTTTACAAATACGGTATTTCCGGGTCCCCTCAAAGATGTCCACTTTTTTTCAATCAGCTTCATCAATGTTTTTTCATAGGCCGGCAGATCAATCTCTTCCCTCAGCGCCTTGCTGATGCTGTAAGAGGATACCTGCCTCTTTTTCAGCTCCATCTCTATCTTTTTCCTGCCCCATTGTTTGATCCTGAATTTTCCGCCCACAAATGCTGCCGCAAACCGCTCCTCGTTCAAAAAGTTCTCCTCGATCAACTTGGACAAGAGCAGGTTGGCGTCTGCCCAGGCAATACCGTAGCCAGAAAGCTTCATCTTCACTTCCTGGTGCGATCTTTCCTGAAAGGCACAAAATTGCCGAATCTTTGCATAGGCCTGTTCAGGGGTCAAAACCTTCCGCTTGAAGCTGTATTCCTCCATTGTTGGCAAATTAATCATTAACCGCAGTCCGTTGGGTGGTTTTCAACATTATTCGCTGTTTTTTTGACCAAAATGTCAGAAAATTTTGATCACTTTATACGCCGGTTGCGACTATATTTGCCTGATACAAACAAGGATAGATTATGAAATTTATTGTTTCTTCATCGGCGCTCCTCAAGCAGCTTCAGCAGATCAATGGTGTTATTGGTTCAAACAATGTTTTGCCGATCCTGGAGGATTTCCTTTTTGAGATTGAAACCAACAAACTGACGGTTGTTGCCACTGACCTGGAAACCGTGATGAAAATTCACCTTGACATTGAAGCCAAGGACAGTGGCCGTGTTTGTATTCCAGCCAAGATCCTCATGGACTCACTCAAAAACCTTCCAAATCAGCCACTGACCTTTGATATCGACAAGAATTTTGGTATCGAAATCACCAGCGACAACGGTAAGTACAAGGTAATGGGAGAGAACCCAGACAATTTTCCTAAAGAACCTCCCGCAGATGAAACCTCTGCTTTTACCATGACCAGCCATGCTTTGTTGACAGCCATCAACAAATCAATTTTCGCTGTCAGCAACGATGACCTTCGTCCTGCAATGACGGGCGTGTTTTTCGAGTTGGAAAAAAATGGCATCACTGCGGTTGCCACGGATGCACACAGGCTGGTGCGCTACAAACTAAAGGATGTACAGTGTCCAAGAACAGACAACTTCATCGTTCCAAAAAAGCCTTTGAACCTGTTGAAGGGCTCTCTGCCAGACAATGACGACGAGATTTCCATATCATACAACAACAACCATCTTTTTGTTACACATGGTACGGTTGAGCTTTCTTGCCGCTTGCTGGACGCACGTTTCCCTGATTACAAGGTGGTGATTCCAGCAGAAAACCCTTACCGCATGACCATTTCGCGCCAGGATTTTCAGTCTGCACTTCGCCGCGTGAGCATCTTCAGCAACAAGAGCACCAATCTGGTTACCTTGAGCATTTCAGGCAGCGAACTTCAGTTGCTTGCCCAGGATGTTGACTTCAGTTTTGAAGGAAACGAGAGGATGTCTTGTCAATATGATGGCGAAGACATCACCATATCTTTCAATGCGCGCTTCCTGATTGAAATGCTCGGAAGCACCGACAGTGAAGAGGTTCGCCTGGAACTGTCAACTCCCACAAAAGCCGGTTTGATCAAGCCTGTAGAGCAAGAGGATAATGAGGATTTGCTGATGCTTGCCATGCCTTTGATGTCTAACTAAAAAACAATTGATATGGATGCGTTGATTTCCTATTTCAGCGATCTTGAAAAAAGACCCCTCGAAAGAGCGGGTTTTTTTATAGCTGGCATGGTGTTTTTATGGCTCATTGAAAATGCTGTACCGCTACTGCAAACCCATTACAAAAAAAGCAAGGGCCGCCATGCTGCCACCAACATCGCTTTCACGGCCATTCACTTCATCATTCACACCTTGCTTGCCGGTGGGATTGTATTCATCGCCAGCTGGACGAGCGAGCACCAGTTCGGATTGGTCCATTGGTTCAAACTCAGTCCCTTGCCACTGATCATCATTACCTGTTTGGTCCTTGATTTTTTTGCAGGATGGCTCTGCCATTTTGTGGAACACCAGGTTCCGCTTTTCTGGCGTTTTCACATCATCCACCATGCAGACAACAACGTGGATGTAACCACCGGTCTTCGCCACCACCCACTGGAATCTGTTTGGCGGGGTGTCTTTTTCTATATTGGTATTTTTGTGGCCGGTGCCCCCATGTTTGCTGTTTTGCTCTACCAAACAGCCCTTGTTTTCATTACGGGTTTCACGCATGCCAACATCAGCCTGCCCAAATGGCTTGACAAATCATTGAGCTGGTTCCTGGTTTCTCCCAACATGCACAAGGTGCACCACCACTGGAAACAACCCTATACAGACAGCAACTATGGAGCTGTGTTTTCCATCTGGGACAGGTTGTTGGGTACCTTCATGAAGCTTGATCCCTCCAAGATCCGTTATGGCCTGGATCAATACTATCCGAACGAAAAAGACGAGGATTTTGTAAGGCTGCTGAAAAGACCATTTCAAAAATTAAAATAAGGGTGAAAAATATTGCTGTCATTCCCGCCCGCTTTGCGGCCAGTCGATTTCCAGGAAAACTGATGCAGAGGATTGGTGAAAAAACCATCATCCGAATGGTCTACGAAAATGCTGTTGCCATGAATCTTTTTGATGAAGTGCTGGTCGTTACAGACAGCGACGAAATCATGAATGAGATTCTTGCTGCTGGCGGGGCCGTAAAAAAAAGCACCAAAGACCACCAGAGCGGGAGCGACAGGATTGCAGAAGCCATTGCCTCCATGGATGTTGATGTGGTGGTGAATATTCAGGGGGATGAGCCCTTTGTTGAAAAAGAACCACTCCAGGACCTGCTCAACTGTTTCAAGGAACCTGGCGTAGCGGTTGCCTCGGTCATGAAAAAATTCGGGGAAGGAGATGAGCCCGAAAACCCGAACCAGGTAAAAGTAGTTTGCAACAAAAACAACGACGCACTCTATTTCAGCCGTTCTCCGATACCTTTCAAGCGAAACCGCAGCGCAGATCTGCCTTATTTTAAACATGTTGGCGTCTATGCCTACAGAAAGGAAACCCTGCTCGATTTCACCCAGTGGCCCATGGGCGCCCTTGAACAAGCCGAATTGCTGGAACAGTTGAGGTATCTTGAAAACGGCGTTGCCATCAGAATGGTAGAAACCAAAACAAGCAGCATTGGGATTGACACACCAGAAGATCTTGAAAGGGCAAGGGTTGAATACAAGTCTTCGCTGAAGGGTTTTTAGGTCCTTTATTTTCTCTTAAAAACAGGAACCGTGCTGCAGGGCTCGCCGTACATGAGCGATTTGACCACAGGCAAGAGTTTGATGGATATTTCTGCATAGGCATACTCGGGCACAGGCTTGTCTCCACAACCTTTCACAACCACTCGCTTTCCTTCATAGGCCGCCGGGTCAATTTGTCTGATGTTTTGGATAAATACTTGTTTAAACGCCTCTTCGGGGGTTCCGGAGATGATGGATCTGGCGATTCCGGAAAGCTTTGAAGCAACCAGCATATAGGCCCACATGGGAACAATCGCATCGGTTGAACAATAGACGGCAACATCGCGGTCGCTGTATGGGTTCCAATCGTGCTGATCAAGGGCCTCCCTGAAATCTTTCTCCTTGAGCAACATTTCCATGAACAGAAAATTTTTCAGGTCAAATGCCAAGGGCTGTTGGTCTGGGTAATATTGTTCAAGGTTGATGGTGATCAAACCACTTTCCGCAACCTTGTTTCTAATCTCTTCCATGGTGCAAAGTTACCTAAAATGCAACAGCCACCCTTGGGGTGGCTGTGCGTTTGTTTTCTCATGAGCAGTATGTCATCAGTATCCGGCGTCCCTTCTTTTATCAACGATTTTCATTGATTTTTTCAAAGACTCCATCGTGCTGTATCCTGCGAATTGCTTCATTTGTGACTCAAGCGCCTTCTTTTGACCAACAAAATCGATTGTTGAAGAAGGAAGAGCACCAACCTGATTCACTTTAATATAGTATACACCATTTTGACCGTCAATCACGTCTGATGTATTAGACAAGTTCTTTTTGTTAAACGCTGCACCAATTACTTTTGTTTCTGAACCAAGGTTGGGAACAAAAGGATCGGCAAACCTGACCGTGTCTGTTCTTCCGGTTGTTCCACCGAGCAAAGCAGCCAATTTGTCGAGGTTTTTCTCAGAACCTGCCTTTTGGGCCACCATTTCTGCCTTTTTCTTGTTCCTGAGGGTTGGCTCTACCAATACCCTTGCAACTGATGCGGGCTGAACACCTTCTTTGATATCGTTGGTAACCATGGCTACCACATATTGGTCTTTGAGATCAAATGGCTCAGAAACGGTACCCGGTTTGTTTTCAAATATCCATTTTACGATAGCCCTTGAAGCAAGTGGGCCAGCGCTGTAATCCATTTCCTTGATGTTGTCTGCGGTCAACTTGTTGATCTTCATCTTGGCGACAGTCTCGTCAAAAGACTTTTGATCCCTGCTGCTGCCCACAAACTGGGTTGCAGCGGAAGAGGCTGTGGCATCGGTTTCTTCGCTGGCCACAATAGGCTTGGCGAGATAGGCAACCTTGTAGGCCTCTTCGAAGTTTTTCTGGTTCAGGACTTCAATGATATGGTAACCGAATTCGGTTTTTACCACCTCCATGCTTCCTTTGGGTTTGTTGAAAATGAAGTCAGCAAATTCTTTTGCCAGGTTCATGTCAACAGAAGAGAAATCATACTCTCCACCCTTGGCCTTGCTTCCCTGGTCATCGCTGAGGGCTGCTGCCAAAGCACCAAAGTTTCCGCCAGCTTTGATCACCGCGTAAATGCTATCGATGCTCTTTTTGGCTGCGCTGTCGCTGCGTCTTTGCTGACCCGTTTGAGGATCAACAATTCCCACAAGGATATGCCTGCACTTTACAGAGTCGGGCAATGATTTGGATTGTATTTTTTTTGCGATCACATAGCTTCCTCCATCGAGATAAGGACCAGCAACGGCGCCAACAGGCAATGAAATGATGGTATCCTTGGCGGCCATCTGGAGTTTTGACTTCAGGGCAAATCCATCAAAAAATGGAAGCGATGTATTGTTTCTTGTAACAAAGCTTTTTGCATCAGGCGCGGAATAAAATGCGGCCTTCAGCTCATTGAGCTGGTTGTAAACCTTTGCAGAGTCCTGTGGGGTTGGGTTTGCGCTGAAAGAAACATAGGCAATGCTCTTTACGTGCTCCTGCTTGAACTCGTCCTTGTGTTTTGCAACATAATCGCTGATTTCACTGTCACTTACCTTGATGGTGCTGTCTGCGATGGTGGTATAGGGAACGCTTACAAATGAGATTGAAGCAAAAGAAGCATTGTCCGCAGCCATTTTCTCCAACATCCACTTGGGAACATAAGAGCCCTGTGTAATCAGAGAAGTATATTTCTGTGAGAGCAGGTTGATGCCAATGGGCTTGATCAATTGCTCTTCAATATTCAAAGCATCTTCGGGCTTTGAGCTTTTTTTGACATTGGTAAACCAGTTTTTCGCAGCGTTTACGTCATAGGCTCCGGTGGTCTTGTCAGCAAACATTTGCTTGAACTCCTGTGGGGCGTCATCAGAAAACAATACCGCACCAAGCTCTTTGGGGGTTACTGCCAATCCCAGTTTGGCCGCTTCTCCATTGATCATTTCTTCCTGCACATATGAGTTCCAAACGTTTTCAACGATCGTTTGGGTCATCATATCGTTGGTTTGCATGCCCTGAGAACGGTAGTTTTGCTCAACCATGTTGACTTTCTTGCTGAAATCCACCAATTCAACGTCTTTTCCGTTGATGGATCCTGCCGTGGTGGCCTGTCCGTCAAACATGCTTCCGCCTTTGCCAACAAATGCATCCTGAACCAAAAAGCCGATCAAGCTGATCGCGATCATTGTGGTAAGCAACACTGCTGCCTTGTCCCTGATTTTCTGAATAATTGACATACTGTATATATTATTATAAGAGTTGGCAAAAATAGGGTAAAAATGGTTATTAACAAATTGTGGAAAACGCTATGGTTGCGGTTAATTTAATCCTTTTTTATGCGTCCACCCTTCATATACAAACCGATAGATACCAACACTAATCTGCTACCATGCATTTTAACACAACCGTTTGTTTGCCCGACTGATAATGAATAAAATACTGACCCGGGGGTAGGGGCTCTACATCCACAGCGCTAAGCTCCGAATTTGGCTTTGCTTTCCATTCGCCAACTTTAACGCCAAGCAAGGAATACAGTGAAATGTTGGTTTTTGTATTGCTCCGGGGGTGTTTAATGTATAATTTATTTGCAGAAGGGTTCGGATACACCGAGAAGCCGGCTGGTACAAAATTATCACGCAGGGAGGTGGTTATATTTTGTGTGGCTGTTCCTTTTGCAACTACATCTTTCAGTTGTGCAAAACGTCCAGGGCTTGTGCTGCCACAGGTAAAATAAAGTCGGATAGAAATTGTTTGTCCTTCAGACAAGCCAATCCCGGAAGAACCGTTTAAGGGAAAAAGATACCGTGCAGAAGGGCCGTTGTTGTCCTGTGTCAATGGTTTTTGTGTTGCAAATTCATAACCAATCACCTCGGTTGAATCGGTTGTAAATCCACTGCGTGAATAGACTACAGCAAGCTTAATATTACTGGCCGATGCATAAAAAGCCGTGTTGAATATTAAGCTGTCAACACGGATAGAATAACCAGCGGCTGCAGTAATGGTAAACTGTTCGTAGTTGGTGCGATTTAAATTACCGCCAGGTCCGCCTTCTGCTGTTGTCCACACCCCTTTTGATGTGGCTGCAAATACTTGTCCACGGGTAGGTGAATAGGGGGCCAACAAAGAATCGGCCACTGCAAACTTCCTGAATGTTGGAGCACTTGCAACAACACCCACCGAGCGGATGGCTGCACTGTCCTGGTTGTTCTGCGTAAACGGCCAATGTTGCAACACCGCAGAAGCTTGTACCGGTTGTGCCTGAATGGTTCCCCGCAAAGGGGTTTTCACAGTATCTGCCAATGTTGCACTATGGATAATGTTATTGTTGAATGTTCCAACAACCGATCCGTTCAAACGCAATGTTATGTTTGTATTGGCAACAATTCCATTTGTTGGTTTTAAGCCCAATGGGGTTGTATTGTTAAACCAGGTTGTACCGCCATTTGCGGATACTTCGTAATTCACTGGTGGTAGAATTTTAATGCTGTCAAGAATATTCAAACCAGAAACTACATAGCTCTGTGTTGATGAAGGAGTGCCAATTCCTTGTAAAAAATCAGATAGAGCTGCTGTTACCACAATAAAAGGTTTGCTTGAGAGTATTGCAGTGTCGGATGTTGTTGAGCTGAAGCCCGCTTTCGACATGCGTACAAGATAATAATAGGTATTACCTGCTGCGGGTACATTGTCCATATAACTGAAATTGGCGGCAGAATCTTCGCTGCTGTATTGCGTATTGATTAAACTAAAGTTTTGCTTATCCGAACTTCTGTACAAATCACACTGAATACCGGCCATGGGCCAACTAATGTTCCAGGTAACATTCGCTGTTGTGGAACTAAGGCTTGGTCTGCGTGCCAGAAGATTTGATGCTGATAACTCCGGCACAAATCTTGTATTCAAGTCTGGCCAAGTGTTGTATGGGTTCCATGCAGACATAGCGGGTGTGTTTGCATTAACAAACACAGTATCATTATTATAATACTTTGTTGCTTCTGTTGCCGTTAATTGTTTGCTCCAGCTCACCCTGCCGCTCAGATTTTTGGGCGTACCATCATAATTCTTGGTATTGTATTCTGCATACGTAATGAAAGCCGTATTCGTACCCGCGTCCCATATGCTCCACCCTTCGGGCTTTATTGAAGCGCCCATATAAGAATTAAGGAATACCGTTTTGTTATACGACTTGGCAGCATCTGCGGTGCCTGCATCATTTTGCCAGGGTCGACCCAGTGTATACAAAGTTGTTCCGCGGTTCTTGGTGATCTTACAATCGCGAAACACATATCCATAGCCTGATTCTGCTTTTGTATTGGCTGCGGTTACAAAACCACCTGTGCCGTTGTCTAATCTTGTGCGTGGATAAATGATACAGGTATCGAAAATAATGGTGGATGATCCAAAAATAAAGTCGGTGTTTCCATCAATATAGCTGTTCTTCATGTAGACGCGTGTGCCCCTGTTGTTACCGCCATAGTAGGTGTCTTGTCCCCCATTCATACGGCAATTAAAGAAAACAACCCTGTCTGATGTGGTATAAACAGCAACAGCCTGCGGTCCATCCCCGGGAGCTGGAACAATGGCGCTTGCATTGATACCATAGCCGGTTGCATTTTCAACAGAAAGATTCATGAGCATTACGTCTGCTGCGTTAATGATCACGGTACCACATGTTGACGTGCCAAAAGTACCTCCTGCAGGATTTGCTTTACCCGAATAATTATCATAAGATATTATTGTCTCGGCCATGTTTTCACCTATCAGCTGCAAAAAAGGTTTGTTTGAGGGAATAACAACAGTTTCGACATACTTTCCTTTTTTAATAAAAATTTTCCATGGTGTTGTGCGGTTGTTTGGTGCTGCATTAATAGCATCCTGTACCGAGGTATAATTACCCAAACCATTTTTTGCAACCACTACATCGTATCCACTTGGAATGATTTGACCCTGATTGGCAGTAATAATGGAGTTAAGATAGTTTTCCAGATGGGTATAACCATTGTTTGCAAAAATGCCACGGTCACTTGCGTTGTTGGGGTTTAAACCATTGGCTGTTTCCCATGCATCAGACATCCCGTCTCGGTCGGTATCTGTTGGCGGAGTAGCTGAAGTCAATGTTGGCCATGCATTCACCGTATTGGCATACGGCGTAGCGTGCGGAAAGCCACCTTGTACATCAATAATTTTTCCAGTACGATTGCGCACATCGTTGGTAACCCTTTCGTCTAAAGTGTCGCGTCTTAAACTTGCGCCAGCATATTGCAAAACCAAATCGTACGCTTGCTGTGCCGTATGGGTTGTTCCTGATAAATAAGCGGATAAAAACGGAGTGCTTGATTTTGATTTAAGTGTATCGGCAGCAATGCCGGTATTCATACTTGCTCCCAACCAATTACTGTTCGTGTTGGATGTTGAGCCATCAACATGGTTTCCCGAAATAAAATATTTAGCATATCCAAATTGTGCACTACTGTCTACGCCTACAATTCGGTATCTCACTCCGCTGCTTGTGTTCGGGCCATACTTATAATAATTGTTTACAAGATTGTACTGTCCACCATCGCCACCGTAAATGGTATTAATGCCCCAGTTGTAAATTACATTATTTCGGAAATCGGCACTTTCAACTGAACCAGCGGGATAGCTGCTGTTACCGGCAAAACGAGGATTCCTGTTTCTGCAATGTGCAAAAAGATTGTGGTGAAAACTTCCGTGAAGCGAACCCCAGATTCCACCATAACCATGATTTTCAAAATCAGCATCCCCTGTTTCAAAATGATAAGAATAGTTCAGTGGCTCTGAAATAATGTTCCACTGCAAAGTAACGCTATCGCCTCTGTAAATTGTTAGCGCTTCATCGTTGCTCCAGCTTACACTACAATGATCTATGATGATATTTTTATTACCAAGATTGCCCAGTGCATCATCCCCACCACTTCCGTCCAGCGGCATACAGGCCGGTGTAAATGGTGCAACTGGCACACCACAATTGGCGGGAGAAGTTTTTAATTGGTTTTTATCCCCCATGCGGCAACGGATATACCGCATGATTACATTGTCTCCACTTATAACCACCGGGTAATCTGCAATACAAATGCCATCGCCTGGTGCCGTTTGTCCTGCAATGGTAGTGTTCTCCCGAATATTCAGTTTAGAGGTAAGATGAATTGTGCCCGATACACGAAAGACGATGGTGCGATGTGTTGCTGTTTGAGTTAAGGCATAACGCAAACTGCCTACGGTGTTATCATCTTTGAGGTGTGTTACCTCAAATACTGTTGTGGGAACGCTTGTGGTTCCCCGTCCACCGGAAGTAAAACGACCAGCACCTTCGGCGCCCGGAAAAGCAATTTGTTGCGCTGTTACAATATAAGCACAAAGCGTGCAAAAGATAACTGCACCAATTCTCTTCAATTTGGTAATTTTCATATGATTAAAAATAGGGCAATTTTGATAATCAACCATTTGAGGAAATCGCGCGGGATAAAAGCTAATTAATCGGCTGTTTTATGGCTGTTCAGGGAAATTTTTGGGTTTTCCACATCCACCTGTTGATATCCTGGTTTTTCTGTGGATTACTGCCTTTTTAAAACAATGATTTTGTGGATTGTTTCCAACAAGTTGGGGTTTAAAATTGAATTTTTCTGTTTTGTGATTTTTGGCAACATTTTACCCTTGGTTTATCCACAGGATTTTTATTTTTTTGTGGCTGTTGAAAAATATCAACCAATATTTTTTGAATGTTAATAGAGCTGGTCTTTATCAGGAGTAGTCATGATATTGATCATGTGTACAATTGTGAATTGATGTTAATTAATGTGATTATGAGTAGTATAAATTTTGATTTTCAATAGTTTTGAACATTTCCACAACCCTAATAGTAATAGGTCTTTTTATAAATAATAGATAATTATAAATACTACAAGGGATATTAACATTCAAAAAGACCTGAGAAAATCAATTGAATATTCACTAATTTTCAGCCAATGAAACAAATAAAAAATATCATTTTCGATCTGGGTGGAGTATTGATTGATTGGAACCCTGAATACATGTACAAAAAGATCATTGCCGATGATAAAGAGAGAAAGGATTTTTTAGAAAACATTTGTACCATGGCTTGGAACGAAGAGCAGGATGGTGGAAGAAGCATAAAAGAAGCGAACGATTTATTGTTGTCATTATACCCCGATAAGAGCGATCATATCCTCGCCTTCTATCAAAGGTGGGAAGAGATGCTCAATGGACCTATTGAGGGCACTGTTGAGGTGCTGAGGTTGCTTAAATCAAATAATCAATACCGTCTTTATGCTCTGACCAATTGGAGTGCTGAAACTTTTCCTCGTGCTTTAGAATTATTTGATTTTTTGCATTGGTTTGATGGCAGGATTGTTTCTGGTGAAGAAAAAACAAGAAAACCTTTTCAAGAAATTTATGAACTAACACTTTCTCGTTTTGATTTAAACCCTTCAGAGACCATTTTTATTGATGATAACCTCAGAAATATAAAAGCAGCCGAAGCTTGTGGTATCAATTGTATTCATTTTCAATCTCCTGATCTTCTCATCAATGAATTGAAAAATTTAGGTATTATGTTGTTAACTCAACAGTTGATAGGCGATAAAACTCAGTAAATAAGCCAATCCTGTCATGTAAATCAATTGTATGATAGGCCATTTCCAAGAACCAGTTTCTCTCTTTACAACTGCCAATGTACTCATGCATTGCATAGCCAACAGGTAGAATATTAAAAGTGAATATCCTGTTGCTGTTGTATACACCAAAGTTCCATCAGCCCTTTTTGCAGCATGCATTTTATTCCTCAAGGTTTCACTGTTTTCATCAGCATTTTCTCCAACACTGTACAAGGTTGCCATGGTACCAACAAATACTTCCCTTGCTGCAAAAGAGGTAATCAATGCAATACCTATTTTCCAATCATATCCCAATGGTCTGATCACTGGTTCTATGCTTCTACCCATGATGCCTGCATAAGAATTTTCCAGTAATGCAGATGATTTTTCTGCTTGGTATTTAATTTCATTTGCAGGATCATTTTTGATCAATGCTGTATAATTTTTTTCTATTTCATTTCTTTTTTCTGTAGGACCAAATGAACTAAATCCCCATAAAACCAAAGAAATGATCATGATTACCTTACCCGCATCAAAAACAAAAACCTTGGCTTTTTCAACCATTGTAAAAAGGATATTTTTCCATCTTGGTTGTCTATAAACTGGCAATTCAAGAATAAAAAAACTTTTTTCTTTGATCTTGATGAAGAAATTCATCACATAAGAAACCAACAAGGCAATCACGATACCCAATACATATAAACCCATCAAAACCAAACCTTGTAAACTGATTATACCCAATATATTTTTATTCGGTACAATCATTGAAGCCAAAATAGTAAAGACGGGCAACCGTGCACTACAACTCATGAAAGGAGTTACCATGATGGTAAGCAACCTCTCTTTTTTATTTTCAATATTCCTTGCACTCATGATGGCAGGAACAGCACAAGCAAAACCACCTATCATTGGCATGACACTTTTACCATTCAAGCCAACCCTTCTCATGATCCTATCTGAAAGAAAACTAATCCTTGCCATATACCCTGTATCTTCCAACAGGGTAATCAAACCAAACAAGATCATGATTTGTGGTACAAAAACAAGAATTCCCCCCAATCCTGCCAGAATTCCATTGATGATGATGTCCGCGATCCAACCTTCTGGTAAAATAGACCCTAACCAGCCACCCAATATACCAACACCAGATTCTATTAGGTTCATCGGGTATTCAGCCACCCAAAATACTGATTGAAACAAAATGAACAAGACCACCCCCATGATGAGATAACCCCAGGTTCTGTGCAAAAAGAAATGATCCAGTCTCTCAGAGAACATTTTTCTTTTTTCTATACTCTCTTCCTCAACGGATTTAAGCATCACCTGTCTGATCTTCTGGTACCTGAGTTGAATATCCTCAGCCTGTATTTTGGTATGGTTGAACTTGTATTTTAGTTCAATTGCTTCAATTTGGGCTTGCACCTCAGAACCCAATTCAAATGATTCATGGTTGATAAGGTGATGAATAGCACCATAATTTCCAAGGCTGGGCATCAAGTCTCTCATTTCACCAATTGCATCCTTGGCCAATTCCTCAATGGGAAAGAAATCTTGTCCGCCTGCTTCAATGTTCATCATTTGAGCAACTGTGGATTTCAGTTGTTCAATTCCTTTCCCAGTTCTTGCATTAACCACCACAACAGGTACCTGCATCTCCCTAGATAAACAATCAACATCAATCTTAATGCCTCTTTTTTTGGCCAGATCAACCATTGTCAAAGCCACCACTACAGGTATTTTAAGGTCAATTACCTGTGATACATAGAGTAAATTCCTTCTCAGGTTACTGGCATCTGCCACCACAATTGCCAAATCAATTGACTCCCCCTTTTCTGGAGTCATCAATTGTTTGTAGGAAACCCACTCATCACTTCTCCTTGGATACAAACTATAGGTTCCAGGTAAGTCCAATACGATACAATCCTGTTTATTGGGCAGTTTAAATCCACCCTCCTTTTTTTCAACTGTAACACCAGGGAAATTGCCTACTTTTTGCCTCAATCCTGTCAATAGATTGAATAAAGAACTCTTTCCACTGTTGGGATTACCTATGAGGGCGATATTAGGCTTGTTATCGATCATTTATTGCTGACAAAGTTACATTCATTTGTACCCCCCTCCTTACGAAAACAGTAAAAAGGGCATCTTTATACCATTATTAGAATTCATCAGTTCAACTACACTAAATTTGCAGTAAAATTCCCCCACATGTTCAGGATCTTGATTCCTTTGCTTCTTTTATGTCAATTTGCATCTGCCCAAAAATTAAAAAAAGCCGACAAAGAGATTGTGCAATATCTCCAGCAGCAGGTTGGTTACCTCTCTTCTGACGAATTGAAAGGAAGAAGAGCTGGCGATCCAGGTGAAATCTTGGCTTCCAATTTTATCGCTTCAAAATTCAAAGAGATAGGCCTTACACCCAAAGGAGACAATGCTACCTATTTTCAACATTTTACGATCAATGATGGAAAGGAAATTTCTAAAGACAACCAACTTACATTAAATGGAAAAGCACTTAAGGCTGGTTTAGATTTTTTTCCTCTTTCCAATTCACCAGCTGCTGCAATCAATGCAGAATCTTCCCCATCCTTAAATGAAAAAGGCCAGCCTTGGATGCTTGATCTTGCAGACGCCATTCAAGAGAATAAAGACAATCCACACTTTGATGTTGCCAACTTGTTAAATGAAAAACTAACAAAGGCAAAAGAAAAAGGAGCCTCTGCTGTGATTTTTTTCAATTCTTCTTCCTTGGATGATAAAATAAAATTTGATCCCAAAGATAGGTCTGAGCCTGCACCACTTCCTGCAGCCTATATCAACAGCAATGCCCAAAAACAATATTTGAGCGACATCTCCTCCTCCTACCAAATTTCTGCCAACCTATCCATCACCCCTAAAATTAGAAAGGCAAGAAATGTGATCGGTTATTTAGACAATCAAGCACAATATACCATTGTGATTGGAGCCCATTTTGATCATCTTGGCTATGGAGAAGACGGAAATTCAATGATCAGGACAGGCGACCTTGGTATACACAATGGTGCTGATGACAACGCTAGCGGCACGTCTTCCATGATAGAACTTGCGTTCTTGTTGAAGAACAGCAAATCAAAACAATACAACTATCTTTTCATTGCTTTCTCTGCTGAAGAACTTGGTCTTAATGGTTCTAAATATTTTGTAGAAAACCCTACCATTTCTCTGAACAGTGTCAATTACATGATCAACATGGACATGGTGGGAAGAATGAATGATAGTACCAAAACCATCACAGTTGGTGGCTACGGAACATCGCCATCTTGGAAACCAATGATTGATGCGGTGAAGAAAAAAGATTTTTCCATCAGAATTGATTCCAGTGGTACAGGCCCAAGCGACCATACTTCTTTTTACAGAAAAGACATTCCTGTTCTTTTCTTCTTCACCGGACTTCATTCAGATTATCACAAACCCAGTGATGACGCAGACAAAATCAATTATGTTGGCATGTTGAAAATCATTCGCTTCATTCAGCAAATGATTGAAGCGGATAAGCAGGAGCAAAAGCTTGTTTTTACAAAAACCAGAGAACAACAAACATCTACTTCAGCCAGGTTCAGTGTAAGCATGGGTATCATGCCCGATTATTCTTATGCTGGTTCTGGTGTAAGGGTAGATGGTGTTTCAGACAATCGCCCCGCCAAGAAAGCGGGTATTCTAACTGGAGATATTGTCAAACAATTGGGTGAACACAAAACCTCCTCTGTTGAATCATATATGCAAGCCCTTTCAAAATTCAAGAAAGGGGACAAAACAACAACGATTGTAGTAAGGGGAGACAAAGAGATTAGTTTTGAAATTGTTTTCTGATGAAGCTCAGGCTGGATGACGATAAAATGTCCGATAATTTTTTCGAGGATACAAGAATACTGGGTATAGCTTGTACACTCAAAAATTATCATTTTTGCTGGCACATCGAAAAAGTTTTGCAAATTGATTTTCAGACGGCACCTGATTTGCAGATTGGAATGGAAAAAAACAGAAGATCATATTCGTTTACGGTCTATGAGTTTTTGCATCCCATGACTGCAAAAGAACATTTCCTCTACAGCAACAAACATGAAGGTGAATTCCTTTTACCAGAATTACAGCACCTGGATTTTATATGGTTGGTCAGGGACTCGTTTCACGATGAAACCTATTTTCATCAACTGCAACAACAACTCAGGTCTATTCCCGGAGTGCAGCTAGTAACCGAAGTGGCACATGAAAAAATAAAATCAAGAGATAACTTACAACGATAATATATGTGGGAAGAGAAAGACAATCAGCTGTACAGAAAATTTGTATTCAATAATTTTATTGAAGCATTCGCTTTCATGACCAAGGTTGCCATACTGGCAGAAAAGGCAAACCATCACCCAACATGGAAAAACACCTGGAACACAGTTGAGGTTTGGCTTTCCACACATGATGTAGGAAATATTATTACAGAGAAAGATCTCTCGCTTGCTAAAGCAATCGATGCACTTAACTAATTAACCGATACGGCAAAATCACCGGCTCCAGTTATTTCTCCAATCGGTGTAGTCCTGTCTGACAAACCATTTTGTTTCAAATGTTCTATGACTTCTTCTATAGATTCTCTGGCAACAGCGATCAACAAACCACCGCTGGTCTGAGGGTCTGCTAGAATGTTTTTTTGTAAACCTATGTTTTGCTCATTTTGAAAATGAACCTTGTGTCCATAACTGTCCCAGTTTCTGTTTGTTCCTCCAGGAACTGATCCCATTTCAACATACTCAACCAAACGTTCTGATATCAAGGGCACTGCATCAAAATTGATGTTGGCAGACATGCCGCTTCCCTCAACCATTTCAATCAGGTGTCCCAAGAGTCCAAAACCGGTTACATCCGTCATGGCATGTACCCCATCTATCTTACCCATGATAGCACCTATTTTATTTAGCTGCATCATTTGGTCTGCTGCCAGTGTTTTATCTTCTTCCTTGAGCAGGTTCTTTTTTTCTGCAGTTGTCAATATACCAACACCCAGTTTTTTGGTCAACAACAAAACATCACCTTTTTGCGCAGTATTGTTTTGTTTCAAATGTTTTATATCTACCAGTCCATTCACCGCCAATCCAAAAATGGGTTCTGGAGAATCAATGCTGTGTCCCCCAGCCAATGGAATTCCTGCCTCCAGACAAATACTTTTACTACCTTCTATGACTCTTCTTGCAACCAAAGGCGACAAGAGGTTGATAGGCCATCCCAATATCGCAATTGCCATGATAGGATCTCCACCCATTGCATAGACATCACTTATTGCATTGGCTGATGCTATTCTTCCAAAATTATAGGGATCATCAACAATTGGCATGAAAAAATCAGTTGTTGAGATCAACGCTTTCCCATTGTGTAAATCATATACTGCAGCATCATCTTTGCTGTGGTTTCCAACAATCAATCGATCGTTGTCAGGCATACTGAAACTAGAATGCAATATTTCATCCAGTATTTTAGGTGATATTTTACAACCACAACCAGCACCGTGTGAGTATTGTGTCAGTTTAATCTCTTCCATAGTTTTGGTTTAAAATCAACTTCGCGTTTATTGTATCATTGACACCTTCCGCTAAAACCATCGTGATACCCGGTTTTGGTTCTTCCCGGTTTTCCAATCCTTTTCTGTATTGCTTGTCATAGTATTTGAGCAAAACATCAAAACAACCATGGAAGTCTTTTTCTTCCAGCGCAGCTACTGCTGTTTTTGTTTCAAGACCACCCAGTCTTTTTTGTATTCTTAAAATGGCATCTCTCAGCGCATTCCAATCTAGCGTTCCATAGGTATTGACCAAATAATCCAATCTTGCCGCAAATGGTATGTCCAAGAAAATGATTTCGCATCTTCTCATGTGGTTCCACATATTTTGTGGAATATTTACTGTTCCAATCCGTTGGCTTTCATCTTCCAACCAAATCTTTTTATTGGGGTATTTTTCTTTTGCAATTTTAATGGATATTGATAGCTTGTTTTCAAACATTTCTTGTGTGGGTTGTTTGGGCAAACCAATGTTTCCGAAGGCAGAGCCTTTATGACCAGCAAGACCTTCCAGGTCTATTACCGCCTCGTTCATGTTTCTCAGCGATTGTAACACAATTGTTTTACCCGAACCCGTATTGCCTCCCAATATTTGAAATGGATGATCCTTGCCCAGCTCATTGAGCACCCAGTTCCTGAATGCTTTATATCCCCCAATCAGCGTATAGACCTTGAATCCATAGAGATCAAGTAACCAGGCAACAGCAGCACTTCTCATCCCGCCTCTCCAACAATGCACCAAAACCGTTTTATTGTTTGGATTTTTTTCTTGTATCAACCGCTCGGCTTCAAGAAGCATTGCTTTCATCTTGGGTCCAAAAAACTCAAGCCCCTTTTTTATGGCATCTTCTCTTGATTGTTGTTTGTAGATGGTACCTACAACTGCGCGTTCTTCATCGTTGAACAGTGGTATTGACGATGCTCCAGGAATATGTGCATGTGCATATTCTGCATCGCTTCTTACATCAATGACTGTATGGATTTGAGAAAGTTGAACAAACTGTTCAACAGGAATTTTTTCTATTCCCATATGCTGTTTAAGAAAATCACTTGTTCATTGTGGCAAGAAACTCATGGTTATCGCGTGTGCCCTTCATTTGTTTGAGCAATAAGTTCATGGCTTCTTCGCTGTTCATGTCTGCTATATGGTTGCGCAAGATCCACATCCTTTGCAGTACATCCTTGTCAAGCAGCAAATCTTCCCGCCTTGTAGACGATGCGGTAAGATCAATGGCAGGGAACATGCGCTTGTTGGCCAATCTTCTGTCCAGCGCGAGTTCCATGTTACCGGTTCCTTTGAATTCTTCAAAGATAACCTCGTCCATTTTACTTCCTGTATCGATCAATGCAGTAGCCAATATGGTCAACGAGCCTCCATTTTCCACTTTCCTTGCCGCACCAAAAAACTGTTTTGGTTTTTGCATGGCATTGGCTTCTACACCACCAGACAATACTTTTCCTGAAGAAGGTGCAACTGTATTGTGTGCTCTTGCCAACCTTGTGATGGAGTCGAGCAAGATGACCACATCGTGACCACACTCAACCAATCGCTTGGCTTTCTGAAGTGCCATGGTAGAAACCTTAACATGTTTTTCGGCTGGTTCATCAAAGGTTGATGCCAACACTTCTGCTCTTACACTGCGCTCCATATCTGTAACCTCTTCCGGACGCTCATCAATCAATACTACCATCAAATAACACTCTGGATGGTTTGTGGCGATGGCGTTGGCCACCTCTTTCAGCAACATGGTCTTACCCACTTTTGGTTGTGCTACAATCAACCCCCTCTGACCCTTACCCAAAGGGGTAAACAAGTCCATCATCCTGGTTGAATAATTATCCTGTTTGGTATACAGGTTGAATTTCTCAAACGGGAACAAAGGTGTCAAGTAATCAAAAGGAACCCTGTCGCGCACCTCGTCTGGTAAACGACCATTAACGGTATCCACTTTATATAAGGCAAAATACTTTTCTCCTTCTTTCGGTGGGCGAACACTTCCGGTTATGGTATCACCGGTTTTGATACCGAAGAGTTTTATCTGCGATGGGGACACATAAACATCATCTGGTGAAGACAGATAATTATAATCACTGCTTCTCAAAAATCCATATCCATCTGGCATCATTTCCAACACACCCTCTCCCGCGATTGCCCCATCAAATTCTACATTAAATACAGGTTCTTTTTTAATGAAAAGTTGTTTTGTAGGAACTTCATCTTGTGCAATCACATTTTCTGGTGATTGAGGTTCTTCACCGTTTGTGTTTTCATTCACCACAGCAACTGGTTGTTCTGCCGGCGCTACGACTGCTTGTACAGGGATGGGTTTAATTTTTTTAATTGGTTGCTTGCTTTCTTTTGTCACCGGAGCTGGTTCTTCCTCTGGAGTAACTGCTGGTGCTGCAGGAGGCCTTCCTCTTTTAGCTACTTTTTTCTCTATTTTCTGAGCTTCATTCGACCCCAGCGTTTCTGGACTTGCATCTTCATTTTCAACAATAGCCTCTTCTGTGCTGTTCGATGTGGTTGTTTTTACAATGCGTTTCTTCTTCAACAGACCATCTTTTGCTTCTGTTTTTGTGGCGCTGTTCAGTATAGCCTGTTTGTCTAAAATTTTATAGATCAGCTCCTGTTTTTCCAGTTTTTTTACACCAGTAATTTTTAGTTGTTCTGCAATATCAAGCAGTTCTGGAACAAGCATGTCGTTCAGCTGAAGAATGTCGTACATAGATAGTATTTGAAAAATAGTCCCTTTTGGGAAATTGTCGAGATAATGATGATGTTTGTGAAGTGAAAACGATGAATGGGGTGATGTTTTCCTGATAAAGCCCCGTGTTTCCGTACACAATATTAACGCTTTTTCAAATTTAAAAAAAATATTTGCCCATCTTATCCCCGAACACCAAGCCTTGCTCCTCCCTATTTATTACCTTTGCGCCAAGAAATCAAGCATATGTTCAACAGGAGAATCAAGATCAAAGAGCTTTTGCTACAACCGGCGGGCCAGCAGGATATTGTTGTCATGGGATGGGTACGTACGTTCAGGAACAACCAGTTCATTGCCCTCAATGATGGGTCTACCAATACCAACATTCAAGTCGTTGCCCCCCTTGGTCAATTTGAAGATGAACTCTTGAAACGAATCACCACCAGTGCATCTCTTAAGGTTACTGGTGAACTTGTTGCTTCTCAGGGAAAAGGACAATCCGTTGAGCTTGTTGCCAAAACAATTGAAGTGTTGGGTGATTCTGATGCTGAAAAATACCCTCTTCAACCCAAAAAGCACAGCCTTGAATTTTTGCGTGAAATTGCCCACCTGAGATTTAGGACCAATACTTTCGGATCTGTTTTCAGGGTTAGGCATGCACTCGCTTTTGCCATCCATCAGTTTTTTCACGAGAAGGGCTTTCTTTATATGCATACCCCCATCGTTACAGCCAGCGATGCTGAAGGTGCGGGTGAAATGTTTCGCGTAACGACATTACCTTTTGATAATCCACCCCGCGATGAGAATGGCGCCATCGATTTTAAGGAAGATTTTTTTGGTCGCAGCACCAACCTCACTGTCAGCGGTCAACTAGAGGGAGAACTTGGCGCCACCGCATTTGGTGAAATTTATACTTTTGGCCCAACCTTCAGGGCGGAAAACTCCAATACCACCAGACACTTGGCTGAGTTCTGGATGATCGAACCAGAAATGGCCTTTTCTGATCTGGAAGACAACATGAACCTCGCAGAATCTTTTATCAAGTATATCATAGGATTTGTCATCCAACACAACATGGACGACCTGGTTTTCCTCGATCAACGTTTGGCGGAAGAGGAAAAACAACTCCCTACAGACAAGCGCAGCGAAATGGGTTTGATTGATAAATTGAGGTTCGTGTTGGACAATGATTTTGAACGCATCACCTATACCGAGGCCATTGATATTCTATTGAATTCTCCCGCTTACAAGAAAAAGAAATTCCAATATGAGGTGAAATGGGGAATTGACATGCAAAGTGAGCACGAAAGGTATCTTGTAGAAAAGCATTTCAAAAAGCCGGTCATTGTAACCAACTATCCCAAAGACATCAAGGCCTTTTACATGCGCCAAAATGATGATGGCAAAACAGTTGCCGCCATGGACATATTGGCCCCAGGAATTGGTGAAATTGTCGGTGGTTCCCAAAGGGAAGAACGCCTTGCCTTGCTCACCCAGCGAATGAAGGACATGCACATTTCCGAAGAGGAATTGTGGTGGTACCTGGATACAAGAAGGTTTGGTACGGTTCCTCACGCTGGATTTGGCCTCGGGTTTGAAAGAATGGTGCTATTTGTTACCGGTATGACGAATATTCGTGACGTAATTGCATTTCCTCGTACTCCTAAGAGTGCTGAGTTTTAGCCATTTCTGGCTCCTTGATTTTCCTGTGCAAACACATGATGGGTATATGCGTTTCGTGTATCAACTCCCTTGTAGTGCTTTTTTCAAAAAACCGCTCCAGCAAGCTGTGTTTTTTGGGTAATGTTATCACCAGGTCAAGATCGTTTTTCTCAGCAAAATCATTCAATCCCTGATCAATATCTTTGTTTTCTATAAAGTCGTACAAGGGATTCATTCCCGCAAGCAGACTATCCATGTTGAGCGTTTCCTCTGGGGTACTCGGAGCGAAATGTTTGCGGTGATAATCCACATTCAGGACATGGAGTTCGGCATTGAAGAATTGTACCAACTCCTTAATTTTAGCTACAGGTGTGTTGTCTACCACCTCTCTCAGGTCTGTTGCCAAGCCCACTTTTTTAAAAGGTTTAAACCTTACACCAGGCGGAACAACCAATACAGGAACTCCCACTTTCGCTATTACTGATATTGAATTGCTCCCCATAAAAAACCTTCCTGCACCCGTTGTCCCCCTTGTTCCCATGACTATTGCAAAAGGAGATAAGGTTTCTGTCAATTTTGTAATTTCTTCACTTACTTCACCAAGCCGGCTTTCTGTATAGATTTTTAATTTGTGTGCAGTAATCGTTTCCAGATTGTGTTTTAGTTCTGCCAATTTATCTTCGCTGATTTTTCTGATTTCATCCAGCGAAATTGTTACAAGGGGTACTTCAGAAAAACTGATGGGTAGTTGATATACATTAACCAACATGAGGTTGGTTCCCATGGCAATGGCCATGTCTGTTGCATACTTGATTGCATTGTCTGATATGGCTGAAAAATCTGTTGGTGCAATAATTAGTTTCATGGTAAGTTTTTTCAAACTTAACCTGCTTTATTGCCCCCAAAAATGACCCTAATATTTTCTATTAATGATTTACATCATCTCTTCCCAAGAAAATAGGCAATTCTTCTGCTAGCATCATTCCTGACATCAACATAAAATAAATTGATGTCTCCGGCATGATAATTCTTTTTGGTATACAAGAATGACCCTGGAAATTTTGGATGTGAAACCCACAACGCACTCCCCTCTGCTTGGGTGTTTTGTGTTCTTGTATAGATTTTGTTCAGGTTATACAAGACTGCACCGTTTTGTAGGGATTTGTCAGCAATTTCATTTGTTGTTTTCCAGGTTACCGGATTTACTACGGTAATGGTGGTGTCTAACCTATTGGCCCATTCATCAGAATAGTCTTTCCTGAAGGTTCGCCAGCTTACATAACACCCCGTTTTTGTACTGTCTGTGCAAATGGGAATTTTTTCATAGCTGTCTTTTTTTACTCCCATTCCAACGAGGTAGGCACATACCAGCTGTTTGGACAATTCTTTTCCATCAAAAAACTCCTTCATCAACCTTATGGCATGTGTTGTTCCCTGGCTGTGTGAAGCAATGATGATTGGCCTTCCTTTGTTTTCATGCTTCAAATAAAATTCAAATGCTTTTTTTACATCCTCATATGCCAAGTTGAAAGCTGCATATTTTGAGGCACTGTCTTTCTCGCTATACATTCCAATATGCGCTTGTCTGTACCTGGGTGCAAAAACCCTGGCACTTTCATTAAAAGCGGAGGCCTGATAAATGATGGGCGAATAATCTGTTTTGTAGTTGATGAATGCGTCATCAATTCTGGCATTGTTGTTTCCATTTTCTCTCGGCCCTAATAGTGTTGTTGGGTGCAGAAAAAAAACATCCGCTATCTTTTCTTTTTCTTTGTTCCTCAGTGGCAATGGAATGGTATCTGATGGATCTTGCTTATCTGGATGTGCTGCCCAGTATTCAATTTTACCATAATCGGGTAGTCCATTTTCGCTTTTGAAGGCAGCTTTTCCTGTATAGGATATAATTTTAGAGGAGCAAGAAGAGACGACAATAACAACCAAAATCAAAGCAACAATCCTTTTCATCTAATTTCTATTTATAAATCAAAATTATGTTCGTTATTTTTACCCAACAATCTTTTTTACCATGAACATACCAGTTGTTGATCTTAATCAGTTTATAAAAGGAACCAGCGAAGAAAAAGTTCAATTTGCTGCATCTTTGGGCCGGGCTTTTGAGGAGGTTGGTTTTGTATCAGTTAAAAACCATGGTATTCCTGAAGACCTTATCAATAATTTATACGCAACAGTAAAATCTTTTTTTTCTCTCCCTGAGTCCGATAAAAGATCTTATGAGATTCCGGGTCTTGCTGGTCAGCGTGGTTATACCTCTTTTGGTAAAGAACACGCAAAGGGAAGTGATGCACCAGACTTAAAAGAATTTTTCCAATACGGTCAAATTATTGAAGAAGGAGTCGTTTCCCCAGAAGCTTACCCAGAGAATGTTAAGGTTTCAACGCCCTCTGATTTTAATCTCCTTTTTCAACAGGCCTATAGGGCATTTGAAGTTTCTGGTTCCGCTCTGCTTTCTGCCATCGCCATTCATTTGGACTTGGGCGAGAACTATTTTGATGAACACATTCATCTTGGAAACAGTATTCTCCGCGCTATTCATTATCCCCCAATACTGCATGAGCCCAAATCTGCTATTCGCGCAGAACAACATGAAGACATCAACCTGATTACTCTTTTGGTGGGTGCTTCTGCAGACGGACTTGAAATCCTGAGTAAAGAAGGTGAATGGCTTCCAGTAAAAGCCGGCCCAGGTGAGATTGTTGTAAATGTGGGAGACATGTTGCAACGCCTTACCAACGACAGGCTAAAAAGCACCACACACAGGGTTGTCAATCCTCCCAGAGAAATGTGGCACAGCTCTCGCTTTTCCATTCCATTTTTCTTGCACCCCCGAAGCAACATGAGTCTTGCTTGTTTGGCATCTTGTATATCTACGGAACACCCTAAATTATATGAAGATTATACAGCAGGATTTTATCTTGATGAAAGATTAAGAGAAATTGGTTTAAAAAAGTAATCCTTGCGGTTTTCCAAACACCTGCCATTTTTCCGTACTGTATTGCTGTACAGCTTATCGGCCTTTGGTGGTCCTCAGGGTCAGTTTGGAATGATGATCAAATCTTTTGTTGAAAAGCATTCTTATATTTCTTTAAAGGATTTGGTTAACATCAATGCTTTTTGTCAACTCATGCCTGGAGCAACAGCCACTCAAACTGTTTCGCTCATTGGTTATCGACAGGGTGGAGTTTTTGTTGCCATCATAACCCTTTTGATTTGGACAACTCCCGCAGTACTGATGATGTCTGCCCTCTCTTTTGTTTTATCCACCAATAACCCTTCGTTGCTACAACACCTGCGTTTTGTGCAGCCCATGGCTTTGGGTTTTCTTGGCTACGCTTCTATCAAAACATATTCAATGGTTGACAGCAAACAAAAATGGTTCATCGTTTTTGTCACAACCTTTGTTACTTATTTTCTTTTCAAAACGCCATGGGTTTTTCCCATTGTTTTAATCTTTGGTGGAATCATTGGTTTTTCAGCAAAGCCTGTTGCTTCATTGCAACAAACAATTGCCAAGAAGTTGCGTTTTTTCCCCATCATACTTTTTGCTACCCTTTTCTTGTTGGCTGGTTTTTTATCAGAAACTGCCCGCAAGCAATCCTGGGAAAACAGAGCACCGTATAATGTATTTGAAAACATGTACCGTTTTGGTAGTATTGTCTTTGGTGGGGCCGATGTATTGATTCCTGTTATGTACAATCAATACGTGGTAAGGCCCGCAACTGAAAGAATCAAAAGAACCAACAAAGACGCCATCAGTATCGAAAGGGAAGTTTTTTTATCAGCCTCCGGTGTGGTTCGCGCCTTGCCCGGCCCAGCTTTTTCTATCAGTGCTTTTATCGGTGGAATGGCAATGAGTGACAGGGGATGGGCGTATCAACTGCTTGGTTGTTTTTTGGCTGCAACGGGTATTTTCCTTCCCACTTTTTTGTTGGTTATTTTTTTCTATCCTTTCTGGGAAAACATCCAACAATATAGTCGGGTTCAAAACATCATGGCTGGTGTTAATGCTGCTGTCGTTGGCATCATGACGGCAAGTATCATTTATCTTTTTAAGGATACCGTCATTCCCCTGGTTGACAAGCCTTTGCTTGACACCACACTTTTTTTCTCTGTTTTTTTTACAACCTTTTTTCTGCTTTATTACACCAGGATTTCTGCCCCGTTGATTGCTTTGGGTTGTTTGTTGTTGGGGTTCTTCTAGCCTTATTTATAATAACCGCTTTTTAGAATTTCTTCATTGACTGCTTCTGGTACCATGTATCTAATGGACTGACCTGCAGCAACCAATTTCCTGATGATCGTAGAGGAGATGTCCAACATGGGTGCATTGATAATGGTTGCTTTTTTTGTTGCCTCTTCATCAATTGAAAATCCTGGTCTTAGGTATACGAGGATGGGATATCTTTTTTGAAGCAGATCTCCGCTTTTCCATTTAGCAATATTTTGATAACTGTCTGAGCCCATGATGACACTGAAACTGTTTTCCGGATATTTTTCCTCGAGATAGGTAAGTGTATCAATTGTATAGGATGGTCTCGGCAAAGAGAATTCGATATCTGAAGCTTTCAGCTTTGTTTCCCCTTCGATGGCCTGTTGTACCAAGTGAAGCCTATGATATTCGTTCAGCAATGTGGCGCTTTGTTTGAATGGGTTTTGTGGACTGACCACAAACCAAATCTGGTCTAACGCTGTATGCTGTAAAATATGCGTGGCGATGATCAGGTGACCATTGTGAATCGGATTAAAAGACCCAAAATACAACCCAATCTTCATAATATATTGAAAATCAATTAACTATGATTGTTTTTCTTCTACCATTATGGCATCGGCCTCGCTGATACGGAGGCTTACCTGGTATCCGGCTACCATTACCGAAATGGGATCGCCCAATGGTGCTATTTGTTCTACTGTAATTTCTTCTCCGGGAAGAAAGCCCATCTCCATCAGTTTCAATACCAGTTCCTCGTCTTCGAGAGAACAGATGATTGCCTTTTGTCCGACTGCTAGTGCTGAAAGTTTTTTCTGCATGTTCAATTCTACGAGGTGCAAAGCTACTTCCCTTCGGTGGATTTCTTGTACTTTTATTCTCTTTCTATGAACGATATACATCTCTTTTGCCTGGAGCCTGTGCATGCGCTGAAACAGCGGAACCGACTGAAATCTTTTTTGGCCAGTACAGCAGCCTCTACCAAGCGACCATTGGGATCGCTCAACATCATTTTTTGCAGCGACGAGCATTTGCTCGGCATCAACCGCGATTTCCTGCAACATGATTACTATACAGACATCATCACTTTTGATCTTTCTCCCTCGAGCAAGGCTCCTCTTGAGGCCGAACTGTACATCAGTGTTGAAAGGGTAAAAGACAATGCGGCATCACTGGGACAACCCTTTTACAAAGAGCTCCACCGTGTCATCTTCCACGGCCTGCTTCATTTAATGGGGTACAAGGACAAGCAGAAAAAAGACCAGGTACTTATGCGGCAGATGGAGGAGAAGCTACTGGGGGAATATTTCGGTTAAGGGTTGACCAATGTTCCACGTGGAACATTCGTCTTCAATTAATCAAGCG
>JACCDM010598854.1_pt1 | contig 30701 bp, 27 predicted proteins | sample 7445851 | NCBI WGS metagenome assembly JACCDM01 (sample SAMN15323438, study PRJNA562643) | freshwater metagenome | isolation source: river surface water | place: USA:Blue River Watershed | collected 2017-08-16
TAGTGATGGTATTACAGACCCTACTTTTGGTGATAATGGTATAGCTACTATAGATATATTGTTTTCTATTTTTACTCAAATTTCATTAGACAATAATAGCAAATTATTAGTCTGTGGAGCTGCCGGTAACTCTAAAAATATAAAAGATTATGGCTTAGCAGTTTTTAGGTTTCTAAACAACACCGTTGAACCCATTTGTTTAGTAGCTGGTACTCCTATCCTTACCGACCAAGGTTTACTACCTATTGAACTAATCCAGCCTAAGAAGCATACTATTAGTAATAAGGCCATTGTGGCTATCACTAAAACCGTTACCCCCGAGAAGGTCCTAGTATGCTTCGAAGCTAACTCGCTGGGCATCAATTGCCCCTCGCAGCGTACTATAATGACTTCTGGCCACGAGGTACTCTATAAAGGCCAATTAGTACAGGCGAAGCACTTTTTAGGTCGCGTCGATGGAGTACATACGGTACCGTACAACGACAAAGATATACTCTACAATGTACTACAGGAGCAGCACGGATTAATGAGAGTAAACAATATGGTACTAGAGACGCTACACCCAGAAAATAAAGTGGCTAAACAGATACTTGGAAATCTAAATTAATCTTGCACCACATAAACCCCACGGTACCGTATAGTGCCAAAGTTAGCGAAGCTAAACTTTCGGACACTATTGGAACCCGCCTCCTCGCAAGAGGAGGAGGCTAAGGGTTCCACCACCACCTGTTGGTGGTGGTTAAGGATTGCTTGCTTTAGCAAGCAAGACTTACGCTCGCAGAGCGAGACTTACCCACGTTAGATGCCAACCCGAAGGGTTTGGCACTCCACGGTAAATGTATTTTTATAAATTTATAATTTATTATAAATTTATAATTTAAAGAAACCTTCCCCAAAGGGGTGTTTTAACCTTTATTCACATAAAGTAACGTTACCTGCCGAGTGAATGGCGTAGCCATTCATCGAGGCTGTGTGTGCGAAGCACACACTTGCCGAGAATTATCTTTCAGATAATTCCGAGGCTAGGTAAGATACCAATTACTCAAGAATGGTATTTCTTCGGAACTAAATATAGGACTACCAGTATCCTTTTTTACTAACATATTATATCTATTTTTACTCTTACTAAGCACCACAAAATTATAACTAGCTAAGTCTTCGACCTTCACACCTTCTAATTGATTATGTATATAGACAAAAGGTTCCTCTTTATCTATACGACCCACATCATTTATTATTATAAATTGTAACTTTAGTTTTTTATGAATATCTAATAGTAACTCTAGGTCTAATTCACTACCCCAACTACTCTCCTTTACATAATCTGCTAAGGCTTCTATTGTTTTCATTGCTAAAAACTTGCCATAAGTTTCACCACCTTCCCTTTCCGATAATGACTTGTATCTATCTAGTATATATGTAGCATCAGGATACTTTCTAATACGCTGTGCTAATAGGTTTCTAGTGCTAACAAATAACTTCTTATCGGGCTGTAGAGCCCTGGCTACTTCATCAATGTTCTTAAAAAAGTAATTAGAACTAGTATCTCTTACTCCAAATACCCCTAATTTATCCCTAACTGGTGACTTGTCAAACATACGCTTTACATAGGTGGGCAATTTGTATACCTCACCAGATTTACTATTATTAGCACCAATAGGATGTTTAGGATTACTATAGTCAAAGTGTTCTAATGGCCGTTTGATGTATTTCTTGTTCTCCTGATTGAAGTCATATCCCTCGAGGAATATATCTACCTCATCTTTACTAAAAAATATAGCCTCGTTTTCGGGTATTTCTAATTGCTTTCTATACTCCTCTAATACTTCTTTACGCTTATTTACATTTGTTAATATTTCATCAACAATTCTAGAGATAAACTTCCAATACCATTCGGGATTCACAATCATTCTACAACTACTAGTATTCCAAATACACATACTAGAAGTATTACAACTATCCTTTTCTAAATTGTCACCACAATAACTAAATACATCCTTTACATTCCACTCTCCGATTACCCCGGGATTAACTAAATGTGCCCTTAGAAATGTCGATATGGAGTCAACTAGTTCTCTTCTTATCCGCTCCTGCTTACGAATATCCTTAGTGCCCTTAAAATTATGCATATGTACTACTATAGATTCTTTAAACTTTGGTGATTCCGATAGTAGTCTAGAAAATTCGAATCGCAACTTTTCATAATTATAGCGCTTCTTATCTCTGCTCGATTTACGGCGAGTTCTTTCATCATCCCCTACCCTCTTTTGTACCCAAATGTCTCTAGGTAATGCCCATTTATTTAGACCCTTTAGTACTTCCTTATTAGGTCCCGTAAATAGGGTTGGTACCCACTCACCCGTTATAGTATAGATACCCGTTACTATAGTACCATCAGTATTTACTGTATAGAAATAGGGTGAGTAGTCTATTCCAACCTCAGCTAAGGCCTCTAAGAAACTACGAGTATCGGTAAAACTATGTAATTCTAATAACTCTTTAGATTTTACAACTTTAATATCATCTAGTAGTTCCGTAGGTTTAATAGGAAAGTAATAGCGCTTATCGTCTGATACTTGCTTTAGTACAAGTGCTTCTGTTTGGTTATAGGAATTTACATATTGAAATATGACTTCATAGCCTTCGGCTTTAGCTAATTTGGCTAATATAGATTTAGTAGACTCTTTAGGTAAAAAGTACTCATCTAAACTCATTTTTTTCACCTTAGCCTCGGCTATTAAAGGATCCTCCCTTTCTACACACTCCTTACTAATATGTGTAAATAAATCATCTAGGATACTATGTTTAGTAACACCTAAGAAACTTCTAGTAATCTGTAGTGACTTTGACTTTTGTTGTACACGAACAATGGGCTCATAGAATATCTTTTTGTATGTCTCCCCCATAGAGTAGCTGTAGATAAACATATTGTCGGCACTAAGACGCGACTCGTCGTAACTATAGTTAAAATATTCACAGTCTATGTAGATACGTCCACTAACTTCGCGAAGAATATGAAAATTAATACCGTTCTCTGTAATTACACTTGGGTAACTAAGCAATGGTAATAAGAATCTAGGTTGTATAGATATACTTTCCATGAGGTACTTGTAAAACTTTTCTATATCCTCTTCAAAATATAGATATAGTGAGCCCTTACGGCACTTTCTAAAGATACGATTGATGTCCGATACAGCTTTTAATCTGTCTACTAGGTACTTACGAAATTCCGGAGTTGGTTTAGCGAACACCGTTTCACCTAATAGGTACTGTAGAGTACGTTCAAAGCTAACATAATATTCTTCACTGTCCATTAGTACCCCTTTACGGAGATAACTAATAAATTCATCAACTATAGTACGCTCGTTCTTATAGTTACCAAAGTCACGATTCATCCACTCGTGTATCTTATCGGGTAACACACAGTATCTACCATAACTACACTTTCCAAACTTATCGCCTTTTAGGATATACTTTTCATTAGAAATCTTTGTTTCTTTTTTAGGTGCTTTAGCATCACCACATTCATCTACCTTTTGATCTGGCCGTTTAAAACAAGCAACCATACAGTGCTCTTTAGGATGCTGATCGGCTCCAAAGAAACCTGGATACGGCTGACGTTTTAAATTGTCCTGTGCTATCAATAATGTACCTTCTTTAGTATCACTGTTCCACAGTCCATTACCACAATCTGGACATACTACACTCTTAGAGTTAACTAAAAACTCACCCTTTTCGTTATGCCCTATTTTAGCCGGCACCAATCCCTTACTAGTCTTTTCCATTAGCGAGTCCATGTAGTAAGGCATTTGGTCTAACATACACCAAACCTTAGGACATATATAGAATAAGTTACGATACTTTAGTTCATATGAGGGTTTCTTATAGTCTTTACTATATACCGCGATATCTGGTCTAATACCACCATAGACGTTCTTGTCTTCACCATATTTATCACGAATACGCTTCATCTGCCTAGAGGAGACAACTATAGGTTGTCTAGAATCATTAGGCATAGCCTTCTTAGAATATGGTTTGTACTTATCATCGACCTTATAGTCGTATATTTCCTTATCCATCATTTGTAAACGTTTGATATAGTAACTAGCACCATTAACAATCGGCTTTAGTTCATCAAACTCCTCCTCTCCTGTTGGCATCTCTAGACCGGTTTCAGCCCCCTCTCCTTCAACTCCTGATTCTTCTACTCCACTGTGGACACTCATCCTCTCCTCAATATCATCCTTTTCGCCAAATATATATTGGTCTTCCCCAGCGTCTTCAAATACTAGGTCATCTAGGTCACCTAGTTCCCCTATTAAGTCAACTTCATTTTCTACATCTTTCTTTTGTTGAACCTTTTGTAACAACTTTTCATCGGTCTTTTTTCCTACTAGTTCACTATAAAGTTTATTGTTTTCACTATTCTGTGACCAATTAAGAAGTACTAATAGGTAATAATAGAAGGTATAGATATCTTCGAGGCCAATTACATTACTCATATAGAAATTACAATTAGTATTACCCAATTGCTTTCCTACAACATCTAAACCAATATTTTTACCTATATGTATCTTTCTAGATTGTTGATTATTCACATCCACGAATCTTCTAATCCAGCCTTGTACTAATTCTGTAGCTTCAGCTACATTTTTATTGTATTTAGCCATTACTTGTTTAATAACCGGTCCTAATTCATTTGTCTCGGTGATTCTATTTTGCATAATATAGTAACTTATGTACTTCATAATTTGGTCGGCTCTAGTGTAGTTGCTTACCTTCTTAAACTCTAGGTTAACAAATTCATTCGACATAATGTCACTTGCCTTATCAAATAAGAAACTACATTTGTTCAATAGAGCCTGTAACTTACCTACCTCTAAATCTTTTACTAAATCTACATTAATTTCTAATTTAGAAAATATGAAATGTATATTCTTTCCTAACTCTAGGCGTTGTAGTTGTATCACTACACCAATACCATATAGAATACTCTTAATACGTTCTAATATAGTATCACTAACACTGGTTAGGAATCTATCTACATCTGCTAAATTAATACGTTGTTGATAGAGACGTATTTGGTAACTACAATCATTGAAAAGTATTACTTCGTAGTCTAAGTTATTGTAGAAACCTTTCCACTGTACACAATTGGATGGTGTATCGCGAAAGCTATTTGTACTTGTCCATTTCTCTAGGTACTTAATATTTTCGATGCTATAAAACTCTTCGAATACTTTTACCATCTTTTGACCAACCTGGCTACCATAAGAGTATCGGCTAAATGGTACATTATTGTCTAGTTTAAAATATTTAAATACTGAATAGAGGTCAACGGGGCGTTCTTTACGGTTTTGTTTGTTCTCTAGGATGAAACTATTAAATAAAATTCCAACTGTTTTAAAAAGACCTTTTTCTAGTTTCACACGCCAGAATAAGTCGTTGAAATCACTCTCTCCCTTAATAAGCCGTTTGAAATCTGCTTGTGTCCCTTCAAAAGTTTCGACTTCAAATTCATTAGCCTTAAGGCGCTTTATAATATCATTTGTTTCTAGTTTTAGCCAATAGCTATGTAGTAGTTTACCTAGTTTTTTTTCATTTTCAGTCATTAGGGCAAGTCTGTATTTTCTAATAGCATCAATGTAGTCATTTACATTAAAGATGTTTAGTGAGAAAACATTATTATGGTGGTCTATATTTTTTAGTAGGATATCGTTAAGTTGTACCTCCTCGCCCTCTAGATCACCTATTTGAATATCCTGTACTCTAAGAGGTAGTTCAACAATACCTGATGTGTAATTTTGTGCCGGCTTTCTATCAATAGCACTTTCCATGTATAGAAATTGTTCATAAATAGGCTTTTTAGTAAAATCAGCTAAAAGTATAGCTAAATAAGTCTTTAGGTCTATTAGGGATGTTTCCTGGGTAACATAACTATTACTAAAAAACATTACCCTAGATGATCTTTTGTTAGGATATAGTTTTACCAATTGACCTATGATAGACAATTCACTTTCTGTAAGTCTTTCACTGCCACTAGAAGCATCTATTACATCACCTAGAGTTCCTAAAGTAGTTAAGACTGGTAAGTCATCTAAATTACGAACAAGAACAAATATATTAGATCGTCTAGAGGTTGGGTCTTCATTAAAATTAGTCTCATAATTTACAAGCAGTGTTAAATCTAGACGACTGCTATAATAATTATCAAAGATGTCATAGTTCATCGTAAGTACTATTATTAAATGAGAATGTTTTTCAGAGAATTGAATTTAAAAATACATATAAATTAATAAAGGACCATTATGGAAGCATATAACTCTAAAAAAGACTACTTGGAAAATCAACTTATTACCTATCTAGGAAATAAGCGAAAACTAATCGGAGATATAGAAAAATGTGTAAAGGATATCTCTAACAAGTTGGGTAAAGACCGCCTCCATATTCTCGAACCCTTTTGTGGTTCTGGTAGTGTCTCCAGGATGCTCAAACTATATTCAGATAAACTAGTTGTTAATGACCTCGAAGATTATTGCGCTACGCTCGCTAAATGTTATTTAGCCTCTCCTACTAGGGAACAATATGAAAAAATTAAAAAGACCGTAGAAATTATGAATCGCCACAAATTCTCTAAAGTAGCTCCTAGTTTCGTGCGTCAACACTATGCCCCTAGTGACGATAAGGCTATCCTAGAAGGAGAACGTGTCTACTACACACAATACAATGCCCATATTATCGACACCTTCGCCCATTATATTTTTAATCATACCCCAGTTACCGAGAGGTGTTTCTATCTGGCACCACTTCTTACACAGTGTTCAGTTCATACTAATACGTCCGGAACATTTAATTCATATCATAAAAAGGATGGAGTAGGGCATTTTGGGGGTAAGGGGGAGAACGCACTTACTAGAATTATGGGCGAAATAGAAATGCCCCTACCTGTATTTAGTTATCAACCAGATACAATTGTAGAGGTGTATAATAGGGACGCCAATAAATTAGTAGAGGAACTAGTAGAACACGATGAATGGTTTGACGTAGCCTATCTAGATCCACCGTATAATAAGCATCCCTATGGGACCAATTATTTCATGTTGAACATTATTAACCGTTGGAATCCTAATATGGAAATTCCAGACAATCATCGGGGCCAACCAGATGACTGGACACGCTCAAAATATAATAGCTTCTCGGAATGTAAACGGGTATTTGAAGAATTAATCAAAAACATTCCGGCAAGTTATGTAATAATTAGTTATAATAATGAAGGTATTCTTAGCGAGGAAATACTAACTGAGATCCTAGAACGCTATGGCAGTATTAGTAAACAAGAAATTGTCTATCCTACATATAAAGGATGTAAGAATTTGGCTAGTAGAAATAAAGATGTACTAGAATATCTATGGATACTCGAGAAGGCTATCTGAGATTATGCCGTTTCACTCTTCTTGCCACATAAACACGATAAGAATCCAGGACATTTAACCTCTTGTTGCGGAATAATCATCTCTAAAAGAGCACCTGATGCCTCTATTATTTCAAACATTTGTACCTTATCATTCACGGTTACAAAGTCCAAATCAATCACTAGTTTTAATATAAATTGGATGAATCCTACAATATCTGTTGTAGTCATACCGTTGGATTTTATTAGAGCCTTTAGATCTGTTTTGTACAAATTGTTTACTAATATAATCATTTTAGGTATGTCTTTGTGATCAATAACACCATCGCTTAATATGTCCTTGACATTATCTACTACTTTATCTAGTGCTTCGGGTGCCTTAGCTAAAATATTCTTTAATGTTTCTAGTGTCTTATTACTAACTTTAAGTGTTATCTGATCAGCAAAACTCTTTATATCATCATCCTTTACTAAGATATCTATTAAAAATTTGCTCATTAAGGCTGGACGATTAGTAAATAACACATGATCTATTTGACTTTTAGGGGGTGGAGGGGGTAGCGGTAATTCAGTTAGTGGCTCATCAACAGTTATGTTCATTATTTGTACAGCTTTAGACTCATCGTCGGGTAATGTAGGTTCTGGTGTTAAACTAATGAGTTTTATGGTGTTTTTAGGTGCTTCACCTTCATGAACAGAATTAACACTCATGGAATCAGAATCAGTAGTACTCATTTATATAATATACAGATATTTTAATAATATTCCAATATCCATTTTAATAGACAATTTACATTGTTACGTTCCTCGATATAATTATATAGTGAGTTTATGTGACTAGCCATATCAGGGTCAGGCGTTCTAATAAGCTTCTCCGCAATATATATTTTAGGTAAGATATTACTTAATTGGACAGTTAAGTGTTCATCTATTTGTTTTAATTGTACTAGAATAGTTTTATTCTTTACGTGATTTTTTAAAATAGGCATTTTAAATAGCTTAAAATCTCCTAACTCATTCTCTAATAGAAAATCTAATTGATAAATATTATTGTAGTGAAAATGTTCTTGTAATTGTTCTGAGGTTTCTTTTTGAAATATTTTTATTAATTTATCCCATTTTTTTATTGTCATGGGATCTCTTATCATCTTACGCACAGATTTTAATAGACCTATAAATTTGTCTTTGGTCTCCATTATATATTTCTAAGTTTTTATTTTACTGTTTTTACTGTTTTTACTGTTTTTACTGTTTTTACTGTTTTTACTGTTTTTACTGTTTTTACTGTTTTTACTGTTTTTACTGTTTTCTATTTTTACAACTATTCTAAATATAGTTCTAAAAATAGAGAATGACGAGTGCAGGGTTTGAACCTGCGCAGCGTAATGCTAGTGGGGCTTAAATCCACCTCCTTGGACCACTCGGACAACTCGCCTGTGTTTCAACCTCTACACTCTTATATATTTAATTATGTTTAAATCCTTTTCATAGGCATATCGGACTATTGATATTTAATTGTTTACCACTACTCAACTGTGCTACTTGAGTAAAGCCATTGTCTTTTAATGTCTTCCTAACACTTGTGATAAAGTTACTCCATGTCGGTCTATTTGTACTATTTAAGGCATTCATTACCGCAATTGTTAAGGCACCATCTGGTATGTCATTCACAACTGTATCTGCTGATGTTTGATTGTCTTGACAACCACTAATTAATATTACATTACCTCTTGTTTCTGTTGTCCTAGTATTTACATTAACTGACTTTTGTGTAAGAGTATCCATATATTGATAACGTAGATCCAATACAGATCCACTAAAACATGAATCTGCCATAAATATTAGGGTAACTCCCGCTGGTAAATATGTATTTATTACTCGTTTCAGGGTATCATCTAATACTCCTACTAAATTACAACCTACTAACATCTGATCGCTACCTGTTTGTTCATCATTATTCGTGTCTCTGACATAGGAACCGTGGCCACTATACATGAAAAATAATGTTTGTCCTGCTAGAGATGTTTTTAAAAAATTAGTAAATAAATTAATTATATTATTAGAAGTTGGTTTTATACTAGTATCATCCGTTATAATAGTTGTACTAGTATAACCATATTTTGTTTTCAATAGTTTTTCCATTGAATACACATCATTTATACATCCATACAATTCATAACTTGTGTTTCTATAATTTATACCAACCAACAATGCCTTTTTTAATTGTGGCCTTTTACCCTTTTCTGTAGTTAATGGTAATACAGGATTATTAATTGCTCTTTCTATTAAATTTCCTTGATTGTTACTATTTTTAGCATTTTCATATACTTTTTTTAACGATTCTAGTGTTTGATAATATTGTCTGTTAGCTAACTGTATTAGTTGTGCTCTAACAACAGGAAAATATCTATATTTTGCTAAGAGATATCTTACTTTTGTTTCATGTTGGCTTGTTAGAGTATATATTGCCATCATCATATGTTGCTCTAATTCGGTCATTATATACGTATATCTATATATTAGAACATTATTTGTGTCCTATAATTTAATAAATGAATTTAAAACCATTCATTTAATTATAACTATATAATAAATTAAAATAATGGAAGTAAATAATGATAACGAAGTATCTATAGATTTTTATGTAAATTATAAAAATAAATTACAAGAATCACTTAATAAGTTAGAACAAAGCAAACTAATTGAACTATTTCATATTATTCAAGCAGAAGTACCTAATGTTCAATATAGCAAAAACAAAAATGGCTATTTTATTGACATTAAACAGCTTCCTATAAATGTAATCGAACAACTAGAAATTAAATGTAGTAATTATTTAGGCGGCGATGAAGAATAATTACCATTGTTCACACGGTGAACGGGTTACTTGCCAGAGGCTGTAAGTGCGAAGCACTTACTTGCGAAGCAAGATTTACTTTACTACACGGTAGGTAATGTACATACCACTGCTCGGGCTAGGACGGTAAATCTTAAACATATCACCAGCTTTGGCGCCAAAATAACGAGCTACATAGTCTGTAGTTACCATACGAGGAATTTGTGTATCACGGCAATCATATGTAGATAACACATCCTTCTTTTCTACCTCAGACATTAGTACATGCTTGGGTACTAGACGGTGTTTAGTACGATTAAATACCAATTCACTCATTAGAAAAATCTCATCGGTCTCCTTAATTTCCTTGTATACAAATGTGTTTGGTTTTATTTTAACTACATAGATAACCTCGGTACTTTCGCCATATGTGTCATTTACACTATTACGAAAGGTAATAATATCCTGACGATTAACAACCTCTTTATCTAGAGTAAATTTAACCAATACACGTTTTTCACCCTTTGTACCTAGGATATCATAGTTGTTAAATCCAGCCGGGGCATCAATATTTTGATATAGAGTGTAGAAATCGTTATTTTCGGCGGTCATGAATGTTAGTGGTACATTGTAACCACGATCAGTTACCATTTCGCGGCATGTAATCCAGGTACGAAAGACATCAATGAAATAGCTGTCATACTGCTTGTTTTCAACTAGAGGGTCCATTTGTTGCGGTATTCTAAAGTAATCTTAGATTTAATTATTTATATCAATTTATTTTCAGCGCCGCTTTTATCATCTCTAATCCGCTCATTCGTGCCTCTTTATTATTACTTATTATAGGTTTAGGATATCCAGATATAGTATATCTCGTATTACTAGTATCCCAATTTATAATATCCATAGGTTCTACGTCTTTCAACTCTGGAACCCAGTGTTTTATGTAAGTACATTCAGGATCAAACCGCTTTACTTGGCTATCCATACTAAATATCTTGTAATAGTCATTACTCCATTTCTCTGTGGCCGATACACTTTGCCAGCCGCCCACATTATTAGCCCAATCTATATCCACTAGTTTGTTACTAAAGTACTTCATTCCCCATCTCCAATCTATCTTTAAATAAAATACTAGAAAAGAAGCTACTATCATTCTGACTCTATTATGCATAAATCCTATAGTATTCATTTGCCGCATTCCGGCATCTACTATAGGACACCCTGTAGTACCATTACACCAACGCCTATATTTTTCTATATCATTTTCCCATTTTATCCGGCCCTCTAGTTGCGGTTTAGTCACCGACACTCTTTCTGATAAACTAGGAAAATTGTATAATAGCATACTAAAGAAATCGCGCCAATATAATTGTCTAACCAACTCCACATTTGTAACTTTTGCTACCTTATATACCTCTCTAATACTTACACACCCAAATTTAATATATGCTCCTAGTCTTGTAGTATCTATATTAGGGTTATTCCTCACTTTATCATATGCCTTGTGGTTTTGTTTTAGTGACTTTAGTATTTCAAGAGCTCTCTTTCTACCACCAACTATAACCTTTAGATTAGATTTATAGTATCTATCAATATCCTTTAGGGTTGTTGAAAAGCTATTAGTTGATCTAGATAGAGTACTGTCGAATTGTACAACCTTTTTTAAGGATTGTGGTTCCCTAATAGGATAAGTTACTGCTTTATTATAGTACATAGTAAATTTAGTATATACACCGCCAGCATTAGTACGAACCTTATCTATAGGCTGTAACAATTTATCTTCGTGTGCTACACATTCTATACTATGTTTTTTACACAAATCCCTTACCTCCTTGTCTCTAGCTATAGCAAACGGTGAATAATCTATGTTGAAGGCTACACCTTTTATAGTGTCCTTATTGTCTAGTATCAATCTCTCTAAGACCTGTATGGTATCCCCTAAATAATATAATAGCTTTCCACCCAAAGCCTTGTAGCTTTCATCTAGATCCCTTAGAGATTGTACCATAAATTGTATGGCATTGTCTGATTTGTATTCGTTTTTTACTATTTGTTGAGGTGTAAAAATAAATATAGGTTGTACTAGACCCTCTAGAGCATTAAGAGTACTATTATCTACTATACGTAAGTCACAATGATGAATAAATATATACATATTATAGTATCTCTATAGTATATAGACATTAAATTTGTTTGAATGATTATTTCCATTCTTCTACAGGTTTATTGTAGGGACCTTTTAATAATGGATGTTCACTTCGTACCTTCCTAGGAGGAGTTTTACTCTTAGAACCATGGAGTGTAGCATACACGTGATATTTAGTACCTTGGCAACTTAGAGGAAATAAAAAATTATAATCGGGGTCTGCTATTTGCCACGGTTTAACATCATCTGGGTCAGGCTTACCCGTCGTTGTATCTACTTCATACTTTATTAGTGTATATGATACCTCAAAGACATTACCCTTAATATGTTTTATATCAAAGTTACCAATAAAATTTACATAGTAGTAACCAACGTATTCATAAGGACCACCCTCTACATTCATTAAATACTTGTACCATTTTATTACCTCCGAAGCACATTTGCTAGGATCCATAGTCTTAAAGGGTTTAGGATTCTTGCGCCAGGTTGGAAGAGTTACATCAGGATTTTCTACATCAAATACGCCGAAGAACTTTGGTGTTTCCATAAAGACATCAATCTTAAATTTGCGATTAGGTCCTTTCGCTTTACCACCAATTTGTTTATGTTTATCGGGATTAGGATTTTTGGCGTCCTTGTTTAGTGGACACGAACCTTTATTGGTACCTGGAGCACCACAAAGTGAGCATACTATTTTATTTGACATTTTACTATTAGGGTAGATTTTATTGTTCTTTAGAATATTTGTCACTAATTGTCATCTCGGGGGATTTCAAATTGGTTTAGTTGTAAATCGGTACGCAACCGATAGCTAGTGTCAAGAAATAAGTTTGCCTCGTTCATTTCATCTGTGTGACCCACCACTTCACCAGTTAGTGGCGAAATGTACTCGTGGTTAGGATCCTGTTCCCAGGGCAGATAACCGTTGGCGTAGTGGTACTCGGCACCGTGTTCTGCCAAGAGTTCGAAGATACGACACGCCTCATCCCCGACATTCCAGCTAAGTAAGATGTGAAGAAGTGTACCACAGTTATAAATAGGATACGGCTCGTTTAGGATTTGCGGAACTAGCTCGTGATCCGTTTCGCGAATGAATCGGGCAATCTCACCAAACTCGCCGTGAGCACATAGATACCCTAGATAGAGCTGCTTAGCACCAAGGGTATTGTTGGTGATATTGTTTAGGATGTCTTCGTAGGTGTAGAGGCCTAGGCCCAGACGCGCGTTGTTGGCCGAAATCATAGTGTCCTTCGGTAGTTTGTTTGTGTGTCTAGAAAGACTAAATATTCATCAATTTACAGTAATGAAATAACTTAAGTACAATGCTACACTATATTACTACTAAAACTAAATGTACTACACTGAAACTACACTATATCTACTTTGGGAAGGAGAAAAGAGACTACCAAATGTGCGTTCTCGTTCTCTACAACCCCAATATCGCTCGCGTTCACCCTCACCACCTTCTTCTCGCTCGCCTTCACCTGAACCACTTCTTCCTATCGCATCTAATAATATAAAGTCCCGCCAATATATTTCACACGATTCACTAGAGGTACTAAATGATTTCGAGGAACCTATAAAGAATTGGCAAGAGGTATCGGAAGAGTACATTACAAAATCACTAAATATTTCACACAATATTCCTTACAAAATCTTAAAAATTTTTATTAGATATAACTGTAAAGTTGTATTTAAAGTATTGGCATATGAACTAAATTTAGATACTATAACAACTAAGCTATTAAATAGTATGAAATTATCTATACCTATTTTAACTATTAGTGTTTTAGATAAATATGTAGCAACTCCTAATACTAGTAGTATTCGCGTAAATTGTAGTCTATCACATATTTCTGTATTTACCCTATTGGGTAGGGATAAATTTAGCTTTACTATATCTTTAAATGAACTAGATGATTCTACTAGAAAATGTTTTGATGCCTTTCGTAACCTATGTAGAAGCGATAAAGTACTTACAGAACTATTTGAAAAGAGCATTACACAATACTTTGATAGTTCTAGAGAACATGTAGGTGTAATTGTTCGTGATTTCCTAGATTCACAAAAATAATCTAACTACTAATTAAGATTATGAAACTAGTTGGTTCTATACATATTGATGATGCCCCATTAGGTATGATGATTAAACACCCCAAAACTGGTAAATACTACATAGCTAATGTAGATAAAAATGGCGAGAAAATATGGAAACTATGTAGTTGTAAGGATTGTGTTACTGTTACTAAAGTTACTAAAGGTACTAAAGGTAAGCAGTTGCATAAGCAGTTGCATAAGCAGTTGCATAAGCAGCACGCCGGTGCTAAATCTACAGACCTAGCTCCTAGCCCCGAAGAACACTCGTGGCACCACCATCATGCTCCCTTCTATCAAGTGTTTAACAACTATGTTTGTGTAAAACGTGACACACTAGGTGAAATTCGCGACTTTTTTATTGAAATGTTCTCGAAAGAGAACTATCTAGATGGTAAAGCCCCATTTAGCTAATCCAAATTGATACAATTTCATATGATATCGTAAAAACTGCTATACCAACCATTCAAGAATGGTCACAAGTGGCTATTATATTTTCCGCTACAAGGGTATCTACTACTATTTTTATCAACATGGGGATGCCCACCCAGAACGTTTGGGAAATTTACTAGTGAATAATATTCGAGAGCTTACAGATGATGATATCGATTATATTAAAGAGTCTCTAGAAGTAATGCCTGACCCTATTGATGATAGGGCGCGAAAAATACAATACCTAGTAAGTATTATGGATACTTTAACTAGTTACGAATATCACGACTATTATATTACTGACGAGGAAGAAATAATAGGATGTTATTCATATATTATCGATCTAGATAGAGATCTCTTTATCGTCAAGAAGTTTAGTCATGATTTAGATAGGGAAGTTTCACAATTCTTCGACATATACGACATTCCAGCTAATTGGATTGAACTATTTGAACACTATTTAGAAAAAGTAGAGGTTTTTGTACAATAATTATATCGATATAAATTATATATGGAAGCGAAATTATTAGAAACCTTCTTTGATATGCTTAATACTATAAAACTATATCACTGGAAAACTACTAGTTACGCCGAACATAAGGCAACCGATGAACTACACGAACGCCTTAGTGGTCATATAGATACCTTTGTAGAAGTACTATTGGGTAAAATGGTACCAAATAGAATACAATACAAAAAATCTACAGCTCCTATACACGATGTCAGTGATAAAGCAGCCTTTGTAACTCACATGGTTCGTTACAGAAATATACTAATTGAACTATCTAATGTTTTAGACAGTAAGACTGATACAGATCTTTTAAATATCCGCGATGAAATGCTCAGCAACATTAACCAATTCTTATACCTCTTTAGTCTTTCCTAGTGCCTCTAATAGTTCGTTAAGCTTTTTTATATATATCACATTACTCTCAGGATTAGATAAGTCCTTATCAAGTTCCTCCTTGTCTCTAAGACCCTCTAATACAACTCTATAGATTTCATCCACATATACCGTGAAATCAATAGAATATCTATTTAGTACCTCTATTATAGCATTTAGCCGACCATCTATTCCTCTATACTTTACATCCTTTGTTCTCCTGTTACCACTAGGATGCTTTAGATGCCACTCTATGGATAGAGCCAATATATTAGTAAACGTTGGGCTATCACTAGTTATTATAGCGAGAAATCGCCAATCAGTTGCCACACTTGTTGCCTTGGCGCCACCTTTTATAATACCATTATGTTGTCTAATACGTCTAGTAGGTTCTACTGTATATCCTACATAGGTACGATTTTTAGAAGGACTATAGATAATGTAGCAATATTGCGGTGTTGTTGTCATTACTATTATTACCTATTAATTTAATGATAATAAATAAATTTAAATGTTTAATGATTATAACAAAGTATTATGAGTACATATTTTAAGCTAAAAGAACCCCGTTTTGATAGCACCATCAAGTGTGTTCTTATTGGCGATGCTGGTGTAGGTAAAAGTAGCATTATAGAAAGATATGTTAATGACACATTTAGTGTAGTTGCGTCCACTACAGTTGGTGTTGATTATTTTAGTAAATATGTTACATTAGATCGTAGTGTTGAGGGTAGGAAGGAGCATATTATTAGACTACAAATCTGGGATTTAGCCGGCCAGATGAACTATAGGAATATTGTTCGTAGCTACTATAGAAACGCTGAGGTACTATTCTATGTTTTTGATAGGTCCAATCGAGAAACCTTTTATAACTTTGAACGCTGGCTTGATGATTTTAGAAGCAGATTAGATGATATACAAATAGTTATAGTTGGTAACAAAAGCGATATTAGTCACTCTGGTGTACATAGCGACGAAGCTATAGAACTGGCTAATAAATACGACGCACAGTACTATGAAACATCCGCTAAAGACAATGTTAATATTCGCGAAATTTTCGAAAATACTGCAAAACTTGTGTACGAACGAAACCTCATACAGAACCGAGGTAACTTTATTAGTGTAGATAATAATAAAATAGTACTAGAACGTCCTAGAACTTCTCGGTACAGTTGCTGTTCTGGAGTCTTCAATACTAATGCCGAATTGAGCGGTTGGGGGTGGCTAGACTCTAGGCATTAGTAGTGTGACCTAGACCTAGGCTAGATAAAAATTGACGAGCCTAGGGATAGAGCCTAGTCACACACAAAACCTTTCGAACACCTCGAACCAACCCGCACAAGCAACCATGGCCCTCTCCGTGATGATCAACCTCGACGACATGCTCTTCGCCGCCTACACCCTGGGTGCCGAGAACGGCGAGTACACGCCCCGCCTTACCAAGGAGGAGCTTCGTGCGAAGCTCCTGTCGGACGTGCCTCTTATCGCCAGCGGCAAAGCCCCGAAGAAGACCAAGGCCGAGAAGCCGAAGACCGAGACTAGCAGCGACGACGACATGGCATCCGAGACCGAGACCGAAACTAGCGACGCCGAGAAGCCCGCCAAGCCGAAGGCTGAGAAGAAGCCCAAGGAGGCCAAGCCCAAGGCCGAGAAGAAGCCAAAGGCTGAGCCCGAGGGTGACGTCCGCTGCTGCGCCCGCTCCCTCTACGAGAAGGACCACATTGAGGGCGGCAAGCCCAAGGTGATGCGCGACGACGAGGCCAACCAGTTCGGCGACCGCTGCAAGTTCAAGAAGGTCGGCGAGACCTGCTTCTGCAAGAGCCACGCCGAGAAGCAGCCCCACGGCGTGTGGGGCGGCGAGTACGCTGGCAAGCTCAAGACGCTGATTGAGAAGCTCAACGCCCCGGTCGAGGAGCCCAAGCAGAAGGCCGCGAAAAAGGTCGTGAAGAAGGCCGCTCAGCCTACCGAGGCCACCGAGACGGCTGAGGAGCCTAAGCCGGTCAAGAAGGTCGTGAAGAAGGCGGCGGCCAAGCCCGCCACCGAGGAGTCGGCAGACGAGCCCAAGACGCCGACCAAGCCTACCAAGGCCGTGAAGCCCAACGCCCCCAAGCGCCCTGCCAAGGAGGACGAGGAGGATGACGTCGAGGAGGATGCCGAGGACGAGTACATGCCCGCCGATGCCCTCGAGAAAGCCAACATTGAGTACGAGTGGACCACCATCAACGACCAGGACTACATGATCGACGCCGACGGCAACGTGTATGACCCCGAGACCGAAGATAAGGTTGGTGTGTACGACGTCAAGGCCAAGAAGTGGACCTCGGGTGGCCCGGCTTCGGAGTAAATAATAGACAAGTCCCAAAACTCTGAAAAACAATAAAGACAACAGGTACACCGTGTTATCATGACAACTTTTACTAACCCCTGCTTTGTATAGAGCATATGGAACCCTGCTTTGGAAGTAAATTGATAAATAATGTACCATAAAAGTTAATATTTCACATATTTTTTAAAGAATAAACACGCTATGCTCGTACCATTTGGAAAATATAAGGGGCAAGATAGTACTATCCTTATCAAAGACGTACCCTATTATGAATGGTGTAAATCAAACCAAGAACTAATTCGTAAATATTCCAAATTTTTTCAATCATTAGAAAGTCCGGAGCAGACAGAGATTGTTGAAAAAATCGAGACAACTGATGCTAACAAGTTCCAACAAACCTTTAGCACCGAGGAACCCGAGTTAGCTGCCATCCCTTTCGGTGCTAAAAAGAAATACAAATTAACACTAGGTGCTATAGATAAGACTACCGGAGAATATGTGCTGCCGTGTAATGCCAACAAGAAGAATAAATATATTTGTCCCGATTGTAACAAAGACTTAATATTTAAAAAGGGCGCTATAAGGGATCCATATTTTTCCCATTATAGTGAGAAGGAACCATGTAATTACTATGATCATCCATCTGAATCACAAATTCATAAAGACGCAAAATTATTACTACAATCGCTTTTAAACAGCCGCAAAAATATCATAATCGAAAAAAACTGCCATACTTGTTTTAAATTAGTAGAACACACAATTGAATATACACAAACCTGTACAGCCGAACTAGAATACCGGTTTGATTTTAATAACTCTACAAAAAGTGCTGATGTTGCCTTACTAGATGTTGAAAAAATTAAATATATTTTTGAAATTTGCCATAAACACAAGACTTTATCAGAAAATAGGCCAGAACCTTGGTTTGAATTTGATGCAACCGAATTAATTGAAAACGCCAATATAAACAGTAGAAATGATACTATTCGAATCCGGTGTATTAGAATAGACCATTTATGTATAGACCCCAAATGTCCGAGTAATTTCAAACAAATAACAACCAAATGCCACAATGCGGATTGTTTTAATCATTTGCTCAAAAGTAGCATAAACAACGAATTCTGTTTAGATTGTGATCCAGAGTTACTGTGTATAAATTATACACATTGTAAAAATAAAAAGCAACCACACTTTACTGAATGTAGTAGTTGTTATCACAAAAAACCGTGCTGTCTTGCTAGAACTTTTAGTGAACAAGTCCACATAGAGAGAGGAAAACTTAGAGTAATGCGTGATGACATTACAAATCCGTTTGGTGACCGTTGTAGGTTTAAGTGTGTGGGTGAGACAAATTTCTGTAAAGTACATGCCACTAAAAAGCCATATGGTGTATGGGATGAGGAGTATCATGGTCAGCTAAAAACACTTATTAATGATGTTGTACAATCATTTACTAATAACATAGATGTATCAAATAGTATAGAAAAATTAGAAGAAATACAAAGACAATTATTAAATTACCGTGGTTTACAGTTCTATGATGAAATAAATGATAAATTAGATGATAAGATAGAATTATTTCAGTCTGAAATCAAGAAATATGTATTGATACTAATTGAACATATGTATAATAGTGAAGGATTACAAGCACTTTTAAAAGACTTACCAGATAAAGAATATCTATTTTGTGTAAAGGATAAGATTATTTCTAGGATACAACATCTACAGAATGAAAATGATACAAAAGTTATAAAAAAACTCAATGAATTTTATGATAAAATAGATAGTCAACGAGATCGACTTGATAAGCTATATAACCTAAAAGAACTATTTGAAAAACATGTCAGTACTATAGAATCCGAAAGCTCTAAATCAAAGAGCCTTATATCTAAGACTCGCTCTAAACTATTAATTGCGATTGATAGGTTTGAATCAAAATTTATTGTTATACAGGAAGAAACATACCTCTTGGACAATAACAATAATATTTACGATGTATCTACAAATAAATATCTAGGTAAATACTTTAACCATAAACTATTACCAATTACCGTGGAGTGTCAAAGTTAAGCCACCCTCTTGGGTGGCTTAATTTGGCAGCTAACGCGGGTTCCATAGTGTCCTAAAGTTTAGCTTCGCTAAACTTTAGCACTATAAGGTACTTCGGCCTAAAGCCTTATAAGTAACCCTGTGCTGTAGTAAATTGAATACTTTGTCTGCTCCATAGACACATACTACCCTACAAATCCACAAATGGACTTTACCACCTACACAATCACGCCTAATCTCGAGGCCTTTATCCAGCGCTACCCCCAACTCGTCGAAGAAGCCACCTCTAGTGCCGCTCAACAGATTCGCAATGCCCAGACCCGCGTTAATGCCTCGAAGGCTCGCCTAATCAAGGCTCGGATTCAGCCGGATTTCAACGCAAAGCCAGAAAAAATGTCGAAGGAGCAACTGGCCTACCACAAGAACTGCTTAGAACACGCCGAGGCCATCAATCGGCATCGCGACATCCACAATTGGGCCCCCAAGTACCTCAAATTTCTACTAGCACCTGAGAATGACTACATCCGCCACGACCTCGACCAGGAATACGCCGAGTGGACCACCTTCGAGGATGTAGTCTACAATATAAATGAGGTCTACCTAGAGTACTTACTAGAAAATATCGAGTACCCGTGTAACTGTGGTGCGAGTAGCGATAACTACCAATACGGCCTCTACTTCAGCACTATTCCCTCTCGGCACATCTACATCGACAGCAAGGGTAAGTGTTCTCACGGTACTAAGATGACACTAGTAGACAAAGACTGTTTGCTCAATCAGTTGGACTTTATTGGAAATCCTAATCTAGATAGTCTTAATCTAGAGGTATTTTAGATGTTTTTAGAATAATTTTAGAATAGGTTAGTATATTTACTTTGAATTAAAAATAATATTAGATTATAATAATATTATATCGATGATTATACCGCTGTTATACTTACCCAAAAGGTACAGTTCAATACCACACACAAATGGTATTCAAAAAGGTGGTCGTATTTCTAATATTGATACTTTCTACACTTCGTGTAAATTAAAGAAACGGGACTCAGATGCTATATGGACTATAGATACTACAATTCAAGACGCAAGTGATGCTAGTGATGGCTTCGCATTTGTAGGATTGAGTAAATTATTAGAAGAACCTGTTATTGTAAAGATACTAGTCAATAATATTAGGGGTAAAAAGGAACGAAATATTCAAAGAGTGTTTATGAAATATCCTCATAGAAATATAGTTCAGGGTATTTGTGATTTAACCTGTCTAGATAAAGAAGTTAGATGGATGAAATCTGTAGATGGTCAACAAGTTTGTACTAAAGATGGAACCACAGAATTTATTGTAATAATACAAGAGTTTATAAAAAATGGTGACTTGAGTAATATGGAACCATGGACTGTTCAAAATTGGATTAGTGTAACACTACAATTAACCTTTTGTGTGATAGAACTTTTTAAACAATTCGGATTTATTTATGAAGACTGGAAACTTAGAAATATACTTTGGGATATCACAAAGTGCCAAACCCTTCGGGTTGGCACTGTGGAACCTGAGTTAGCTGCCAACCCGGAGGGTTTGGCACTCCACTGTACAACTAGTGATGAAGAGTTTGTATATAGGGCTTATAGGAAACGGTGGACTGTAAAAACATATGGAATTAGACCGGTATTTACAGATTTTGCTAGGAGTGATATACTAATGACAAAAAAACAAGATTGGCACTTAGCCGTTCAATTGTCTTTAGTATTTGATATGATGGCCTATAAATGTCCAAATAAAAAGTTAAAGTTGGTCACAGAAAAAATGGCATATCAGATAGAAAAACGAGAATCTATTAGTGAAATATTAGAGGATGTAGATTATATTTATCAGCTATTAACAGAATATTCATAAAATGCCTAGATTTTTTAGAAGACAATATAAAAATGCTCTAAATGATAAAAAATCAGATTCTATAAAGTGTAATTGTGGTACAAAAGAATCTGAATCCTCTAAAGAATCTAATACTGTTGGGTGTCAAAATAAGCCTCTCTGAAAAGGGTAGCTTGGCCCTAGAACTCTAAGGTACCGTATAGTGCCAAAGTTAGCGAAGCTAAACTTTGGACACTATTGGAACCCGCCTCCTCGAATAATCGCAGCCGCGGCTGAAAAAAAGTTAAATCAGAATTGATTTTATAATGTTACTAATACAACATAAAGTGTGTCTATTAAAATATGGCAATAAGTAATAGTAAAAAAGTATGGTTATGCTTAATCATAAATTTTATTACTATGTTACTCGTTTTATTAATTGTTTGTATATTTCGTTCACCGAAAAGTGAATACTTTAGGTTTGGTCCTTCAGACAGTTTAATTGTTATAAGTGTCCAGATAGATACCTGGAAAAAATGGATATTGCTTAATATATTTATATGGATGGTGAAAGGTTGTGATGTCCTAGTAAATGAAATTGGTTCTCCGATATTAGGTTTTCGTGTATATAATCCAGACAAAAAAGTTATTGACGATTTTACTAAAAATGAATTAAATTTTCTAGCAAACTCAATGTGGTTTGTAAATGGATTTAGAGGTATCTTAATGGCCGTTATTACTATCACACAAGTTGATATTGCCTTTAGTGGTATGATAGTATCAGAAATAGTTAGTATTTTTGCTGTACGGCATCTACTAAATTGTAAAACTTTTACTATGGGTAAAAATGATGTAGAAAAGGAAGATAATACATTCCTAATGGTTTAGGTTTAAACTTACAAAGTGTAGTAGTTTATAATATATAATAAGTCATCTAAGATGAGCGGACAAGGCCATGTGAATTTGTTCCGGGCTGGCTAAACACAATCTTATTATCGTCACCTACATGGAAATAATCACCCTCGTGAAACTTGTTGAATCGAAAGCTAGGATACGCGCAATAGATATCATTTACGCGAATGCTATTCGGGCTATCTAAGACCTTCTGGAGTGCTACATTAGTAATAAAGAGTGGGTGTTTTATCTCGGCTAGAGAGATGACATAGATGCCGTTGTAGTGGACGCCGGTCTTTATGTTCCAAAAACTAACCGCGAATAGCATCAAATGGTCTAGATGGCAACTGTAGGCTGGATTACTAAACTGCTCTCGTAAAACCTTGTTTATCTCGCGAATCTTTTTGGAATCCTTTGCGATAACTTGCTTTGTGTCGCGCTTTGAGGTCGAAAAGATGATGGTGTAGCCGTAGTCTGGCATCGTGATTGTGACTATATGGTGTTTAGATATCCTATTGGAATTTTCAATTTAGCTCTAAAATATGGTTAAAATTGATAATAATTTAAACTCATCTAAACAAAAATTATAAAATGGACTCCTTCCTTTTGCGCTATCCCAAACTTGTCGAAGAAGCCATTTCTATAGCTACTTATGAAATCGCTCACCAAACAACTATTCGAGATGAGGCCGCTAAAAAGGTTCAACGGCTCCGCACTATTGACAATACTAGTCCCTACACTTGTATCGGGAGTGACGCCGGACAGGCCGAAATCGCCTACAATATCGAAAATGCCTGGCTCAAACACGAAGTTGACCAGCTACAATTGATTAAGGAATGGGCCGATAAGTATCTAGAATATATACATTCGCATAAGGACATGTATAACTTTAACAGTTTTCGGACATTTTCAGACTTTTACACAACCGTTAATAAGAACCATATCCAGCGACTTATTCGAGGAAAAAAGTTTGAGTGTAAGTGCCAGTTTTATGGTGTTTCTAACAATACAAACAACCAGGAACATTTCTACACAGAAGGAGAGGAGTGTTGTGTACTAAATACACCTGTACACCTAACAAATATCAAAACTTCTATCAAAACAATTGGTGTCATCCAACACACCGAAGCAAGCCAATTGAACCTGTACTCTATCCCTAACGAATATCGGGAATAAATATAAAATACACTAAAATACATACTAAAATAAATATAATGAATTGTAACTCTATCTTTGTAGTTCAGGTACCCAATAAGTGGTACGCTTGTCGTCAGTTTGTAGTTTTTCTACACGATTACCAAATAGATCACTACTCTTTTTATAAACCTGTATACTATACTTACTAGGTACTTTATCAACCCTTAGGATTTCCAAGTCATCCTTTACCATATCCCCTAAATTACAATCTAGATTGGTAAATATGTTGTAGTGAGCACCTTCTCTAGATTCAGTAAAACCGGCTAAATAACAAGAATATACTACAAAACAAATAGATTCATATAGTTGTACTCTTTCTTTAGTGGTGAGACTATTTACTTTTCGCATAGGGGATATATTAGAATGATATAGTATCTCCGATTTGGCATAGTTTCCTATTCCTGCTAATATACTTTGATCCAATAGGAATACACATATATTAGAATCACCATTTAAATCTATTAGTTCATTTAGAGAACTTTGGTTGAACTCATCTGGATTAAATATATCTTGTCCTAATTTATCTATTTTTACAAAAAAATCTTTGGGTTTTAGCATCTCTAGATTGCCATAGTTGAGCATGTCATAGTAATATAATTTGGTGTTGCCAAAGTTTAGACTAAAACGTTTATAGTTTTTATCTGGGTCTAGACTTAAATATCCCATAAGACCGAATTGTATAGTTAGGTATAATTTAGTGGTCGAGGCCTCTAGTTTCATATAAAGTACTTTGCCTCGACAGTTTATTTCGGTACATTTCATAGGTTTTCTGAACAGTTCTACATTCTTAATTCCTTTGTATGTATGTTCTACAATCTGAGCAAGTTCTAAACCGATAAATTGTCTTTTTAGACATTTAGTAGTCCATCTTACTTCTACACCTTCTGGCATTTATTGTATTAAATATAATTATTCTTATTCTTAATACAATATTTTTAATTTTATACATCTTTTTGTGTAAACAATGATGTAACTCACTAAACATCTTTAGCCCCGGATTTGTCAATAACTATACTGGTTAATTCATATGGGTCAGTTTGGATATTTTTAGTCTCATGATTTATTTGTAATTTTTTAATTTCATCTAGTTCCTTTTTTTTGAATCGTCGATATTCTTCATAGAAAAACATTGGTGGAAAATATTTACACATATTATGAACCTCTATAATTTGCTTCTCTAGTTCCTCTATAAAATTCTCATCCGAATGATCTACAAACTCAAACTTTATACTAGTAATTATCTTTTCATATCTATCCGCTACATCTCTATGTAGTTCACTTTTAGTACCGAATTGTAGAGTACTCGATAAGGCCTGAACCAGACTACTAATAGCCGCTATTATACCTACAGTGATAGAGGATATGTATTGAAATTGTTGTGACACGCCACTAGAAGTAGACATAAAAGACATGATGCCGGATAGTGAGGTTAGTACAATAGAAGGGATAGTTATGGCTAGATTACGCCGCTCATAATATTCCGAGGATCTAGAATGAATCCATTTTAATTCCTCTAAGCGGTCTATATATTCCGTCAAAAAATGTTTAGAACGTTCTGAAAGTACATCAGAATCCGCAATTCGTTGTTGAATACCAATACAACTATTATATGACCTATCTTCTACTAATGTTCTCCGAGGATTAATTATTTTTTTAGAAATTGCAGTTTCTATTTGTTGACCTATTCTTTCAATAGATGCTTCTTTATCTATAGCCTGTGTAGTTTCACTAGAATGTTCTGTAGCTATATCTATATCACTTAATGACCCCTTTTTTGTTGGCGTATTTGGTGGTTTTTTAAAACCCGGTTTTGACATAAGTTATTTAATTAGGAGATATTTATTGGCTAAATTAATCTAAACTTAATAATAGTAGGCCCTAATGGTTTTTTGTAAGTTATCTAAAAATACCAAGTCTAGACTATCTAGATTATCTACACTAGAAAATAATATAGAGAGATCTAGTACAAATGCCAAGGATATAGTAAATAGTCATATTGAAAATAATTTAAAAGCCATTGATGAAAAGAAACGTTCTATTGCTTCTAAAATATCTAAAAAATTAGAAGAACAAAAAAAGGAAATTCGAGAAAAGATTATAGCACCACACGAAGAGCTTAGAAAGAGCAATAAGGCGACGATGTTCTATGTTGATATTTGTCTGTCCCTTGTAGCCGGTATATTTGTCTATAAGATGTTTCCTTCTATTAAAAAATTCTTTAGTAATGAGAAATATACTAAAAAACAATACGAGGATGCTATGAAACTTCCTGAAAGTGCCTATTCTAGAAATGATTTACAAAAGGCTAATGAATTTAAGAAATCATTTCAAGACTGGATGACCTACTATAAAGGAGAAGATGCTTTTAGTGAGTACAATTTAGGTACTACAGAAATCCGTAGAGGTAATGATCTTCGTGAACCTATTCAGTTCATGATCCAATATGTTATACCCTATGTTATTTTAGCTTATATTGCCTGGTTTATTATAAAGTATTTTAAATATGTCATTGCTGCTATTTGGGGCTTCTTTGTAACGGTCTATCAGTTTACAACCAGAAAAATAACATGTAAGTTGGCGGAAAAGTGGTATATCCGTTTAGCTACTGGGTGGAGTAGATGTGACCCTAATTTTGGTGAATATGTAGATGATTGGAAAAATAGATATATTAAGCGACCTATTGCCGAAGAACGTATCAATTACCTTAAAGGTGTCGAGACCGTCAAAGTTGCCTATAAACAAGGTGGCTATAAGTTACCCTTTAGTTGGCTATGGAACTGGATATATGACTTCTGGTACACTTATGTCGAGCTTCCTACACAAGAATTATACTTACAACTTATACAATTCCATCCCACCTATGTTGTTTATCCGTATGATATACTATCCGAGAAACCTAAACCCTACGCCAGTAAAACAAAAAGTGGGAAAGTATGTAAATGTCCTCCCAAAAAAACTGTATACAACAAACTCAATTGCTATCTTAAAAAGTCACGTTGTAAAATATCTAAAGGGACTAGAAACGCGAAAAATACTATTAGTAATACTCGTGAGGGTATTCAAAATATTAGAGATACTGCCGGTCGAAAGCTGGATAAGTTGACAGATAAGATGCCTAATGCTCCTAGTTGTGAAACGGTAGAAACTAAAACTAAAAAGGCCGTTCAAGGTGTTTGGACGATTCTTATGATAATGACTACTGGTGTAATAGTATATAGTCTAATGTACAAAACACCTAAACTAATTGATAAAATATTTGATCCCGTCTACAATTTTACAGATAGTTACATACCTAGTATGTCTCTACCTACTAAATCCATGTCCATCATTGCTATTTATTTTAGCATTTTTATATCACTTGGATTATATGGGTTTGTACTTTAGACAATTGTTTATTACTAATAAAATTACTCTACAAAGTAATTTTATTAAACTTTGTTCACTTAAACCCCCTACATGTAGGGAGTTTAAGTGACAAATCTGTTACCATTATGTGAATAAAGGTTAATATGATTTTATTATTTATGTAGTACCTTATTATTCTTCCGGAGTCTTCTTCTTCTTAAGTAGCTTCTTGGGTACCTTAACTTTAGTTCCGGCAGGTGCCTTTTCTACAACACCTTCTAGCTCACTCTTAGTCTCCGCTTCTACTGGTGGCTTTACTTCAGCTTGCTCTTCCGAGGTACCCTTTAGTAGCTGTTCTAGAACACTTGGTGCTACGTCCAGCTTCTTCTTACCGACCGGTGCCTTCTTTTTAGGCTTTTCAGGTTCTTCTTCTGTAACAGCAGTTGGTTCTGTACCACTTGCTGACGTAACAGTTTCCGAAGCATCGGCCTTCTTCTTTAAAACACGCTTCTTCGGTGCCGGTTTAGCTGGTTCGGCAACTGGTTCGGTTGGTGCCTCTGCTTCCGGTTCTGCAGTTGTTCCAGAAACTGTTTCGCTACCCTCAACTACAGCCTTCTTCTTTAGTGTACGCTTTTTAGGAGCTGGTTTAGCTACAGGAGCAGCTTCTTCAGTCTCAGGAGCGGGAGCAGGAGCAGCTTCTTCAGTCTCAGGAGCGGGAGCAGGAGCAGCTTCTTCAGTTGCAGGAGCAGGAACGGCCTCTTCAACTACAGGAGAGGCCTTCTTCTTTAGTGTGCGCTTCTTAGGAGCCGGTTTAGAGCTAGTTGTTTCTTCACTGGCCGCTGATTCAGGCTCTTGTGTAACAACAGCCGGCTCTTCTTCCTTGTACTCGTGTTCACAGTCGTACTTGGAGAGACGAGAACGCCAACCCTTGGGTACACTCATGTCACCCTTGGCACTCTTACGAAGAATGAAGTAGCGATTGTGCTTGTTCCACTCGCGTAGATCAGCATAATCATCATCATTCACAAGACTATTGATATCACGATAGAATACCTTGCCTAGTTCACTATCACGAAGACGCTTCATTTCATCGGCATTTTCGAGGTCTTTTACTAAATCACCAAATAGAGCCGTACCAGACTTTAGATTAAACATACTCTGGGCCTCCGAGTCACTAATTACACTAAAGCCATACTCTTCGGCAATCTTGGTGAAGTACTTAGGGTGTAAGAGATACTCTGAGTAGTAATCATCCGAGATACTCTCAAACTTGATATCAATCTTTAGCCCCACATTGCTACTAGTCTCCAAGAAGGGTGTGTTCTTATTGTAGGCCTTCTTGATTTGCCAAACTGGCTTGCTCTTTACTAGGCCACTATATACTTGACCAGTTTCTAAATGTTCGAGCCACTTGAAAATCTCTAAACCATCGAAACAGGTAATTACTGCCAAACCACCATCGCGAATGTTATCAAATAGGTTTTGAAAGAAACCGCGAATCTTGAGCGGGCTTTCGAAATAGTAGTGCGCCGTAAAGAAACTAGCACCGACATCAAATGGTACTTCTAAGGCCTTAGAGGCGCCCTCCTTTAGCGCCGTTTGGCAAACACCATTGGGATGGGCCGCCGTAGTAATCTTGCTAGTATCGGCCCAGAAAAACTTGACCCCTTCAGACCACGACTTGTACTGCGGAAACTTGTTTTGTAAGTGCTGGATACGACCCGCGGCACCAAACTTTGGATCCATACTTTCAATATTTCCCCGCGAAATGTCTAGGCCAACCACTCGGCGATAGTCTGAACTAAACCACTTTTTAATATCACCGCCGCGACCACAAGAGAAGTCAATAAGTGAATCGCCATTTTTGCGAGAACCACTAATCAACACAGTCTTCATGTAGTTATTGAAACTGCGCATGGGTTCGGTGAGGTCCGTGCCAGACTTGGAGTAGTATTCTACATCTTCTACAGGTTCTACACCAGTAATCATGTCTGTAGTAATAGGTTCTACAATCGTAGACCAGATACTAATAGCTACAGCAATGTTGTTAGCAGTGTTACTAATGTTCTTACCAGATGCTAGGTAGCGCTGGGTCTTATCAAGACGCGTCTTTAGGACTCGCCAACCACCATCTTCCCAAACACACTCGATAATGGTGTCGCTGCGAATTGGCACATCATCTTTAAGACCGGTGCTACCTAGAGGAATTTTAATAAGGTAGGTGGGGTCGGTACCAATAGTATTGGGGAGGTCAAACTTCTTTTCGACGTATTCGCGGACACCACGCTTTTCTACAGATTCGCCCACATAGAGATCAGCTAATTGGTATTTAGTAACAACCTCTTGACCAGCCGTCTTGGTAATAGTAGTCTTGATTGAATTATCACCACTGCGAAACTTGACTAGGAAATCGATACTGTTCTCCACGGGTGGCTTCCACTTGAGTGCCGAGGACCAGAATTTACCAATCGGATAGGCCTCGAATTTAGGTGTAAAGATAAGACCGTCGAGATCATAGCGAAAGCCCTTATCGCGACGATTCCAAATAAAGCCACACCACTCTTTCATACGATGTACGTCTTCATCATTAATTACACGATAGTTCTTGGCCGAGATATTAAAGACACTAACCCCGTTGATACGAGGTACATCCGCCTTTTGAAAGGTGCGAATAGCACTTTCTAGTTTGTAGAAACGAGAGCGGTCACGATCACGTTCCGACTTGGGGAAGAGTGGATATTCATAGGTCTTTTCGGCATTGCTATAGAGTATATCGAAGGCGAAATAGTTGTAGACCTTGACGCCGTGTTCAAACGTGATTACTAATTCGCCATCAATCATCGTTGATTCAAGGCTGCGCGAAACGATATCGGTACGTAGGACGTTCATGCGATCATCTACTAGGTAGACGCGCCCCTTGCGATCCACGAATAGGATAAAGCGTTCCCCATCGGCCTTGTCTGTAACTGTGTAGTCCTTGTAGATGTAGGGCTTACGGTCCTTTGTAGCAGCATCTTTAATGAGGTTTACACGTTCGAGGGTAGATACCTTGGCGCCGGGAAACATGCGGCTATATTGCTTGTCGCGACGCATGTAGTATTGATTAAACTCTTTATCCGCGTCTTCCTTGAAGTAGTATAGACTCAAAAAGTTGCGAATGACATTGTATTTTTCATCTTTAACTAGGACTAGTTCGGCATCTTGGCGAACTTGCATAGAGAGAGCAATGTTTTCAA
>JACCDM011895748.1_pt1 | contig 30700 bp, 32 predicted proteins | sample 7445851 | NCBI WGS metagenome assembly JACCDM01 (sample SAMN15323438, study PRJNA562643) | freshwater metagenome | isolation source: river surface water | place: USA:Blue River Watershed | collected 2017-08-16
ACTCGGTTATGCAATACCACCCTCCGAACTTGAGAAATTTTCCTCAAGAAATGAACTTATTCTGATAAACGACGTTTGTGAATCTCTAGGTAGCTGGAGTGAGGGCAAGCATGCAGGAACTACCGGTGTAGCTTCTTCTTTCTCATTCTATTTTTCTCATCACATAACCACCATGGAAGGTGGTGGAGTCGCCACAGACGACGGTGCTTTAGCTGATGATCTCCGTTCGATGAGATCACATGGCTGGTCTCGTGACAGATCTGATGTTTCAACCTGGAATGCACAAGTGTCTAGCAATGATTCCAAGTTTCTGTTCGTCTCAACTGGTTATAACGTCAGACCAATGGAAATTCAAGCGGCAATTGGATCACTTCAGATAGTTGAAATCGATAACTTTGTGAGTAAACGAAGAGAAATCGCGCATCGAGTGTGTCAGGCATTGAATGGGACGCAACTTTCGGTCATTGGCGAGAACTCATTCCAAAATGCTGAATCCATAAAGTCAAATTCATGGATGCTCATCCCAATCCAAGTTAAAGGAAAAAAAGTAGCGGAGCGAAAGAGACAAATTTTGGACAAGCTCGCTAGTTTGGAAATCGAAACCCGTCCAGTGCTGACAGGGAATTTTCTGTCGCAACCCGCTATTCAAAGGATCACAAGGCATGCAGTCGACCCAAATTCTTTTAAAGCGGCAGCAAATATTACAGAATCAGCATTTCTAGTCGGAGCACATCATGATTTATCTGAAGAACAGATTACCTTTCTTTGTAATTCATTGAGAGATGCAAGCTCGCTTAAATGACCACATTTGTTTCAACAGCAATCATTATCCCTTCATACAACGAAACGCTTGCTCTTCCAGAATTGCTTGGAGAGATAGGAAAAGATCTGAAGAGTCACGATGCAGTTATCGTGATGGATGACAGTCCTAAAGATATTTCTGAATTAATCGAGCGGAAATGTCGTGAGGCCGTCAAGGATTCTGAATTTATCTTCCTTTTTAATAATTCAGGTTCTAAATCTGGGCGTGGTGCCGCGGTACGCCGTGGGATTACAATTGCTCTGGCGGAATTTCCTAACGTCAAAACCATCCTTGAATGTGATGCAGACGGTTCACACCGACCCGAAGATATTTTAAAGGTTAAGAATTCTTCGAGCACAGCGGATCTTCTAGTTGGGAGCCGTTACCTTAGGTCAAGCCAAATCTTGGGATGGCCTGCTAGCAGACGTGCTTTTTCATGGTTTTTAAATAAAACAATACCTCGACTTACGGGTGTTCGTCTTCACGACATCACAAACGGCCTAAGAAGGTATTCTAAAAATGCGGCAATTGAAATTTTGTCTGAGGTTCAAGTAAATAAAGGATTTATCTATCTCTCAGAGCAAGCAATAGTTATTTCTAAAGCGAGAATGGTGATTTCGGAGGAACCCATTATTTTCCAAGACAGAACCCTCGGAACAAGCACTGTGACATGGCGAGAGATAGTCAATTCACTTTACGGCATTATCAAACTTTTAATAACAAATCATAAATAATGTACAAGCTATATTCAACAGGTAATACTGGGACTATCGGCAGGCACCTGCCTAGCAACGTAGAGCCAATCAAAGTAGACCTTGCTTCTAGACAGGAAAACTTCGAATCAATTATTTTTGAGAAGAATTCTCACCTTCTTCATCTAGCAGGAGTTGTTGGACCCTCTGAAGTTCTTAAAGATGTCGGATATGCTAGATCCGTAAATGTCCTTGGCACTAAATTCTTAGCTCAGGAATTCTTGAAGAAAAGCAAAGGCGTATTTTATTTTGTATCAACCTCGCATGTATATGCACCCTCAAACGATTTAATTTCAGAAACTAGTGCACTTGCACCTGCAAATGTTTACGCTGAACAAAAGCGTGAGGCGGAAGTTATGCTTCAGAATGTCTTTTCATTAGAGGCGCACAGACTTTGTATTATTAGATTATTTAGTGTTCTGGATTGGGAAGTACCCGCATATACACTAGGCGGAGCAATCAGAAGACTGACGAACTCAGAAGATATCCTTTCAAATTCCTCCGATGTCCGAGATTTTTTGACTCCCAAAACCATCGCCCTGGCGATTTATGAAATTGCTTTGGCTGGGACCCAATTCGAAATTGTAAATCTGTGTACAGGTGTCGGTTTATCGGTCGGTGCCGCTGCCAAGAAAATGCTCTCTGAAAGCGGCTTTACTGTGCAGGAATATCGGTTCTCGTGGGAACAAGGCGCTAACCCATATGTGGTTGGGGACAATTCGCGACTAATCTCACGCCACCCGAACCTCAAGTTATCCTGGCAGCCCTCAACCCTGAATTGACGGTGGTAAGAACCACCCCTTGCCATGCGGCAGAATTCCACCATGCGTCTAGACCATGTTTCGTATGTGACTTCCCATGATCAACTTGCTGACACAGTACAGCGCTTAGGCTCGCGCCTTGGTAGCACATTCGTAGATGGTGGAATTCACCCACGTTTCGGAACTCGAAACTTCACTGCTTCATTAAGAAACGGCCAGTACATCGAAGTTGTCTGTCCTCTCGATCACCCAGCCACAGAGCAAACCCCTTGGGGTAAGGCAGTTTCAAAGAAAGCCAACGAAGGTGGCGGCTGGTTCACTTGGGTTTTTAGCACAAAAGACTTAGCACCAATTGAAGAGAGGTTTGGGCGACAAGCAATTGAAGGTCATCGCACTCGTCCTAATGGTTCTGATCTAAAGTGGAAGCAAATAGGAGTGAAAGAGATTGCTGATACTCGTGAATTCCCATTCTTCATCCAATGGTTATCTGCGGACCACCCATCACAAGATGGTACACCGCAAGCTGAAATTCAAAAGATTGTTATTGCGGACAAGAATCAACTTGCAGATTCATGGTTTAAAGATGAAATTCTTTCCTCGATAGGAGAGATAAATATTGAGTGGGTAGATCCCTCTACAAACGATGATCAAGCGGGAATTGTTTCAGTTCACCTGGCTACACCTGGGGGCGTTGTCGCCCTCGATTAGCCCCAGGTAGCGGGGGAATTAACCCTATGAGAGTTACTTCTTATCCAACCTCGGCATTTTTGCTAAATCTTCCTTGATTCCGCGTAGGTAAGTTGTAATGACCCGGCACCTAGGGGAAGATAACCTCTAAGTTTCAAGACCTTAAGGGAGTCCATATGAATGAAAATTCCACGATTCTCATTACTGGCGCTGATGGATTTATAGGATCGCATCTGACAGAGGTCCTCGTTCGCCGAGGCTACAAGGTGCGTGCTTTCGTTTATTACAACTCTTTCAACTCCTGGGGCTGGTTAGATCACTGCGCCGATGAAGTGAAGGGCAAGTTTGAGGTCTTTGCGGGAGATATCCGGGATCCGCATGGGGTTAAGACGGCCATGCACGGATGTGACGCAGTACTGCACCTAGCTGCATTAATTGCAATCCCATATTCATATCACTCACCAGATACATATGTGGATACAAACATTAAAGGCACTCTAAATGTGCTTCAAGCAGCGAGAGAACTTGGCGTAAGTAGAGTTATACACACTTCAACTAGTGAAGTTTATGGAACTGCACAATACGTTCCTATAGACGAAGGTCACCCACTACAGGGACAGTCACCCTATTCGGCCAGCAAGATTGGAGCGGATCAAATTGCGTACTCTTTCTGCACCTCATTTGATTTACCAGTTATAACAGTCAGGCCATTCAATACATATGGACCTCGACAGTCTGCAAGAGCGGTAATTCCCACCATTATTACTCAAATTGCGAGTGGCGCTACAAAGATTGATTTGGGGGCCATATCTCCAACAAGAGATTTCACCTATATCGATGACACAGTCAACGGATTCATTTCAGCCTTAGAATCGGATAAAGGCGTTGGGGAGACAGTAAATCTTGGGACTAATTTCGAGATATCTATTTTTGACACTGCTAGTTTGATTGCAAAACAGATGGGGGTCGAAATCCAAATCCAGTCGACGACTGAACGACAAAGGCCAATTAATTCTGAAGTCGGTAGGCTCTGTGCTGACAATTCCAAAGCCAAGGAACTATTTGGCTGGGAACCTAAATACGTTGGCTTGGATGGTTTATCCCAAGGACTTAGGACGACAATTGCTTGGTTTGAATATCCGACAAATCTATCCAGATATAAGCATGATAAGTACAATATATGAAGAACCCTGAATCTATGGAAGTTTTTGCCCAAGACGTGGTAAAAGCAATAGTTACTGTCACTGACAGTAAAGTCACCCCCTTGCACGAACCGGAGTTCGATGGGAATGAATGGAGCTATGTAAAGGAATGCATAGACACAAATTTTGTATCGTCTGTGGGAAAATTTGTTGATAAATTCGAGCGCGGATTAGAGGAATACACAGGCTCCAAACATGCCATAGCAGTCTCCAGTGGAACGGCTGCACTCCACATTTCTATGATTCTCGCCGGAGTCAAATTTGGTGATGAGGTTCTCGTTCCGGCTTTAACTTTTGTAGCCACAGCAAATGCAGTCGTTTACTGTGGGGCTGATCCGCACTTCGTAGAATCTGATCAAGATTCACTTGGAATAGATCCCGAAAAACTAAGAGGATACTTGGAAAAAACAGCAACTGTTGATGGGGGATTATGTAGAAATAATAAAACCGGACGAGTCATTCGAGCCATGGTCCCTATGCACACTTTTGGTCACGCTTCGAAAATTCGCGAACTCTTAGAAATATGCACAGAATTCAATATTACGATGGTGGAAGATGCCGCCGAATCTCTCGGGACTTTTTACTCTAATAAACACACGGGAACTTTTGGGCTGTTGGGTACCCTAAGTTTTAACGGGAACAAAATTATAACAAGCGGTGGAGGCGGCGCAATATTGACAAATGATTCAAACCTTGCCGCAAAGGCTAAACATTTGACTACGACTGCGAAGTTGCCCCACCGCTGGCGATACATCCATGATGAGGTCGGATACAACTACAGACTACCAAATTTGAATGCTGCACTCGGTTGTGCGCAATTAGAAGGCATAGAACGAAAAGTGCGGAAAAAACGGGAGTTATATGAAAGTTACAGAGCAGCACTGCGAGAAATCAAAGGTGTTGCGCTTTTTCGCGAGCCTATTGATAGTCGAAGCAACTATTGGCTTCAGACATTGATTCTAGATGGTGAAAATACTCAAGCTCGAGATCGAATTTTAGAAATAGCCTCTGCACAAGAAATACAGCTACGCCCTACATGGGATTTAGTTAGCACCCTTGTCCCTTACCGAAATAGTCCGAGTATGGATCTTGAAGTTGCTAGAGCACTCTCAAAATCAGTGATCAATATTCCGAGTAGTCCGGGGATTCTAAACCATGAAACCAATTAAAGTAGGGTTTTTTGGGGATGGGCCTTGGGCTCACGATGCCCTTAAGAGGTTACTGATTGATCAAACAATACAACTTACCTTTGTATGTGTACGATTTGATACACCGGACGCGTACCTGTTGGAATTGGCGAAAAGCAATAATTTAACGGCACTAACTCTAAAAAGTGTAAATTCTGAAGAATCGCTTAATTTATTGCGTGGGTTTAAAGCAGACATATTCGTGTCTATGTCCTTCAATCAGATTTTCAAGGAAGAAATTCTGATTGTGCCTCCCCTTGGAATTATTAATTGTCATGCTGGAAAACTCCCATTTTACAGGGGTAGAAACATACTGAATTGGGCTTTAATAAATGGAGAAAGCGAATTTGGAATCACGGTACACCATGTAGATACTGGAATTGACACAGGCGACATAATTCTCCAAAGGACTTTTCCAATCAGTGAGGCAGATGATTATGGCAGCCTCTTGAAAATAGCGCACCAAGAGTGCGCACCTCTACTAGTTGAAGCCATTTGTCAGATTAGGGCCGGCACCAGTAAGCCTGTCCCCCAATTTCAAATTGATTCGATTGGAACATACTTTCCAAGAAGGATTGAAGGTGATGAAAAAATTGTCTGGAATCAACCTTCCTTGGAGTTATTCAATTTCATTAGGGCGATTTCAAATCCTGGACCGCAGGCTCAAACTACATGGAATGAAAAGACTGTAAAGATAAATAGATCAGAACTACTTGACAATGCACCGATTTATAAAGGAATCCCGGGCTCGGTGGTTGGAATTAGTGATAAAGGGATTTATGTCAAGTCCTCTGACTCAGTGCTTTTATTGACCGATTATTCAGAGAATTTTAAGCCCAGACTTGGGGATAGACTCAAGTGAGAACGCTAATAATCGCAGAAGCAGGCGTGAACCATAATGGGAAACTGTCACTTGCGAAAAACTTGATTGAGGCTGCGATAAACGCCGATGCTGATATTGTCAAGTTTCAAACCTTTAAGGCTGAGAATCTTTCAACTAAAAGTGCAGCAATGGCCTTCTATCAAAAGAAAAATACAAACCTAGATGAGTCTCAGTTTTCTATGTTAAAAAAACTTGAATTAACGAATAGTGATTTCCTAGAGATACATGAAACGTGCTCTGCAAAAGGGATTGAATTTTTGTCTACTGCGTTTGACTTGGAAAGTCTGGATTTCCTTTGGAGTCTGAAACCACAAAGAGTCAAGATTCCGTCTGGTGAAATAACAAATCTACCTTACTTAAGGAAAGTTGGAAGTTTAGGAATCGAGACAATACTCTCAACGGGTATGGCGCAGATGGAAGAAATCGAAGAAGCCCTGAATGTGTTAGAACTAGCCGGAACTCGTAGAGAAAAGATAGTTGTATTACATTGCACCACAAACTATCCAACAGAAATGCAGGAAGTCAATCTGCACGCAATGCGTAGACTGGGGGATGAATTTGGTGTTAGGTTTGGATATTCAGATCACACTTTAGGTGTTGAGGTTTCTATTGCAGCGGTAGCGTTAGGTGCGTGTGTGATAGAAAAACACTTCACTCTGAGCAGAGATCTAGAAGGTCCGGATCATCGAGCGAGTTTAGAGCCAATAGAACTTGCGAACATGGTGACTTCCATTAGGAATATAGAAATAGCTCTTGGGGACGGTATAAAGCGTCCAACCAAAAATGAAATTGAAAATGCCAAAGTGGCCCGTAAGTCAATCGTCGCCCGCATGGCGATAAGACAGGGAGAGCTCTTTACGAACGAGAACCTAGCGACAAAGCGCCCTGGGGTCGGAATAAGCCCGATGATGTGGGATTCAATTCTAGGAACAGTCGCGGGTAGAGATTTTAACGAAGATGATTTAATTGAGATATGAAGAGACTAATTACTGTCGTCACGGGCAGCAGAGCTGAATTTGGATTATTGAAGTCTCTTCTGACCTTGTTAGGGAATGCACCCGAATTAGAACTTGAATTCTTAGTGACAGGATCACACCTTTCGGAAAGACACGGAGCTACAATTCATGAAATACGAGAAATGGGTTTTTCTGACTTCCATGAGATCAAACTTGGAATCCACGTAGAGTCAGAAGCAGAAGTTGGTCTGGCCATTGGGGAGGCTGTAAAGAAGTTTTCCTTACACTTTTCAACGAGTAAACCCTCGCTAGTTTTGATCCTGGGCGACCGCTATGAAATTTTTGGAGTCGCGATTGCCGCCGCCGCTCAAGGTATACCTATAGGACATATCCATGGCGGAGAAGTAACTGAAGGCTCAAGAGATGATATTTATCGTCATGCAATAACAAAATTAGCTTCAGTCCACTTTGTTGCTAGTTCAGAATTTAAGAATAGAGTCGTTAGGCTTGGAGAATTGCCTGGAGCAGTTCACGTCGTTGGTGGATTAGGACTGGATGCGATAAGTAAAACTAAAAAAATTCCTAAGACGGAAATTGAAAACAGTCTTGGAATAATTCTGACTAACAAATTAGCGCTTGTAACTTTTCATCCCGACACAATTAATCCACAGGATACAGAAATTCAGATTCAAGTGCTGATTAACGCCATGTCCTATTTTTCAGACATTCAATTTATAATTACAGGGTCAAATGCAGATTATAAGGGAGAGAAGGTGAATGAGTTGTGGCAGGAAGCTTGCTTGACACACTCTAATTTCTATTTCTTCTCATCTCTGGGACAGGAGAAGTATGTGTCTTTACTCTCCATGGCTAAATTTGTATTGGGTAATTCATCTAGCGGAATACTAGAGGCTCCCTCGTTAAAAGTCGCTACGATAAATGTGGGTTCTCGACAAAATGGGAGACCCAGAGCTGAGTCCATAATTGATGTGGAATGCAAAGAATCTGCAATCAAGATGGGGATAGAACGATGTCAGAGTATTGAATTTCAATCCCTTCTTGCGACGGTCAATAATCCGTATGGACGACCAGGAGCCAGTCAAAAAATTCTAAAGGTCCTCCAAAAGTTAGAATACGGAACTCTTCTTCCCAAGAGATTCTTTGACGGCAACCATGGAGAATATTGATGACTAATGATGGGTGGCAATTGTGTGTTTTGACCCCAAAAGACACGATTAGAAATGCAATAGATAATCTGATTGAGAGTTCTACAAAAATTGTTCTTGTTGTTTCAGATGATGGGTATTTTGTGGGGACTGTTTCGGATGGCGATATCCGAAGAGGATTGCTACGAGGATTGGGACTCGAGGCCATTTTGGATGCGGTAGTTCACAAATCAGCAATTGTCGTTTCTCCAGAAGCGTCCAGAGAAAAAGTCAAGCAAATAATGTTGGAGAACAAGATCCAACAAATTCCAATTGTAGATAGAAGGAATGTATTACTTGGCCTACATCAATGGGATGAACTTGAAACAATTTCTGAAAAACCAAACTTATTTGTGGTCATGGCCGGGGGTGAGGGTAGGCGACTACACCCACACACATTAAATACTCCCAAACCTATGGTGCCAATCCGGGGGAAACCCATGTTGGAACACATCCTGCTAAGAGCCAAGTCCAATGGATTTCGCAATTTCATACTTGTCGTACATCACCTTTCACAAATTATCGAAGACTATTTTGGGGATGGCACAAAGTGGGGAATAGACATTCGTTATATCAAAGAAGAAACACCTCTCGGTACAGCCGGAGGACTTGCCCAACTTTCCCGCCTAGGCAAAGATCCTATTTTAGTCACTAATGGAGATGTACTTTCAGACTTGAATTACTCCGATATCCTACAATTTCACTTGACTAACGGTAGTAGTGCCACGATGGCGGTGCGTCATCATGAACTCGTTCACCCATTTGGAGTTGTGCACCTTGATGGGCTTAACATTAAGTCTATTGAAGAGAAGCCAGTTCAGCGAAACTATATCAATGCTGGTGTTTATGTTATCTCTGCTGAGGCCATCAAGTCTTTAGTACCCGGTGCCTACATGAATATGACCGATTTCTTCGCTAAGCTTATTGCAAGATCGGAAGTGATTTGTGCTTACCCCATTCATGAATCTTGGATTGATGTTGGGCGGCCGGAAGATCTCAAAGAAATATCAACCAATTTTCAAGAGAAATGAGCAAACATGGAGAGAATTCCTTACCCCCGAGAAGTTGATCTCTCCGAATTTGGCCCAAACTTCGATCCGCAGTTAACTAAATACGGACTCCCAACTAAAGTTGAATTCTGCAAGAAGTGCGTAATCTCGAATCAACGTCCAAATTCAGCAGTGGAGTATAACCACACTAAGGATTCAAGAAAAGCAACTATATTTTTCGACCAAAATGGTATTTGTGATGCTTGCAATTACGCAGAGAAGAAAAAATCTGAGATTGATTGGCAACGGCGAGAAGAGCTGTTAATGGAACTCTGCAATCGCCATCGAAAGAATGATGGCAGTTATGATTGTATTGTTCCTGGATCTGGAGGCAAGGATAGTTTTTTCGCTTCACACATTTTGAAAACAAAGTACGGAATGCACCCTTTGACCGTTACCTGGGCACCCCACATTTATACATCTTGGGGGTGGAAGAATTTTCAATCATGGATACATGCGGGTCACGACAATCTCCTGACAACACCAAATGGCCGAGTGCATAGATTGCTAACCCGGCTATCGACAGAACTCCTTTTTCATCCATTTCAAAGCTTCATGCTTGGTCAAAAATCTGTTGCCCCCAAAATGGCCCTACTACACAAAATTCCCTTAGTTTTCTACGGGGAAAATGAGGCAGAATATGGAAATCCAATTGGAGATACGGACTCCGCAAAGCGCGACTGGTCTTATTTCACCTCCTCCGATTCTTCGAAGGTGTCCCTGGGTGGAGTCAGTGTGAAGGAGCTGCTGGAGCAGTTTGGAGTCGAGAAGGTTGATCTCAATGCATATCTTCCAGCGGACCCCAATCAAATCGAGGAGCAAGGAGTAGAAGTCCACTATCTTGGGTATTACCTTAAGTGGCACCCACAATCTTGCTATTACTACGCGGTCGAACATGGAAATTTCGAAGCGGCTCCCGAGAGAACTCCTGGCACTTACAGTAAGTACAACTCGATTGACGACCGAATAGACGACTTCCACTACTACACAACTGGCGTTAAATTTGGGATAGGACGAGCAAGTTATGACGCAGCACAAGAAATACGATCAGGAGACATAGATCGCAACGAAGGGGTCGCTCTTGTGGAAAAGTTTGACCATGAGTATCCGCAGCGGTTTGCGGACGAGATATTCTCGTACCTCAGCTTGCCAGAGAAGGAATTTCCTGTAGCAAGCAAAATGTTTGAGCAACCGATTATGGATGACCAATATTTCAAAAAATTGACAGATACATTCAGATCTCCGCATATTTGGAAGAATGTTGACGGAATCTGGAAATTACGTAAGACAATAAGAGATTAGTCTTCCCAAATGCGCAGTATTCGAGTCATTGCTCGCCTAGATATCAAAGGCACAAATCTAATTAAAGGGGTACACCTAGAAGGCTTGAGAGTCGTTGGCAACCCAATTGAGTATGCCTCCAAATACTATCTAGAGGGGGTAGATGAAATTCTTTTCATGGATTCTGTTGCAAGTTTGTATGGAAGAAATCATTTGGCGGAGATTATCAGTCTCACGGCGACTGACATATTTGTACCAATTACAGTTGGTGGAGGAATTCGCTCAGCTCAAGATGCAAGAGATGTACTGAAATCTGGGGCAGACAAGATTGCCATAAATTCAGCAGCAGTGGCGAGACCATCCTTACTAAAAGAAATAGCAGAAGAATTTGGAAGCCAAGCGACCGTTTTGTCAGTTGAAGCCAAGAAAAATGCTATGGATTCTTGGGAAGTCTATACAGAAAATGGGCGCGAGAGGTCCGGACTGCTTGTGTCTGATTGGGTGGAGGAAGCCGCCTCTTTAGGAGCTGGAGAAATTCTTGTCACCTCTGTTGATAAAGAAGGAACAGGCAAAGGATTTGATGTAGAACTTATGCGTCAAATATCGACGAAAGTAACGGTACCAATTATCGCCAGTGGGGGGATGGGAAAAATTTCTGATATTAATAAACTCACTGCCCACACAGAAATTTCTGCTATTGCGATTGCTAACTGTCTGCACTATGGAAAAATCTCAATCAAAGAAATTAAGTCAGAAATTGCTTCCTCTGGTTTTAAGGTGCGAATATGAAGAAAATCGAAAAAGTAGCCATTATTGATTACGGTGTAGGAAATTTGTTCAGTGTAAACAAAGCATTTAGTCGAATAGGGATTGATTCTTTTATTACGTCAGATCCCGTGGAAATTATGGATTCAACCAGAGTTGTACTTCCCGGCGTAGGCGCCTTTAGCAATGGAATGCGGAAATTAGTCGAAGCAGGTTTAGAAGTTGTTGTGAAAGAAGCAGCCAGTTCTGGAAAACCTTTGCTTGGGATATGTCTCGGAGCACAACTCCTTTTTGAAAACAGTCAAGAATTTGGGAAAACTTCTGGACTAGGCATTATCAAAGGTGAAGTGATTGAAATTCCGAAGGAATCAAAAACTGAGGACAATATTCGAGTACCTCATATCGGATGGAATAGTTTGATTTACTCAGGGGGGACAGCTTCTACCAAAGGAACAATCCTGGAATCTATCCAAGAAATGAGTATGACCTATTTTGTGCACTCATATATGTTAAATCCCACAAATCCAGCACATAGATTAGCTGACGTGGATTACCATGGACTACATATTGCAGCAGTGATTCAAGAGAATAATATAGTAGGAACACAATTTCACCCCGAAAAGAGTGGAGAAACTGGATTAAAGTTGTTACGGAATTTCTGTGAAATTTAGCAGAGTGCTCATTGTGGGGCGAGGGAGCATAGGTCGTCGACATTACAACTTAGCAAAGTCCATTTTCCCTGATGCATCAATTGCAGTATTCTCTAGTTCGGTCGACCAGGATGACTTTCCTCTCAGATTTCGTACAAAAATTGAAATATCTGAGTTTAAACCAGAAATATCTGTGATCGCTAATACTGCAGATTTGCATCTAGAGTTCGCAATCTTCTTAGCAAAATTGAACTCTCACTTACTTATCGAAAAACCAATTTCAATAAACTCAGCAGGAATCGAGACACTTCTAGAAGAAATTGAGCGGAGAAAGTTACATGTAATGGTTGGCTACAACTTACTTTATCTACCGTCACTGAGATTACTTCATTCATTATTAGCTGAACAATCGATAGGTGACATCCTAGATGTTCGGGTCCAAGCTGGCCAGAATTTACAAACATGGAGACCCAATCGCGATTATAGAAGTACGGCGTCTGCCTCGAAAAAGAAAGGTGGAGGAGTTCTCCGGGAGCTAAGCCACGAAATTAGTTATGTTCTCAGCCTTTTTGGAACCCCAACGTGGATTTTCGCGAATCTAAACAGAGTTAGTAAACTCGAAATAGATGTAGAAGATGTGGCGCACATACTATTTGGCTTCAAGGATGATGCCGGGAGGGATTATTCAGCGAGGATAGATTTGGATTTTGTGCGTCAAGATAGAGTCCGCAGTTGTACGGTTATTGGAACTGAAGGTACATTAGAATGGAATGGCTTAACGGGCGAAGTGCATAAGAATGTTGGTTCTGAAAAACTGGAGATAATCGGCTTAGGCCCCAGAGATTCGGATATAGACAGTTATCGCTTGGAGTGGGAAGATTTTCTAGACTCAATTTCTGCTGAATCTGGTGTGGATGATGTTTTGCAGAATGCAATCCTCACGATAAGAATTATCGAAGCATGCGAGGAATCGGATTCCAGAAGATGTAGAGTATTTTTGCATGACCAGGGCGGAGGAATCAGTTGATGAACGTTACTGCTTTTGTTTTCGCCCGCGGCGGTTCAAAAGGATTAAAGGGAAAGAATCTAAAAAGTTTTGCAGGCAAACCTCTAATCGCTTGGACAATTGATCAAGCTCTCAGAAATTCAAGAGTGAATCGCGTTATTGTCTCAACTGATTCCCCGGAGATTGCAAAAATCGCAATCAGCTTTGGTGCCGATGTTCCATTTATGAGACCAGCAGAATTGGCGACTGATGAATCACCCGAACTGGAATCGTGGAAACACGCTCTTCGCTATCTTAGTGAGGTCGAAGGGTGGCTCCCAGAGATATTTCTATCGCTACCGTGTACATCGCCACTTAGAAATCAAAACGACATTAACTCCAATCTAGATTGTCTCATTGAACATCAAGGAGATTTAGCAATCACTGTCACGCCCTCAAGCAGAAATCCATACTTCAATATGGTTAAAGTAGAAAGTGATAGAACGGTTAGCCTGGCGATGGCTTCGGAAACACAACCATTCAGGAGACAAGATGCGCCTATTCTTCACGACATCACGACCATTGCTTACAGTGCAAATCCCAACTACATTCTCGAGACGGATAGTCTGCTTTCCGGAAAAGTCTGCGCCTGCTTTATTGAGAGAGATAGAGCAGTAGATATTGATACTGAAATGGATTTTGAATTTGCAGAATTACTCTTCTTGAGGGGAAATCAAGCGGATGAATGAGAATTTCTATACAAAGCTAATGAAAAATAAAACTGTTTTGGTAACAGGATCAAGCGGTCATTTAGGAAGGAGTATTGTTAAACAATTTGCCAATGCGGGAGCGAGATTAATTCTGGCTGATTTAAAATCCAATGAGGAAACCAAGCAAGAAATTCGATGTTATGAGTTAATTGGCATAAATGTGGAATTCTTTGAAGTCGACCTAGAACTCGAAGAATCTAGGAATAAACTTGTCGATTTTGTAAACAATAATTGTGAATGTCTCGACGTACTCATCAATAATGCTGCATTTGTAGGTGATTCAGCTCTGACTGGCTGGAATACGAATTTCCAATCACAATCCATCGAAACTTGGAAACGTGCCCTTGAGGTAAATCTAACGAGCGTCTTTGACTTATCTAAACAGCTTTTTGGAAAACTGAAACTGGCAGAGGATCCGAATATCATTAATATTGGATCAATCTACGCATCAAGTGCCCCGAAGATGAATTTGTATAAAGATACTGATATGCACAATCCAGCAGCATACGCCTCATCAAAGGCGGGACTTCTTCAACTTACTAAATGGTTGGCCGTAAATATGGCTCCTAAAGTCCGCGTGAACATGATTTCACCGGGAGGAATTCTTCGAAATCAACCGGAAGTTTTTATAGATAGATATAGCCAATCCACGCCTCTTGCTCGAATGGCGACCGAGAATGATGTTTCAAATTCTGTATATTTCTTATCGACATCGCTGGCTTCATACATAACAGGAATAGATCTCAAGGTCGATGGTGGATGGTCTCTTTAAATTAGACAAGCCCGTGGTCCCAAATCGTTTGCATCCCCTCCCGAGACATTGATGAAATGCCCACCTGAAATAAGACTGAAATCTCTACGTAGAATAGCCTCAGCATGAAGGACATCAGCCATGTTCGTTAACAGATTCCTGGGAATAAAAAAAGCATTCAAGTCGCTATCAGTGTTATCAATCAATTTTTCACTTTGATAGAAACGATGGGAATCAGGACCGAAATATAGTTGGTTGAAGTCATCTATCTTGAATCCTCTGTATGAATCTCCGTCTAACCCTGCAAAATAAATTCTTCGGAATCCCATGAACTTGACGCACCCCAATGAAACGAGGGCGGTTGAAGAAGCTAATCCCCAAGCAGTAAATGGATTTGTTGATTTGACTAAACCGCTTACGCAAAACGGCGAGACAAATAGGAATTTCTTATGTTCGGGAATTATTCTTGGAAGATTCAATGGTTGTACTATGGTGACATCTGGATTTGCTTCGATATAGTCAGCTAATTTTTTACGAAATCCAGGGGAAGACTCTTCACTCCAAGTCGTGGGATCCATTAGGAAATAGAAATCAGGAATTAATTGATGAGAAATTGTCGAGTACACAAAACCATTCATAACTGCTATGAAACCTCCCTGGCTTTTGAAACGCACCAGTCTCGTGGTGTCCAGTGTTAACACGGTAGGACCATTAGCTATTACAAGAATTTCGCTGGATTGGTAAACTCCTTTTATTTTTCTTGCAGAAAGAATGATTTTCCAATCCGACAATGAGGTTCGAAGTATTTGGGATAGCAAGCTCAATAAAACCCTAATTTTGAGTTTTATGACGAAAACAACTTTCCCTGTTGGGACACTCTGGTAACTGGGCCACCTTGAAATAGTTTCTCTAATCAGAATGGAAACTGGCGACTCTCTGAAGTAATTAACAATTTTTGACATTCAAAGACCTCTATCTAGTTTACTTAACATTCTGAGATAATCGGTTGAAGTTTTCTAAATGCTATATTAGCATCCATGAAAGCGGGCTTATTGATTCAAAAGCCAATTGATTCAAAGGGTAAAAATAGACGATACCGAACCCGATTTGTCAACATCTCAACAGCGGGCTTCTATAGAATGATGTGCAAATCATGAGTATAAACAACCGATTCTAGTGAGAGTCGCTATATATTAAGCCTCTAGATAAGATTTGGCCTTGAACAAGCAATTAAGTTGCTAGGTTGAGGCAGAGAATTGGAATCATTGTGGAAACCTTGTTGATTACTGGAGGTAGTGGCTATCTTGGAAGATCTTTGGCTCAACATTTCAAGAGTACCTATAAGGTCGTTATATGTTCTCGAAATCAGAAGGCATTAGGGGTTGCCGGCAAGGAATTGAGAGAGATTGGATGATTGATCCAGATAAATTTAAGTTGTAAAAGACTGACAAGTATTTCAATAATTTCTACTTGGATTTGAAAAGGGAGTAATGAAGATTCTAGGCAACCTAAAGGCTAAGCTAGGGAATAAATTTCCATTCCTTGCTGATTTCTTACTTAATCTCCGATTCTTGTTCATGAAAGATCAGTCACAATTTGGTGAAACTAACTTGTTGCGGGAATTTGTTTTAGCTGACGAGAAAAAGACTAATTATTATCTCGAACTGGGCAGTGGGCATCCAGTTACATACTCAAATTCCTGGAATCTCCCTAAGAACTGGACAGGCATACATATTGACCCAAATCAATCGCTCACTAAACTTTGGAGAATATTTCGCAGAAGGGATATCTTCATTTCAAATGCAATTACGACTAACGAGAGTATCCGCGAACTAGAATATTTTCAGTTTCCAAGAAGACATTCTGTGCTCAATTCCGTGGTTCCAGAATTTTTGGATAATTGGAAAACGTTAGGCGTAAACCCTAGGTCGCTTAAAGTTAAGGCCATAACTGTAGAGAACTGCCTCAAATTTAGTGGAATTAATCCTGCCTCACTTAGTTTGGTAATGTGCGATATTGAAGGATTCGATAAACAACTAATCACTCACATGTTAGATGTCGCAGCTATACACCCACAATGGATTCTTGTTGAAGACTTTAATTCAGAAATCGAATCTCTATTGACGAAACGGAATTACGAAAAACTTGGGACCGCAGGACCGTCAAAACTTTTTAAGAAAATTATCTAATCACTTGCCCACGAACTCCCGTAAAAATATGTTTTTGAAAAATAGCCTTTAAGTTTTCTAATTTAAATCTCAGACCTTCATCGTGGTTAGTCCAGAACACCTCAACCAATTCTCTTTCCTGCAGGAATTCATTTATGTTGATGACTCTAGTTGACTGAAGATTTTGTGGTACATCTATGACGCATTCGTCGTACCAGTAAGTTTCTTGATTCCAAGAATTTAGATGCTCATAGAAGCGTATCGCGGGACTTTCACGGATATCTGAAGTGCCCTCTTTGAAAGTTATCCCAACAATTAGATAAACCGAAGCTTTAGAGTTCTTGTGAAACCGTTCAGCGCTCAATTTAGTTTTCTCTTCATTTATTTGCAAGATAGATTCGAAAAGATTGTTTTGCATCTTAGACACCGGCTCAAAAGATGCGATTGCCCGCAAATCTTTTGGGAAACAACTGCCCCCGAAACCGATTCCCGGAATTAGGTACCTGAAGAACCCGAGCTCGTGATCCGCTGCGTCAAATCTTCGGTCTGAATGAAGTGACTCGAGGGCTAGAAGGGAATCAATTGTAGGGTTAAACTTCGCGATTTCATCCCAGTAATTTGCGAAGGTGATGAGGGTGGCAAAGAAACTATTAGAAATATACTTAGACATTTCAGCCGTGGAGGGATTTGTGATAATTTCCTTAGCATTCTTAGAAGGATTCAGAATTCCAGACAGAAAATCGGCATCTGGTCGTGAATTGACGCCGTAGATTATTCTATCAGGATTGAGCGCATCTGCGATCGCCGTTCCTTCTCTCAGAAACTCAGGAACCATCGCAAGGCTGATGTCTGGTCTAGACTTTTGAATTTTATCAGTCGTACCTGGGAGCACGGTGCTCTTTATGACAATAATTCCGTCAGAATCGGAGAGCCGAGCGGCATCCTCTACTGCAGCAATTATTTGGCTCAGATCAATCTGCCCATTTGGCAAACTAGGCGTCCCCGCGCAAATCAATATGCACTTATATGATTCAGAAGTGATCCCGAGCTTTAACTGATTGGTGGACAAAGATTTGCAAATTCGTTCAGCTAAACCAGACTCAAAGAATGGCATCACCCCCTTCGACAATTGTTTGAGTTTTTCACGATTGTTGTCATGTAAATCAACCTCATGACCGTTTTGCAGAATGGCGACGCTCGTCGCAAGTCCGACATAGCCCGCACCTAGCACTAGAACCTTCATGCAGAAATCTCCTTGTAATGAGAAATCATTCGGGTAAGCCCAACATTTAGAGGTAGGTTATCGAAATTTCCTACTAAGTTTCTAAGTCTAGATAAATCCGGCATTCGTCTTTGAGGATTATCTACCAGGTACTCTGAATCTTCAGATTTAGGGAATCTCAATTTCCCACTCCATCCAAACACTTTTCCCAAGTCACCAACCATTTCAGCAAGATCGCGAACAGATGTCTCGATTAGATCAGCTCCAATATTAACTACCGGATTATTTTGTCCAGAAAACAAAGCCGCAAGCATGAAAAATATTGAGTCACTTACGTAGCAGTAGCTTCGCGTAGGACCTCCATCGCTATAAATCTGCATATCCCTGTTTTCTAAAATCGCAGAAACCAGGTCGGGAATGATTCTTCCGTCATCCAGTCGCATCCCTGGACCATAGATATTAAATGGTCTAACTACTGAAACGGGTACTCCGATCTTGTTTTGATAAATCCAGGCTAAAGTCTCGAGCACACGTTTTGATTCATCGTAACATGCCCGAGGACCGGCGTATGCAACATTCCCTCGGTAAGTTTCACTTGTTGGTATTGCATCTTCAGAAGGATCACCATAAATTTCACTTGTGCTCATCAGAAGGCATCCCTGCGAATTGTATCTCTTGGCTAAATCCAAAACATTCTTGGTCCCATAAACATTTGTCATCAGAGTTTCGAGGGGAAATTCTCGATAGTACACAGGCGATGCAATGGATGCTAAATGAACAAAATAGTTTGTATTTTGAAAAATACGATTTTTGCTAAGGTTTGACACGTCGGTCATCTTGTACTTAATTTTGAGATTGTCGTATGAAATTCGATTATTTGCACGAATTCCGTTGTCAATACAAACTATTCTGATATCAATTTTTGAAATAGCTGCCAACTGATTTAGAGAATTCATGAGTTGACTTCCGAGAAATCCCTGAGAACCCGTGATAACGAATTTAAGCTCACTCGGGAAACTAAACTTTGAAACAATTTTTTCTGCGACATTTTTTGCGTCCTCAAGCTCTATAGAACTCATATTTCGCATTTATTCGCTCCTAAACTAGTAATAACTCCAGCGTCCTGGCTCATTAGTATAGAGTCTACTTTCATGAAAGAGTTGATTGAAGAAATCCCAGTTGTAATTTTGGCAGGAGGATTGGGGCTCAGAATTGCTAGTGGCGGGGACACACGCCCTAAAGCGCTTCTAGAAGCTGATGGAATTTCGCTGATTGAAAGAGTAATACGTCTGTATGAAAGAAAAGGTTTTTCAAATTTCATCATTTGCGTTGGTCATGAATCAGATCAAATAATAAATCACAGTTTTTCTCACATAAACCCTAATTCGAAATTGATATTCGTAGATTCTGGAGTCGAGACAAATACTAGCGGCAGGCTCCTATCTATTAAGGATCATGTAAAACAAAGTGTTTTCATGTGCACTTATGTTGACGGATTAGCAAACGTGGATTTGCTCGGAATGCTGAGAAGCCATCTTGATTCTAATAATCTAGCCACAGTTGTGGTTGGAAAAGAAAGAAGTCAATATGGTGTAATTGAATTACGTGGTTCAACTAATCAAGTCAGCAACTTCAAAGAAAAGCCCGTTTCTAATAATTGGATTAATATAGGCTTCTTTATCTTCTCCAAGGAAGTATTCGCCCTACTAGATCCTGACCAACAATTAGAGCCCGACCTACTCCCGAAATTGATATTCAATGGAAGGTTAGCTGCTCATAGGCATGAAGGCAGCTACTACACAGTTGACACTAGAAAAGACTTGGCGAACCTAGAAAATGATATTCAAAAGGGTATTCTTGATTGGATTTAAAGTCCGTTTAAAACTAAAAAATTGACCAAATTTTCTATATTGACTTCATTTTGAGTTTCAGTTCCATAAATAAAGGGAATGTACTTGTGGTTGAGAATCGCAGATAGTCGATAGATGTCTTCAGTCCAATAAGTACTTGCAACGAGATCGATACACCGAGAGCCATATTTCATCCAAACCTGTCCAGATAGCCCGGCACCGTGAGGGCCCATCAAAACATCAGCAGTCGAAATCAAACCAATAGCTTCTTTCAAATGAAGGTTTTCAGTATGGACGATTTCAAAACCACGTCCTTGAAGCATTTCCTCAACATTTTTCTCATTTGTCGGAGATCTAGAGCTGTTTTTACGAGAGATATACAACTTCCTACCCTCAACATTTTTTCTTTCGCGATTAAAGAATTCCAACAAGACATTAATATCTGATTCAAGTGGCCAACCAACGTCATCCCCCCGAGTCACAGATGCTATTTTCTCGGCTACGAAAAACTTCTCCGTATATTCGATGTTATTGGGGATTGATTCGAGGAAGTCGTGAACGTATTTCGGTGCATTCTTATTAACCAAAACTGATCGATCGGGAAAATAACTGGCACACTGAATAAAAGTCGGCAGGTCTTCTATGAGCCAGTGATAAAACCCATAGCTTGGCATAAATAGTGATTCCGTGTAGGATTTTAAAGTTGAGATGTTAGGCCTTCGAGGTGACGGCCAAGCGTAAAGGAGACGATCACCAGGCCAGCTCGAACTTTCCTTAATTATTTGGCCTCTAGAATTTAGAAAGACTCCTGGATCAGAATCGACAATCACATTACTGTAATCGACAAGAAACCTTTCCTGGAATACGTGAGATTTTTTTTCCCCAGTCAAAACGTGAGGGATAGATAAAAATGACGACTCAGACATCTTTTCGCAAATCGTATATTCCACTCTAGATGGGGAATCTTCGTAGTGGATGGAAGCTAAGCGACCATAATCAAATCCTAAAAATTTGATTAGTAGTCGGCGAATAAAATTCTCATATTTTGACCACGAATAAAACTTCACAAATCCCACACTCAAAATATACAGGGTAAGGTATCCTTCCGCATCGGAAAGTTTAATGAGGAGAGTGTCTGAGGCGTAGCCTTGAAACACGTAAATTCAAGGTTAGTATGAGAGAAGGAATTATGTGATGGAGTTATCCTCTGCTTCTTTAGAAATAATCCCTGGTTGGTTTAGCGCTTTAGATCAAGACGTTTTTGGTGCAATATTGAGTCGCCAAAATTATGGCCATATCTTGGAAATCGGAGTTTATCAAGGAAAAAGTGCGATTTTTATAGAGCAATTCCGACAACCTGCTGAAGAATTTCATGTATGTGACGTTTTTGATAGTGTTGAGACTAATTCCCATAACAGTACTGAAATTGAGAAAAGTTATGACGATTTAAGTTTCTCTAAATTCAAATTGAATTTTGAGCGCTTTTTTTCGCAGATCCCCGTCGTGCATATCTGCGATTCTGAAAATTTACCTACGCGGATTGAAAGCAAAATATTTCGCTTCATCCATATAGACGGCAGTCATCTCTATGACATTGTTAAAAAAGACTTAAAGTTTGCTTCCGAACATCTGCATCCTGAATATGGTGTGATCTCAATGGATGATTACCGAGCAGCTCATACCACGGGGGTTGCAGCTGCAATGTGGGAGAGCATCTTTCAAGGAGCCCTAGTGCCCATGTTAATCACTCCTAATAAGGCTTATCTTGCAAAGCCGAATCACAAAGTGGATATTGAAAAATTGATAGACTCAATCTTGGCCAAAGGATACGAGATTGAACAAGTTGACGTTGCAAACATTCTTTTTTACAGAATATTAGGCCAAGAAGACACCTTCACAAATCAGAGGTACAAAACCTTACGATTACTTCTACCACCTATTTTCGTCAAACTCCTTCAAAAAGTGCGACGAAAGGCTTTAGACAAAAAATAATAGAGCAACTTTTTTGTCTCGGGTAAAAAATACTTGCTAAAAGCATCGAGTGTGTGGCTAGTGTCAAAGAATTTTACTCTCGCGAGCATTCTGCGCAGCCTATCGCTTAACCCTGAATCCAATTTATGCCCAGAAATAAGTCTTTTTCGGATGCGCCTCCGGTAGTAAACGTTCAAATTTGAATTCGATTTAAACTCAACAGGAGTAAATGTGAAATCAAAGGAACGGTAACCCAGGAGCTTAGCTTTATAATCACTAGTGAGTTTGGAAATTATGTTAAGTGATTGATTATCCACATCATTATCTTGAAGAGTTGATTCCCAAAGATTTGAATCCAGCCCCTCGGCCAGCACAGATGACATTTGAGAAAAATGGATCATAACAACGGGGATACCACAGGAATAAATCATTTCATCAACCATTGTCAAAATTCTTTCATCCAAATTCCAAGGAGCAATATTGATCTCTGGACCCCTGTAAATCAAACATTCAAAATAAGAAGGAAATTGATTTGCCCACTTTTGATCTGTGAAAACGTCATCATTGATGAATCTCGTTGAGTCGAATATTAATTTTTCTGACCACCAGTCAAGTAGGGAAGAACTAGATTGGTTTACCGAAATGAACCCTAGGTTGTAGGTGCCATATTTCAGGAAAGTTTTCTCAGAGTAAAACTTGTGTGCATTCTTTGGAATTGGAGAAGTTCTATGCGGAGTTAAGATTGCGCTATTCTCAAGACTTAATTCAAATATTTGTTCAAGCGAGGAAAAAATCTGAGTGTCTGGATCGATGTAAGTTGCAGTAATTGCGCCATTTTTCAGTAAATGTTTAAGCAAATATGGCTTTAAACTGGTCGCCAACTCAACTTGATCGTAATACAAATACATTGATTCAAGAATTAGGGGATCTATGGGCAATGAATCGGTCGAAATAAATTCAGTTTGGCTATCACAAGCTATGTCAATGCTGGAGGCGTCTACGACAAGGATGGTACAGGGGGTAACCTCATCAAATCTACGGAAAGATTCAAGAAATGCCAATGCTTGAGGGATATAGTTGGTCGCAACTATGGTGCATATTTGATGCATGTAATGATCGTAACTTAAAGTGAGGAAGACTATGGGTGATTCGAGGATTTCAGCGTTTCTCAGGTCTCTCAAGTTTCTGAAGGCCAACTTACGAAAATTAAATATGGCGGAGCAAGCAGTTTTCCGACTTACCAAAAATGGCCAACTATCAATCGGTGTGGGCACTTACGGTAGTCCTCTGATTTACGCCTGGGATGAAAAGACAAAAATTAGATTTGGGAATTACTGTTCGATTGCAGCAGATGTAACAATTATTGCCGGTGGCGAACATCGAGTAGATTGGATAACAACCTACCCATTTACTGAATTCCCAAGTACGTGGACAGGGGCAATCGGTATTGAAGGCCACCCTGCAACCAAGGGTGACGTCATAGTAGGTAATGATGTCTGGATTGGAAATGGTGTAACAATCCTGTCAGGAGTGGAAATCGGAGATGGTGCAGTTATCGCTGCAGGAAGTGTTGTGACACGGTCAATACCGCCGTATTCGATTGCAGGAGGTGTCCCGGCCAAAGTAATTAAATTGAGATTCTCTCCTGAAATTATTGACGCTCTCTTAAATCTAAAATGGTGGGACTGGCCAACCCATAAAATCCAAGCCAATTTAAATTTGTTATTAGCTGCTCCAGAGTTGGATCATGTAATGAAATGGCAAAGTGATGAAATTAGAAATTAGAAATCAATTAGTTAGTCGACTTGAAAATCGAATTCTTTACAAATCTATAATGCTTTTCAATGAGAAGGTAAGAAAGAAATTGTTTGCAATAGCGTTGATACAAATAATTTTGGGTGGCCTTGATTTGATTGGAGTAAGTCTGATTGGACTTATTGGCGCACTCTCTGTCACTGGCGTAAAGTCAGGTTTACCCGGAGGCAGACTTGAATCTATTTTGAATTTCATGGGGTTGTCGGGAATGACATTCCAGCAACAGGTTGCAATCCTTGGTATTCTCGCGGTGCTATTTCTTGTTGGGAAAACTGTAATTTCTGCCATATTTACTAGAAAAATTCTTTATTTCCTGGGACTTCAGGGAGCAGCGATCAGCAATGAAATCTTGAAGTTATCAATGTCTAAATCGTATCTCTTTATTCGTACCCGTAACATACAAGAGCTAATCTATCAAAGTTCAAATGGTGTCACTGCCCTGAGTATTGGGGTGGTTGGGGGAGCACTTAACTTAATAGCGGATATTTCGATGACCATAATAATTGCCGCTGCACTGTTGATTATTGACCCAACCATAGCAGCCATTACTTTCACTATTTTTTCATTGGTAATGTTAGCCCTAAACAAAGTAACACAAAATAAATCAAGAGAACTCGGCGTTCTATATACTGAATTGTCCATCGAAAGTATTAATCGATATGAGCAGGCCTATAAACTCTATAGAGAGATTCACCTAGGTAATACTTCTGCGCAAGTTGAGCGAGAAATTAATGCAATACGTAAACGTTTTTCATCTGTAGCGGCGGAGATATCCTTTCTCCCAAGTTTGAGCAAGTATGTAATTGAGACGACAATAGTTATTGGAGCGCTGATTCTTAGCGCATACCAGTTCATGGCACAAGATTCCTCGAGTGCGGTGGCAACACTCTCGGTATTCTTGGCTGCTGGTACTAGAATTGCTCCAGCTCTTCTTCGCATTCAACAAGGAATACTCACGGTAAAGAATAGCTCGGGGGCGGCATCCGGCACTATGTCATTGATTGAGGATCTAGCTCAGTCCCCAAACTACTTTCTTGAGCAGCAAGTTGAAGAGAAAAAACCATTTATACCAAGAATCACGGTTTCAAACCTGTACTTTAAATTTTCGCATAATGACGAAGATTATTTATTCGAAAATTTAAATTTTGATTTGGCTCCGGGATCACGAACAGCTCTCGTCGGCCCATCGGGTTCCGGCAAGTCAACTCTAATCGACATTATGTTGGGGATAATCCCACCAAGCTCAGGGAAGGTTCAAATTTCTGGAGTCGCAGCCCAAGATTCTCACGCAATATGGCCGGGCTCTATCGGCTTTGTTCCTCAAGATGTCTGGATGATTGATGGAAGCATTAAAGACAATATTCTTCTCGGGCGAGGCGAGCATATTTCAAACGATGATTTGAGCGCCGCAATTTCCAACGCAGACCTGACAGAATTTATCGAAAGCCTTCCTCGTAAGCTTGAAACTGTTGTCGGCAGTGATGGACAGGCGCTGAGTGGGGGCCAGAGGCAGAGAATTGGCATTGCAAGGGCCCTACTTAGCAATCCACGTATTCTTGTGCTTGATGAGGCTACAAGTTCCCTTGACTCCAATTCAGAGCGATCAATTTCATCTTCTATCGCAAAGTTGAGTCAAGAAATCTCAGTGATTGTTATCGCCCACAGGCTGTCTTCAATTCGTGCATTCCAAAGCATTGTCTACATGGATCGAGGAAAGATTTTGGCCTCAGGCACTTTTGCGGAAGTGTGTGCGCAAGTACCTGATTTTGAAATGAACGCCAAAGCCATGGGCCTTAAATGAGAATGAATCGGGTGTTGTTGGCTATCCCTGCCTTCAATGAGGAAGAATCCCTCGAAAACGTTGTTGCAAATTGTCGTAAACATTTTCCTGAAGCAGACCTTCTTGTGGTTAATGATGGTTCAACAGACAGAACGGTCGATGTGCTAAATTTAATGGGTGTAAATTACATTTCTTTGCCCTACAACCTTGGTGTTGGTGGCGCAATTCGAGCTGCCTTTACTTACGCGAAAAAAGAAAAATACGAATTTCTCGTCCAAATAGATGCCGACGGACAACACAATCCAACCTATATCAAATTGCTCTTTGAACAAATTGATAATTGTGATGTGGTAATTGGCTCTAGGTTTCTAGCGATTTCCGATTATAAAATCGAGAAAGTACGCAAGTTCGGAATCTTAGTCATCCGAGGATATCTTGGAGTAATTACCTCAAAAAAATTGTCGGACCCAACCTCAGGATTTAGGTTGAATAATAAAAAAGCCATAGATTTTTTTGCTGATACTTATCCGATCGAGTACCTTGGAGATACAGTCGGCTCAATTGTACAAGGCTGCTTACACGGGTTGAAATTTACTGAGTGCTCAACCCCAATGTCACAACGACAGGGAGGCAAACCTAGCCAAGGAAGAGTGCGATCACTTGGGCATTTATCTAGAACTCTACTCGCAATCAGTATGATGCGACTTAGGTATTCTGGAAAGGAATTGAACTGAAGTGTCAACTTATGTTCTAGGCCTTGTCGCTTCCATTGGGATATTCCTTTTTACGTTCGAAATCTTGCGGCGCGGACTAATTAGAGAGCGGTTTGCTGTAGTTTGGATTTCCACTTCTGGACTAATGTTATTTTTTGCCGCTTATAACGATGCTTTAGTTTGGATTTCAAGAAAGCTTTCATTCGAAACTCCTTCCAATTTGTTATTCTTTTTTAGCATTATGCTTCTGATTGCGGTCTCGCTGCAATATTCATTTGAATTGGGAAAGCTAGAGCAGCAGAATCGAAAAATGGCGATAGAAATTGCTATTATCAAAAATGAAATAAAGAAAAAAAGTGAATGAAAAACTAAGAATTGGTATAGTCATTCCAACCCTAGGTGAACGTGAAGATTACTTAACTGAATGTATTCAATCAGCAAGGAATTTTGGTGACGTTTATATAATCGTAGTTACACCACCTGAATTGGTAGAAAAGTTAAGTTACTTGTCTGGAGTAGACCAGATAATTCCTGAAATTACGGTGGGTTTACCATCGGCTATAAACTGGGGGTTGCAAAACTTACCTAAAAGCATTGAATACATAGGTTGGATTGGGGATGATGATTTACTTGCATCAGGTGCAGGCACAAAATCTGTTGAGTACCTAAATCAGAATGTTAACTCCGTGATGACATTTGGAATTTGCCGATACATAAATAAATATGGAGATTCAATTGGCCTGAATGATTTTGGACAGTTGGCGGTGCCACTGCTAAGAATTGGTCCAGATTTAATACCCCAGCCGGGCTCTTTATTCCGGAGGGTAATCTTCGAAAAGGTTGGTCAAATCGATTGTAGATTTCAGTTTGCCTTTGATTTCGATCTTTTCATCCGGCTTTCAAAAGCAGGGGAGATTAAGTTTATGAAGTTTGAAGTGGCTTCCTTTCGCTGGCATAGCGACTCGAAATCTGTCGTTGCGCGAAAAAAATCTGTACTGGAGGCTTCGAAAGTCCGACGGGCTCACCTTCCAGCCTTACTCAAGCCATTTTCGATTTTTTGGGAGTTACCCGTGATTGCGGCTACGTTCTTGGCGGGAAAGTGGGTTTCAATTAAATCACTCAGATCTCTCGAGCGCCAGAAGAAATTGCAGCCATAATTGTGAGATTTTCTCTGGACTTCGATTCTTGAGAATTTGATTACGTTCTAAATCGCTCAATTCGAAATCACTAAAGTGGTTCTGCGCGATGCGCGCCGCCAGCGCTGGGATATCTTCGAAGTAATTCTTGAGGGGAAATCCAATTCTCAGAAGGTCTGATGTACTTCTGAGGGCCACAGGAATACCTACCGATATTGCTTCCAGAGCAACTAAACCGTCGCCCTCGTAGTCTGACGTAAATACGAGAAGGTCCCGGCTGGATGCGAATTCCCATGGGTTTAGTTGATGTCCTAGGAATCTTAAGTTAGCAACATCTCCTGAATCCCGGCGTAGCGCTAAACCCAGTTCTCCATCACCGATAACTAATGCTTCGAGTTCAGTCTCGCGAGCAAGTTTGATGAAAAGGTCTGGACGCTTCTCCCTCGAAAGACGACCAACAAAAATCAGCTTTCCTCTTGTATTTGGTATTTTGTTTCGCATTAATTCGGTACCAAATATTTTGGCATCAATAATGTTTGGAATTACCAGAGTGTCATTGAACAAGGGATAAATGTTTATTCGTTCAGAAGCACGAACATACCTTGCGCCCCGAGCACGAAGAATCCTACGAATTAGATTTCCAAAACCCTTTCTTCTAATCCAGGGACGAGTTGTATGTTCGACAATAATGCATTCCGCATTCCAGATTGCAAGAGCTGAGTAAAACTCTGGAAGATCACAATTTAGAATCAAGACTTTCGGTCTGTATTTTATAAGGGCATTTTGAAATCTAACAAAAGCCTTAATTGTGTCCCAAAGCCCACCACTCCAAACCCTGTTAATCTCTGAAATATCACAACTTGGTTCAACCAGGTCACGTGGTCCTGAATTGATAGGTATCAACAAGACCTTGAATTCCTCAAATTTACCTAGATTGTCAGCAAGAAGATTCATTGCACGCTCTGCCCCACCGCCACTTAATGAATTTGTTACGATTGCGACAGCCTTCATGGAAGAATGCTAGCCATATCTAGTGCAAACAAAGCGAGAGACGCAATTGTTACCTCAAATTTCGGTGATCACGGTAGTCAAAAACGACTCTAAGGGGTTGCGAAAGACAATTAGTAGTTTAGTTTCTCAGACTTTTTCAACATGGGAATGCCTGATAATTTCAGCTAGATCCGAAGATGATACACAAACGGTCGCAAATGAAATTGCTGATTCAGATGATCGCGTGCTGCACTTCCATGAGAGTAAACCAGGAATCTACGAAGCCATGAATCAAGGGCTTGAACTTGCAAAAGCTCCAGCCATTATTTTCATGAATGCTGGTGATATCTTTGCATTTTCAAATGCAATAGAAGTTTTGAACAAGGAAATGCTTTATCAAAATTGTCCGATTGTCATTGGTGGGTATTCAACAGGTGAAAAAAATTTTAGCTTTAGGCACAAATCATTTGGACCTAGGAGTTTCTCGCTGAACAGAAGATGGGGTTGCCATCAATCTATGATTTTAAGCAAGAATGTTGTCACTTCTTGTGGGGGCTTCTCGCTGGACTACAAAATTGCTTCAGACTTTGAGTTAGTTCTCAAAATGCTAAGCGAATCGAGGGGGTTAAGAATTAGAGAAGTTATTTCAGTGATTGAGCCAAATGGAATTTCAAGCACTGAAATAAGAAAGGTGCTGAGTGAGAAGCAAGAAATTCGGCGGAAGCACTTCGGCAAATACTCGTTGAGTGCGTTATTGGGCGAAGTCTGGACTTTACTAGTTCTCTCGAAAATCAACTTACGATTATTCACTAGGAATCCTCACTAAGACTGTTCAAGCCTTCGTTTAGATGCAAATGCCAAAATTGCCCAGGCCATAAATGGGAGTAGTGGGAGTTGATATCGAAAATTCACACCTAGAACACCATTAATGGCACCAATAGAGAAGACCGCAAAGGCAACCGATAAGAAGCACCTATTTTCAATTTCTCGGGTGTGCAGGAGCGCGATGATGAATGCAGAGATTAAGCAGAGCAACAGAACTCGATCGAGTGCAGCCAATTGAGCAATTTCGATGAATGCAACTCTGACAAAGGATGTGGGCAGTGCAATGAGTTTGTCGAATCCAGATAAATCCTGTGTACCAGGCAAGACCGCATCGGCAGGCCGTGACAAATATGTGGGAATAGTTGCGAGAGAAGAACTGATTATGACCGAGATACCAATTCTTACCTTTCTAAAAGTAAACATTACTAACGCTATAGCAATCCAAATTGGCAAGCTAAATCTTGTGAATACCCCTAAAACACTCACCGTAGAGAGAAGAAGCATCTTTAGATTGTCAGATAACTCAGAAATGATAACTAGAACGGCAAAGCAAACGACTCCGACCAATAGTGCATCAGTGCAATTTGAGATCATCCATCGTGTAGTAGTGACTGACGCAGTCAGCAGAATTGCGATTAAGACTGCTAAGCCTTCCTGGTGATATTTTCTCCCTAATACATAAATCGTTACTATTAAAACAAGAAATGAAATTGCAGAAACTGCAAGCATGCCAGGAATTCCAAACAAACCGACAAACGGCATGGAGAGTATTGGGTAGAGAATTCTGGGAGAAATCACGCCCCAAACCCTGTTGTTCTCTGGCAACAAATCAGATGGATTAATTTGCGAAAGTTTTATTCCATAATTTGCGTACCAATCTGAGACCATTACCGCAGAGACTTGTTCTGAGTTTCCCAAAAAGTTTAAAGTGCGGAAGGTGTAGTGCATTCCATCTGGTTGGTAAAGACCGTAATCAAAACCATACGCAAGCCCATTGAACTTTAGACGCGCAGTCACGCTAACTACCCAAGCGATGATTAGGATCAGTACGTAGACAATCTGTTTCCGGTTTCCCACCAGAGCTCCCCCATTTCGTCCCTTGAGTCCCCAACCTTAAAGGGGGATACATATCGGTGGAAATGTCCGTTTTATCCCCATCCCACGACAAACTAGACTGGGATTCGTAGTAGAGATATAGAGGCAGCGACGGTTGGCTCTGTAGGACAAAACCGGTTAATAGAGGATCAGTAAAGTGGCTATTAGCGTATGGACAGTTGCTGAACTGGGGGCTTTTTACACTGAGCACCGTTCAGAGCTACTCGCGCATGCCAATCGAGTTCTGAAGGATTCAGCGAAGGCTGAAGAGATCACCCAAGACTCACTTATTAAGTTCATGCTTGCCGCCCCTGAGCTTGAATCTCAAGAGCACGCTCTTTCTTATCTACACCGCACCATTGAGAACCTGTGCATTGACTACTTCCGCATGGAAGGGCGTCGTCCAAACCTTGTGGTTATCGATGATGCCCAGGCAGAAGTTGAGGCTA
>JACCDM011828938.1_pt1 | contig 30579 bp, 65 predicted proteins | sample 7445851 | NCBI WGS metagenome assembly JACCDM01 (sample SAMN15323438, study PRJNA562643) | freshwater metagenome | isolation source: river surface water | place: USA:Blue River Watershed | collected 2017-08-16
AAACACCCACCACAACCCTACAAAGACAAAACAGCACAGGCACCCTCACAGGCCCAAGCATCAACAACCTACTAAACCAACCCAAAACCCCCAAAAAACCCAAAACAGCAATAAAATCAAACAAAAAACCAACCAACCACTTATAATAAAATATTACCCAAAAAACTTGCAACACATACTATAATTATTCCCCCAAGAATCCCAAGAAACTCGCGTACGTGGGCTTTCTTTCGCTTCTCTTGGGGGTCTAGCGTATAAGCTATCTCAGGCTTCCCGTGACATTTCGAGGCCCACCGCAAGCCTCCGGGAGCCTTGGAGAGGTATCAGAAGAACTTGCTGCTTCTTCCGTGCGTGCTTTATATGCTTGCGATAATATCTTGAGGGTTTTTAGATATCTTGCGAGGTTTTTTGGATCTTGGGGAGGGTTTTGTGAGGAGTGGGGGAGGAGTGGTATGTAGTTGTTTATTCTTGCTATGGATTCTGTCTATGACGAGTTGTCGGTCTTCTTGGGTGGGTGTGTAGTGGGTGTTTATTTGGTGGGTTTTTCCTTTTATGGTGATGGTGGTTGGGAGGTTGTGGAAGGTGTTGGTTTTGTCGGTGATGTTGTAGCCGCGTCTTTTTAGTTCTTGGTGGAGTTGGGTGTATCGTTCTTTGAGGTATGGTAGTTTGTTGTAGAAGAAGGTTACGTGTCCTTTTCCTAGGGTGAAGGTTTTTGGGATGTTGTTGAGGTTGGCTTTGCCTTTTAGGACGTTGTTGGGTATGCGGGTGATTTCGCGGTGTTCTGCTAGTAGTTGTTTGCCGGGTAGTTCGTATGGGTGTATGCCAGCGTTTATTCTTGTCATTGGTTCTTGCTTGGTATATGGGTTTCCAGGAAGGAAATCGCGGGTATGTGTATGTTGCGGGCTATGGTGTGTTGGTTAAATTGGCGGGCTAGGTTAAATGCTTGATTGTATTAAGTTTTTAATCTATGTTTGCGTGGACTTGATTTTGTTGGTTTGGGTTTCCTGGTGGGAAATCGGGTGTGTGCGTGTGGGGTTTTGGGTTAGGTTAAATGCTTGATTGTATTAAGTTTTTAATCTATGTTTGCGTGGACGTATTGGGTTTTTGTGGTTTTCTTGGTTTCTTTATTTTCTTGGGGGTGTTTTATGAGTTCGGATAGTTGTGTTCCTTCTCCGGTTGGTGGTTTTAAGGGTCAGGAGGTTGTTGCGATGGGTGGTGGTCGTGAGGTTGGTCGTGCTACTTCTTCTTTTGGGCTTACGGAGTGGTCTGATGAGAAGTTGATTACGGAGGTTAAGAAGCAGATTAGGTGTGATGTGGGTGGGCAGGATATGCATGCTCATTGTGTTACGATTGTTCGTAGAATTCTTGGTGGGGTGAGTGTTCCTTCGGGTATTGTTGATTATCTTGCTGGTGCTATGGTGCTTTTTGGGAAGGATGCTACTGAGGGTTCTCGTAAGAGGGTTGAGAGTAAGTTGCGTGAGATTTCTTATCGTCTTGAGGGTCGTGAGAATCTTGTTCGTTATGAGGGGGAGAGGGTTGCTAGGTTGTCTAAGGAGCTTGAGGTTTTGCGTGCTGAGTGTGAGGCTTTGAGGTTGGAGGTGGAGGATTTGCGGGTTTTTCGTGATAATTGTGATGGGTTGGTGGGTGGTCTTGGGTCTTCTGAGTGATTGTTTCTTTTCTTTGGTTTTTGTTAAATTCTTGGGGGTGGTTTATGCTTGTGGGTTGTGCTGCTGTTGTTCGTGGTGTTACTGGTGGTGGTGTGGTGGCGTTGAGGCGTCGGGATACTGGTCTTTTTGTGCTTCCTGGTGGTAAGGTTGAGGATGGTGAGTGTCCTGCTGATGCTGTTGTTCGGGAGGTTTTTGAGGAGACTGGTTTTGATTTTTCTGGTGTTTCTCCGATTTTTTGGGGGAGTGTTCCTCATTGGGTTGATGGTGTGTGGTGGCTTGGGATGATTTATGAGTTTCGTGTTCCGTTTGATTCTGTTATTGAGTTGAGGGAGCCTGATAAATTTTCTTCTGTTGAGTGGTTGTATCTTGATGGTGGTTTTGATGATGTTCGTGGTGAGATGTCTGAGAGTATGTTGTTGGCTCTTGAGCTTTTCCATATTAGGTAGTGATTTTACTGGGTGGTGGTTTGTGTGTAATAGGTGGTTGGGTTCGTTTTGTATCCTTCCTCTTTTTGGTACTGGGTGGTTTGATGAGTGTGCGATTTGATTTTAAGGTTGGTGATCGGGTTAGTTATGAGCATGGTGTTTGGGTTGTGTGTGGGGTGACTCCTGTTGATAATGGTGATCCGGAGTTTCATTCTTTTTATGATCTTCGGTCTGTTGATGGTTTGAGTTTTGCGAGTTGTATTCCTTGTTATCTTGTGGGTTATGCGGCTTGATTGGTTGTTGGAGAGTTTTAAGAGGTAGTGGGTTGAGAAGGGTGGTGGGTTGTGAGTGTGCCTCCTGTGAATCTTGTTGGTGGTGGTGAGTGGTTTGATGAGGCTCCGGTTGAGCCTGGTTTTTATTGGTTTTTTGGCGATCCTTGGATGGGTGAGATGGGTGGGCATTATCGTGGGAGTGTTCATCCTGATTATAAGTTGAGTCTTGTTAATGTGTTTAATATTAGTAATGGTCTTGCTGCTACTTCTGATGGGCATTTTTTTCAGTTGAAGAGGTGGGATGGTAGGGGGAAGGGTTGGCTTGGTAGGTGGGGTCGTGCTGTTTTGCCGGATACTAGTGGTTTTGCTCCTGATTTTCTTCTTGATGAGTTTCGGGCTGTTTGTCCTTTTTCGGATTGAGTGTTATGACTATTGATGAGCTTGAGCGTGTGATTACTGCTGCTCGGGCGGCTGGGCTTGATGGTTCTTGTGAGGTGAAGTTTTTTAATCCTGATGCTTCTTGTATGTGTGGGGTTATTAGCATTATTGGGTTCTCACAGGTTCGTAGGGTTCAGCAGTATGGTGTTGATGGGTCTGAGTGTCGGTCGAAGTTTCTTTTGTTGTCTTGTGTGTCACTGGGTGGGTTGTCTTTTAGTTAATGGGGTGTGATAGTGAAACTTGATAGGGCTATTGAGCAGCTTATTCGGCTTCGTGAGATTCATGGTGGTGATGTTGAGCTTACTTGTACTGGGACTGGTGTTCCTGATTGTCCTATTTCTAATCCTATTCCGAAGGTTTTTGAGTCGACTGTTGAGAATTTTCGGGTGTTGAATGAGGAGCGTAATCCTTCTAGGAGTGGGAAGCTTGGTGTTCGGATTCGTGTTTGTATGTGAGGAGGGTTTGTAGTGCTTGTTCATAGGGTGTATTTTGTGAAGAGGAAGAATTATCTTGGTCGTTCGTTGAGTTGTAGGTGTGAGGGGTGGTTTTTGTTTGGGTATATTCCGGTTTATTGTCGGCAGCTTTCTTGGCCTGCTGATCCGGAGTGATTTTACTGGGTTGGTGGTGTTCGTAACAATTGTTTGACGACGATACTGAACCGCTGTGGTTTGGGGCGAAAGTTGACGGTTTGTTTTGGAGGGTTTTGTGATGGTTGCGTTGTTTCAGAAGGCTGCTGCTAAGTCGAAGTCTAAGGCTGCTGCTAAGAAGAGTGAGGGGACTTTTTGGGTTGTTGATGGTGATGCTGCGGAGAGTGTTGGTGAGCTTGTGAAGATCGCCGATGAGCAGAAGGCGATTGATACTCGGACTGGGATTCATAAGCGTGCTGTGCAGACTTATGCTGATGAGATTTTCTCGCGGGAGTTTGCAGCTCGTGGGGTGATGCCTGATACTCCGATGAAGATTGTGAACGATGATGGTGCTTCTGTCACCTATGTTGTTCAGGATCGGAGTGGGCAGTATGGGATTTCTGATGCTCAGATGGCTCAGTTGGTGGGTATTGTCGGTCAGGAGAAGGCCGAGAGTATGACCCATTCTGAGATGACCATCAAGTTCAATCGTGATGTGATGGCTCTTCCCGGTGTCAGCCGCTTCGTCGAGCGGTGCCTTGAGGCTGCTATCAAGAGGATGGTGAAGGATGAGGTCCTGACTGAGGACGCTGCATCAGAGCTTGTCGATGTTGATGAGAAAGTTGCTTTCAAGCCTGGGACTTTGTCGAAGGCTTCGATGATCGCTGAGGGTGATCAGGCCGTACTTAATGAGCTGCTTGAGGTTATGGGGAGCAGCTGCTGTCGGTACGTGAAGACTTGATCGTTTGACTTTCGCGGAGGGGTGGTTCGGGAAATATTTCTCGTTCCATCCCTCTTGTCGTATACATTTAATTACGGGGTAGGTTGTGGGTAAGAAGAGAAAGAAACGTGATTTCGATCTGATTCCTCCACCGAACAAGAATCGTAATAAGATTAGAAAGTCTGATAATCTTGTACCTTTCTTACCTCTTCCGAATATTCCAGACGATCCTGATGATTTAGATGATGATCTTGAGCCACTTATGAAGCTTGAGGGTGGTAGTCATCGTCGTGTTGATCCGTCTCCTGATGAGATTTGGGGTCCTGGCGGTCTTGCTCGTGAGGCTCGTGAATATTTTGCGGAGAAGAAGTCTGAGAGGCGTGGCGAGTCTGCTGGGAAAAAGATAAGTAAGACTGATAGGGATCGTGAGATTATGGAGAAGTTGCTTGATCCTCTTGGATATTTTGGTCCGATCAAGATTGATGTTGTTGATGATGATGTTGATGATTGAGGTGGTGTGATGAGATTGAGTGTTATCAATGAGTATTTGATTCGTGAGGCACCGCATGTGAGGTTTTTGCGGTCTAGTGTGCCGGATTCTCTTGCTTTTCTTCGTGGTGAGCTTGTTGATCTTGGTTTTGAGAATCTTGGGCTTGATGTTGATCGTTTTTCATCCGTTGCGAGTGCTTTTATTGGTGATGGTGTTGGGATTCCTGGGACTGGGTTGAAGATGCGTAAGGATAGTCGTGGGGTTGCTGTGGTTGTGCCTGATGATGGTGTGAGTGTTTTTCTTCCTGAGAATTGGCGTGAGGGTGTTTGGGTTCTTGGGAGTGATGATAAGCCATCGTATGTGGGTTCTCTTGTGCGTGATGATCAGGTTTGATTTTCGGTGCCCGATGGTGTAATAGGTAACACAGCAGATTTTGATTCTGCTATTCCAGGTTCAAGTCCTGGTCGGGTAATATTTCCAGACTGGAAATTGATATGCGTTTGAGTAGCGATAAGAGGCAGAAGTTGTTCAATGCGATACACGAGAATGTCTGCAAGATTCGTGTTGATTTGAACTTGTCTGCTAATTATAATGCTGATCTTGATAATGCTCTTGCCGCTGTTGTGCAGGAGATTTGGTCTGAGCAGCGTGTGATTCTTGGTCTAAATGAGGGTTCATAATGGCGTTCGTGAATAAGAGTTGGACTGTATCTGCTATTTTGCATAATGCTGCGGTTGAGTCGAATACGAAATCAACCAAAGCTCTTGCTCGTAGTTGGATTTCAGCACATCTTGATCGTTTTTACTGGGATGATATCATTCTTGCTGCGTGTATTAATGATGCTACTGTGGCAAGTTATCTTGGGTGGTTGAATCGTAAGGAGGATAGAATTATGCCGAGTGGTCCCCCGAAGAATGCTCCTAGGAAAGCTGCTGTGAAGGCTGTTGCGAAGCGGACTCGTTCTCGTAGGAAGACTGCTGTTGATGCTCTTGGTAAGAGGATTGGTGGTAGGAAGCGTTCGACTGTGGTGAAGCAGTTTGATGGTTTTGATCTCTTGAACAAGGTTTGCAAGTTTTGTTCGGAGAATGGTGGGGTGGATGCTGTTGCTGCTGCTATTACATCGTTGAGGCTCTTACAGCTTGGTAAGTGATTCGTATTGTGTGCCATCTTTAATCCGGCTGGGTCATCGTTACTGATGGTTCAGCCGGATTTCTGCGTATAAATGGATTTATTGTCATGGATGCTGAAACTCCGAAGAAGAAGTCTAAGAATAAGCGTGGTGGATGCTGTCAGCGTGTTCCAGATCCCCTTGGTATATGGGGTCCTGATGGTCTTGCTGTGAAAGCCAGGGATTTTTGCTGTGAACTAGATATTGAATTTGACGATAATGAGATAGCCAGTAATAATGATAGTAGTGGTCCTGTGATTGATGAGGGGCCTTGGGATGGTGTTTATAGGGTTCCGATGAGTCTTAGGGTTTATTCGTTTAGATCGTTGAATTCTAAGAATATCTATACACCGATGAATACTGATGCTGATGAGAAGGGTACGCACGATATCCCGAACGATTTTCGTCTTGATGATGAATTCTTCGGTTGATTTTATCTGCGGTGAGTTCGTGCAACATTTGATTGGTTGATGTTGTCACTTCTTCGATACGATAGGGGATTCGATATGAGCACTACCATGACTAGCCAGATTCGGATTGGTCACGAGTTCTTTGCTAAGGCGAAGAATGATTATGCCGATTGGAAGTGGGCGATTGTTCGTGAGTTCATGCAGAATTCGATTGATGCTGGCTCTCGTGTTATTCGGATTTCTTGTGGCCTGAATGAGAGTGGTGATACTGTCTTCTCTGTTGAGAATGATGGTGTTGTTATGTCTCGTGAGATTGTTGATGGGAAGTTGTTGTGTCTTGGTGGTAGTGGGAAGAATTTTGTGGGGACTGTTGGTGGGTTTGGTAAGGCTAAGGAGTTGTTGTATTGTTGTCATCAGAGCTATTCGATTCGGTCTGGTGATCTTCGGGTTGATGGTTGTGGTGCTGAGTATTCGCTGACTGATGGTCTTGATTTTCTTGATGGTACGAAGAGTACTATTGTGATTGATGGGAATTTTGTCGAGTCTCTTTGTGATTCTGTGGCGAAGTTTGCGAAGTTTGCTCAGTGGAGTGGTAAGCTGTTTTTGAATGGTGAGGTTTTTGATTGTGCTCTTGTGAAGGGTGCTCGTCGTCGTGATTTTGATTTTGGTGTTGTGTATACGAACAATTCTGCACAGTATACTTGTGTTGTTCGTATTGGTGGGATTCCGATGTTTACTTGCTGGACTAATTTCAACAAGCTTGTGGTTGTTGAGTTGTCTGGTGCTTCTGCTGATACGATGACGAGCAATCGTGATGGTCTTATTGATCCTTATCGTGGCCAGTTGAACTCGTTTATCACTGATCTTGCTGTTGATAAGAAGAAGGCTTTGAAGGCTCCGACGATTCGGTATGAGCATTTTGATGGTGAGAAACTGTCACATCGTGTGAATCGTGTGGGTTTTGTGCCATCTCTGATTGGTTGTGAACCATTGGCGGTATCGGCTGCTTCTGCTGGTGTTGATATTGGTGCTGATGAAGTTATCAATGAGTCTGGTGATGGTAACAGTGATTCGGTGTTTGCTGGTGCTGTTCCGAATGAGAATGGTTCAATTTCGTTCGGGATTAGTGGCCCTGCTGTGAGTCCTGCTGGTTATGGTGGTTCTGTTTTGAGTGTGCGTCGGGTTGTGACTGTTGGTAGCGAGTTTGTGATTAAGAATGAGACTGATCTTATGATCCCTCGTTATTATAAGCCTGATTCTGGTGATTTCAGTAAGTATTCTCAGAAACTTGCTAGGATTTGGGGTCGTCTTTTGGTTGAGCTTCATCGGTTGTTTGATCACCAGGATGAGTTTGCTATCGGTTTTGTGTTTGATGCTGATGGTGATACTCTTGCTCAGCATGAGTGTGGTGATGGTTTTGGTCGTGTGTACTATATCAGTCCTGCTGAGGTGGTTGAGCAGCGTAGTTCTTTGTCGAAGAGTTTTTCGAATCGTTGGAAGTTGACCGATCGTGGTTCTTTGATTGCTATTGCTGCTCATGAGTTCACTCATGGTATGGGGTATAGCCAACACACAGAAAGTTTTGCAAGTAAATATACTGAGGTGATGAGTCATGTGCTTAATAATCGAAAACGTTTCACATGGTGCTTCAATTAAGTAAGAATAAGAGAATTGACTGCCCAAAATGTGGGCAGTCAATGGATTATCGTGCGAAACAATGCAAATCGTGTCGGAAGAGAGAACAACAATCGACAAAGGGACAAACGTTAGCGAATAAATTCATATTGTGCGGCTGCGGATCTATGAAAGATAAACGAGCTAAACGATGTGGTCGTTGCAGAAGTGAACATGAAAATGAATTGAAAATACAACGATTGACTTGCCCAAAATGTGGCGGCAAGATGGGCAGGAAATCATCATTATGCTTCAATTGCTATGGTGATACATTACGTTCTGAGATAATTGACGGTAAAAAGTCTTGTCTTTCTTGTGATATTATAAAACCACTTGATCAATTTGGACGACGTAGTGAAAATAGATATATGTCGCAGTGTAAAGATTGTGTTTCTCTTGGAGAACGAAATAGACATATTCGCAGAAAATGCGAATCTCTCAATATGTCACTTAAAGACACTTGGGAACTAATGCGTAAACCGGGTATTAATTGTGAAATATGTGGTTGTTGGACCGAGAAGTTTCATATTGATCATTGTCATACCACCAATTCGTTTCGCGGCTTGCTATGCTCTAATTGTAACTCTGGTATGGGCTTGCTAGGCGATAATCCAGATCGGTTGAGAGCGGCTGCTGAATATTTGATATCCAAATCAAGATAATAGTGCTGATTCATATCGTGTACTATAACGGTATGTGACTTCATATACTTGAGCAAGGTTCTTGCGAATAAGAAGCGTTTTACTTGGTGTTTTGCGTAGTAACAGGGTGGTGGTCTTTTGCTTTTTCCTTTGACCCGCGTTGAGTTCTGATGGTTTGACGCGGGTTTTGTGTTGTCTTGGGTTTTTGGAGCTTTCTTGATGCTTTCCGACGATGGCGACGATGGCGATGATGGCGATGATGATGTGCGGTCTTCTTTGTCTGATGAGGATATTGATGCTTTGCAGGGGTCTGGTCTTTCGCTTAAGGCTCCTTTTTTGATGTGTTCTGTGTCGAGTGGGATGTTTAGTATTGCTAGGCATTATGGTGGTGCGAAGTTTCAGGGTTTTGATTATACGTATAATCCTGAGTTCGATGAGCTTATTCGTTCTGATGTGCTGAAGTTTCTTGCTAAGTTGAAGAGGGAGAGGAAGAAGGATGCCTAAGTTCTATTATTATTATATCTCTGAGCCGAATTATCTTCGCAAGCTTTTACTTGTTGTTGAGGCTTGTAATATTTCTGAGGCTGATGTGGTGTTTTGTGGTGAGTTTAAGATTGATCCTAGGAGTCCGCGATCTTCTGTTGTTGTGACTCTTGAGCCTATACGGGGGTTGTGTGATGCGTGTGAATGTTGATAGTGATAGGGATGAGGTTGAGGTGTTTTGTCATGCTGATAATGTCTCGACCTATGTGCGAAGTCCTGATGGTGGTATGCCTGGTATCACTCTCACTTTTAATGATGCGAGTGGTCGTGTTCTGACTTATTTGTCGTTTGAACAGTGTGTGAAGCTTCGTGGTGATCTCACGAGGTGTATTCCGCCGAGTTTTGGTTGATTTGACTCTTTTTTAATTGCTGCAACATTTTTTCGGTGGTTTTGAGTTGCCGGGATTTTGTGGAGTGGTAATTATGGCTGTTATTCATGATCGTTCTTTGAGTCTGGATCGTTTCCATTGGGATCGTGTTTCTGGGGTGTTGATTGCTGAGGCTAGTGATTTTGGGCCTTTGCGGGATGGGTATTGGTGGTTGCGGCAGATTTGGGATGATTCTGCGGATATTGGGATTAGTATTCGTTCTCATGTGACTGGTGTTGTTGAGTTGTTTTATTTGGACCATGAGGTTTATTATGGTTCAGAGCGGGAGTTTGCTGGCTGGTGCTTTAAGCCTGTGAATCCTAAGTGTCCTGTGAAGATTGTGAGTATTCATAACGATTGATTTACTCGGGCTTTGGGTTTGTAACAGGTTTTTGGTGGTTTTGCCAGTTTTTTGGGTCTTGTTGGAGTGGTGATCATGAGCGTTGCTGCTGGTGTTGTTGATAATGTTTTGAAGACGACTTCTTGTGAGCCTCGTGGTTATCAGCACCGTGTGTGTTCTAAGGTGGTTGATCTTTTCAACGGGACGTATGTTGAGAAGGGTGCTACTCTTGCTCCTGCGAAGTCTGTGATGATTGAGAGTCCTACCGGTAGTGGTAAGACTGTTATGGGGAATTTGAGTATTAAGGCTTTGCAGAGTCTTGTGCCGGATCTTGCTGTTGGTTGGGTTGCGATGCGTCGTAATCTTCTGTCACAGGCGAATGCTGAGAATCGTTCTCTTGGGATTAATGCTGAGGGGATCCATTACGTCAGCATGTTCGACAAGAATCCGCATGGTCTGATTGCTGCTCGTGCTTCTGGTCAGAAGGTTTTGTTGGTGGTTGACGAATGTCTCGCTGGTGAGAGTCTTGTGAAGACTATGGTGGATGGTGTTGAGAGCCTTGTGCCGATTTCTGATATCGTCAATAACGGCATTGGTTCGCATGTTCTGAGTTATGATATTGTTGCCGATGCTTTCGAGTGGCAACCGATTGTCTCAAGGACTTGTACTGGTGTGAAGGATGTTTTTAAGGTTACTGTTGAGACTGATGATGGTCGTGTTGTGACTATTGTTTGTACGGATACGCATCGTTTCATGACTCCTGTGGATGGTCATCTTGATTATCTTCGGTTGTCTGAGATGGCTGTTGGGTCTGAGGTGTATGTGAAGGTTGATTGATTGTCGATCAAACATCATGTTGCGGATCTTTCCTTAACGAAGGGGCTTCAACATGAGTGCTAGTAGTGATCGATATCAGAAGTTGATGGCGTCGAGAGAATCTGATGCTCCATTTTGTGCATGTGGCTGTGGTCTTAAGACAAAATGGAGCATCAGAACTAAGTCGTATGGGAGATACTTATTTAACCATCAGTTGCCAAATTTGCAACATTGTTGGACAGACAGGATAGATGAGATTGTCCGTGGCACTGTTCTCGGTGATGGTCACTTAGATCCAAGGAAGGGTCGGTCTGGTCGTGAGACTGGTTTAGCTAGACTTGCTATTAGACATTCAACGAAACGACAACTCAAATATGCTAGATGGTTGCATACGGAACTTGCACCGATAACGACGAGTAAGTTGCGTGTTCGTGCTACTCCTAAGGCTTTTGGGAAGGAGATAGCTGAGTTCAGTACTGTTTCTTTACCACAGCTGTATGATATCAGACTTGAGATCTATAGATCTGGTATTAAGGTGGTGACTGAGACATATTTGGATAAGTTGTCTGATTTTTCTGTGGCTGTATGGTGGTGTGATGATGGTTCTAATAATTCATTTTCTACTCATTCGTTTTCGAGAGATGAGAATGATATGATCTCTGCCTGGTTGAATGATAGATATGATCTTGAGACTTGGGTTGAGATTGATAAGAGGGTTAACCTGCCTTTCATTCGATGTAACAGTGAATCGATGAGGACGTTTGGTCAACGAATTTTCAAGTTTGTGGAGAAATCATTATGGTACAAGTTCAGTCGATTCCTACCGGAACTGTTAAAGCGAGAATTGTCAGTATCGAGCCAATTGGAACTACAGTAACGTACGATATTGGCGTTTATAAGAATCACAATTTCGTAGCAAATGATGTTCTTGTACACAATTGCCAGCATGATGCTGCTGCGAGTATGGCACATTTGCACAATGTACTGGAGCCTGATTTCATTCTTGGGCTGAGTGCTACGCCGTTTCGTACTGACCGTGTCAAGCTTTGTTTTGATAAGGTTGTGAAGGATGCGGGGATTCATCAGCTGGTGCAGGATGGTTATTTGTCTCGGTTTGAGCATTTCAATGTGGACAATTGGAATCCTGAGACTGTGGCTGAGCGGTATTGTGCTGAGCCTGAGCGTTGGGGGAGTTCGGTTGTGTTCTTCCATGCGTGGGAGGATTGTTTGAAGTTCAAGGATATTCTCCGTAGTCGTGAGGATGAGATTGTTGCTCGGTTGCGTGAGTTTCGTCCGGATCTTGCTCTTCGTCGTTCTCTTGTTGAGAGTGTGCGTGGTGGTGGTACGAAGAGTGACTACGATGATCGGGATGAGCTTCTTGCTGATTTCCGGACTGGCGATGTTGCTGTTCTTGTGAATTGCATGGTTCTGACTGAGGGGTTTGATGCTCCGAATCTGGAGACTGCTTTTGTTCGGGATAGTATGAAGGGTCCTACGATGCAGATGGCTGGTCGTGCTTTTCGTATGCATCCGAAGTGGAAGAATGAGAAGGATGAGACTTTCAAGTTTAAGAAGGTTGTGCAGAGTGGGAATACGAGGTGGCCGATTTTGAAGACTGTGATGGCGGATCGTCAGTACACGTGGCAGGATGACCAGTGGCGATCTCTGACGCTGAATCCTCACATTGAGTCCATCAACAAGGCTGCGAGGATTGCCATCAGTATGGTGAATGTGGATCTTCCGAAGTGGATGACTGATCGTGCGAAGAAGTCACAGCCGAATCGTCGGTTCGGGAATCAGAATTCTGCAAGTCCTGCGAATTAACTTGATCCTGGTTCTTGCAACATTTTGGTGGCGGGGACAACCATTCCCGCCACCTCTTTTTGGAGTTTGTTATGAAACCTGACAAATGCAATTCTCGTAGTATTTGTGAATTGCTCAATGGTTGTGGGTCGTTGAATGGGCAGTCAGATTATCTTCTGAAGACTGTCGATAACAACCGTGAGGCTTTCGATAATTGCGATCCTATGGTTAGTGAGTTCATTTTCTCACTGATTCATCAGCTCAAGGTTGCTGGGGAACGACATACGGTTTTTGTGAACAATCTGATCGCTACTTCGGTGCGTGATCATGCGGTGAATGGTAATTGGCCACAGTTGTGTCAGATTCAGCGTGCTTTGCCTGATGATATTGTCAGTGCTCTTGGTAGTATTGATTGTGATCGTATTAAAGAGACTGTTACCTCTTCGGCTATGCTCAATAAGAGGTTTAATGGTTTGAGCGTTGATAAGAAGCGTGAGATTCTTGCTTTGGTTAAAGAGTAGTTTCTGTTTCCTTGGTTTCTTGTGTGGAGTGTGGAGATGACTGAGTCTGAAGTGGTTACGTTGATGGGGTCTTCACAGAGTAGTGCTGAATGGAATGCGAATGCTGATACTGTGAAGAGTCGTTGTGGTGGATATCCTGATTTCTGGTATCCTGCTGTTATCATGTCCGGTCTGTGTGATCGTGTTGCTGCTCGGTGGGGTGGTTCTGGTGGGATTACGGTTACTCCGATCAAGAATCTTGATGATTTTCTGAAGTGATGGGGTGGTTGGGTTTTACTGGTGGGGTGTGCTTGTAACAGGGTTTTGTGGTTTTGGTTTCAAGTTTCGGTTTCTGAAAGGGGTCTGATAATGGTGAGCTTTTCTTACAAGTACACTCCGATTGATCAGTTGGCTGTTGATACTGTTGTGAATGATAAGACTGGTAAGAAGATTGTTCGGTCGGTTACGTTTGATGGTGTTGAGCATCGACCGTCTGAGCGTTTTTGGATGAGTCTGTTCAGCCGGTATTCTTTCAATTCGCAGTTTTTCCGGTATTTCGATCATCATGAGGTGTTCGATCGGATTGTGCAGGTTCAGGGCAAGGATGACATTCGTCTTTGTATTGAGGCTGATGAGGAGTCTGGTGTATCGACTCTTCTGGCTGTGAGCAATCCGCGTAAGCCGATTGTTGGTTATGATGGCCTGATGGAGATTCTGGCGAATAATGGGTGTGAGGATGAGGTCACATACCATGGTGGGATTGTTGAGAGTGTGCATACTCCTCGTATGCAGCAGTCCATCACTCTTGGTGGGGATTTGTTCCACAATCGGTTCACGATGGCTACGCCGATTGATGGTTACGGTCTTCCGACGACTTTTCTGATGCTGTTGCGTCAGGTCTGCTCGAATGGTCTTGTGGCTTACAGTCCGATGTTCAAGAGTTCGGTTCCTCTTGGTAAGGTTGAGGATAACATTTCTTTTGCGATTGTGCGTGCTATTGATCAGTATAGCAATGAGGAGGGGTTTGCTGCTCTTCATTCTCGGATCACTAGCAGTATGAGTTCTTGGGCGAGTGTGAATGAGGCTCAGTCGCTTTACAAGATTCTTGTGAAGTTGCTGAATTATGATGGTGATGATGGTGCGGCACTTGAGGGAGCTGATATTCTCTCTTCTTATCATCAGCTGACTGGTGATGTGAATGAACTGTACGGTATTTCGAATATCGACAGTTTGAGCACGAAGCGTCAGAAGACTCTTCCCGTGAATTGTACGGTGTATGATCTGATCAACTTCATCACGGAGCTTGCTTCACATCATGCGTCACCGCATGGTTCCCGTAAGCTGAATGCTCATGTCGGTACTCTGATTTCTGAGGAGTACGATATGGAAGGGACTTGTACTCACTTCAAGGATTTTGCTGATTTTCATCTGTCGTCTAAGCTGTCTACTGGTTTGACTGGTTCTAAGGCTTAGTCGGTGGTTTTTCTTTGAAAGATAGTTTGGGGCTGGTCACGTGTTGTGGCCAGCCCCTTTTTCGTATTTTGGAGATTTGCGATGAGTGCCAAGAGATCTGAGCTTCACACTTACAAATTGACTGCTATTCATAAGAATGGGCATGTTGCCAAGTATGAGATTAAGCAGGTTTCACGTGTTAATGCGTGTCGTGAGATCATTCATATGGTTAATTCGCGGGGTTCTTCGAATAATCCGATTAAGCAGATTGTTGATACTGGTGATACTGGTGATGCTGTTTAATTCGTTGATTTGTTGTGTAACAGATTTTTGGGGTTTGTTTTTGGATTCTGAGGATTTGTTATGACAACAGTTTTTAATGTATCTACTCTCATCGACGATAATAGATATTTCGGTCTGTTCGTTGGTGGGGTTTTGACGTGTGTTGTGCAGGGTGATCAGTTTTTGTCACCGGTTGATGCTCGTGAGTCTTACATCAAGCACACTGGGTTTGATCCTATGAGTGTGTCTTGTGTGTGTCTTGGTTTCAATGTCCTCAGGATTAATCGGTTTGAGTATTCTGAGGATATTGTTGATAAGTTGGTTGTTGAGATTAAGGGTGGTTCTCATTTTGATCCTGCTGACCCTTTTTCTGTGAATGATGTTGTTATTTCTTTGCAGTGTACTCCGGTTATTGCGAAGAATTCGATTATTGAGGCTCTTCGGCGTTCTGGTGGTGTTGTTGATTGAATTTTTGATGGAGTTTTCTTGATGTGGTTTTGCCATGTGATTAGTCTTGGTCATAATTCGCATGTTCATAAGATGGTTGCTTGGGAGGTTTTGGTTGACTATGCCGGGGTTCTTCGTAAGAATCCAAGTTTGATTATTGATGAGATCTGTGTTGTGGTCGGTAGTCGTTTTGATCATCTTAGCTCTGAGATGATTGTGAAATCTTTTATGGCCGATGGGCCTGAAGGTTGTTTCGTCATTGATGGCAAGAATTTGCGTTTGAAGATGAGTTATGTGTCTGATCATCCTGCTACCGACTATATTTATGAGAATTGTTGTCGTGCGGTGTCTCGTTTAATCATGGCCCATATGCACCGTAACAATATGAATATTGACATTGTGGCGATTTGATGGTTTCTACTGGAGCTGTTTCGATGACTGCTGTTGCTGATTTCCCAGGTCTTGCGAATTTTGAGCTTACTCAGATTTATGGATTTAATCCTGAGGCTGCTGCTGGGTTTGCTGGTTCGATTCCTGAGAAGCCTGATGCGGTGTGGTTGAAGCGGTTTTTTAAGGCTGCGTTTGGGATTGATGTTCGGGTGCGTGGTTTGAAGCATTATCTTGATGTGTGGATTAAGAGTAATGCTGGTTATTCGTATCCTGCGGATTTTCCGGGTGGTTTGTGTTATTTGTGTTTGAATGTTGTGTACCCGCAGAGTCCTGATGTGTATTGTCGGTTGCAGGCTGGGAATGTTGGTGTTCATAGCATTAGTTTGCATCGTTCGGAGTGGGTGACTGTGTTGCGGATTCTTTGTGGTGTTGGGTGATGGTTGCTGATAAGTTGATGATTGTGGCTCATCCTGATGATGAGTCGCTTTTTGGTGGTTCTTTGCTGCTGGGTAGTGGTGGGTGGTTGGTTGTGTGTTTGACGAATGGTGATAATGTTGTTAGGCGTGCTGAGTTTGAGATGGCGATGGGGTTTGTTGGTGCTGAGTGGGTGATGTTTGATTGTGTTGATAAGAGGCGTTTTGATCTCGATCTTGATTTTATTTTGCCGAGTTTGCGTGAAATAATTCTTGGTAGGTCTTGGTCGATGGTTGTGACGCATGGGTGTGATGGTGAGTATGGGCATCGGCATCATAGGCAGTTGTATGGTGTTGTGCGTGGGTTTCTTGATGTGTTTTGGTGTTTTGAGCGTGGTGAGTTGTTGCCTGATGATGTGTGGTTAAGGAAGCTTGAGTTGTTGTCTTTTTATGTGAGTCAGGCTAAGGTTTGTGCTTCGCATTTTGATTTTGCTAGGCGTGAGTCTGTTAAGGAGTTGGTATTTTGTCTGTGAAGAACAAGTATGCTGGGGACAAAGGTAATAGGCGGGATTTTAAGAAGCCGTTGACTCGTAGTCAGTTGTTTGAGGTCATGCGGTATCTTGGGCATGATACTTTTTCTGATCGTGCGAAGAGGTTTGTTGATAAGTATGCTGATTTGTTGATGGAGAGTGGGTCTTTGCCATCTCAGATTGCTACTGGTCTTGCTGCGAGTTGATTGTGCTGTTTTGTGTGTAACATTTGTCTGTGTGATTTGCTTCTTTTTTGGGGGAGTTTGGCATGGATGGTGTTAAGGATTCAGAGGGTGGTTTGTTGAGTATGATGTTGTATCGGCCTTCTGTTGGCGATCGTATTACTCTTTCTGGTGGTAGACCTGCGGTTGTGGTTTCTGTTGGTCTTGGTTATGATTCTCTTCCTGGTGGTCGTGGTGTGCGTGGGGCTGTTGTTGAGCTTGTTGAGCGTGGTTAACTTGTGGTGTTTGGTTTGTAACAGGTTTTTGTGGTTCTTTGACAATTTGTTTTGCAACTGTGGCGGAATCGGCAGACGCAACAGACTCGGAATGGGTCGGCACGCTGGAAACGGCGTGTTTGTAAGGTGTAAATTCGGTGGACGGCTTGCACTTGTTAATAAACTTGATTGAAGGGTGGGGGACCGAACCTTCTGCGTGATGAGATAGAGTGAGTCGCTATAACCAGCTGGACTGGGAGACGTGGATCTCGGTGACCTCGGATCGTATTAAATGGAACCAAGTGGACAACCCAACGCCGAGCGAAATCTGGCAAACGTGTGTGAAATAATAAGAGAATAAGTGCTACCGCTGCTCATACCTCTGATTCATGTATGGGATATGTAGATTACTACCGGGCTTCCCTTCCGGTCGAAAGATAAATCTTATAGCCACTACGAGCATTTTGAAATACTAGATGCTTAAGAGACGTGTAGAGACTATAATCACCCACCTAAAAGGACTTAAACTGACCATTTAAATGATGGTCACTTTATTAAGCAGGCGATACTTCAGCAATGAAGGTGCGAAGCAGCTTCCTTATGGTGAAGGCATAGTCCAGACCACAAACAGTAATACGACTGAAGCCTTCGTACTTGGCAGAGATGGGCACTGCGACTGGTAGTGAAAACTATAGTGGTAAGTAAAATCTGTTGAGGAGAAATCCTCGTGCGGGTTCAATTCCCGCCAGTTGCATTTTACGGAGTATTAGAAGTGGACAATAATGAGGCATACAAGAAGAGCTTGGAACTCGCAATCCAGAAATGGGTTGATGACATGAACGAAACAAGTGACTGGCGTTACTCAATGCCAGATCAGGCCAAGGAAGAGTGCGTTGCAGTGATGACAGATGCTGCTTTCAGTGCTCTTTTGAAAATCGCGGGATAGTTGAGATCCCATCGGTCGTCGGCAAAAGTGGAATCGAGTCCAGTGTAAACATTGGGCTTGTTAGGGAGACCAGACCTAGCTGTAGGGGATAACCAGTCCGTAGGGTTAGTAACCTCGGGCAAGTATTCAGCCGACCGATGTTTCATTTGACTTTTTTGGAGTGGGGTGTTCATGGGAACTAGGACTATCACGAATGAATTGACTATTATGCTGATCAATCATGGTTTGTGGCCCGATGAGGCTGATGCTATCATGGCACTTGCTATGGCTGATGAGTCGCTTCAGTCAATGCGTGATCGTTGGAATGATGACGTTTCTGAGTATCCATTTCGCGTGATTACTACGACTTGGTTGTTGGTCAAGCGTATTGCTCTTGATTGGGTTAATGCTAATAAGCCGTCGCATTTTGCTAAGATGATTTTGTCTGGTGAAATTCCTACAAATCTGGGAACCGCTAACTAATTGCCCAGGCTCCTGTAAAGATTATTCATGCAGGAATAAGTAGTCCTGAGAGCCGAAGAGTCTTGACGGTTTTGCCGGTAATTTTCTTTAAAAGCGGTAAACATAATCAACCTTGTGATTCTAGAGGTTGCCGGGATCGAGACATAGAATCAATCTTGCTGGTGTGGCGAAAAATGGGTAAACGCACCAGATTTGATTGTGGCGTCGGAAGACTTGCAGGTTCGAGATCAGCTATTAGCGTTGACTAGTGCGGGCAAATTTTACATCAAACACGGAGATTCTAATGTTTGATGATGAAATAATAGTTGCAATCGGTCAACAATCATATTCGGTTTCTGATTTGATGATTAGACTTGGTTTAAAACCTGCTGGTCGCAATCATCCGATTTACAGAGAAAAATGCGAAAGTCTTGGCGTTGTTTTTCTTAAGAGACCACATAAACGTTCCTGCTATCCGCAAAGAGAACTTGAAGTGTATCTTAGTTTAAATGGTCCAAATATTGGATCGTATAAATTGAAACACAAATTATATGCTTCTGGACTCAAACAGCCGAAATGTGAAAAATGTGGCATAGAAAATTGGTTAGGACAACCATTATCGTTTCATTTAGAACACAAAGATGGGAATAATAGAAATAATCTATTGAACAATCTTGAGATTTTATGTCCTAATTGTCATTCTCAAACAGAAACATATGCGATAATAAAATCGCTTAAACCAAAGAGAAAATGTACTCAATGTCAAGGTGAATTGTGGCGAAGATCCAAAACTGGTTTATGTAAAGATTGTGTACGACATCGTCAATCAACATCATGTAAAACGAATAGCTGCAAACATTGTTCTAAAGTATTATCGAAAAAAGGTAAACTTCAGTGTTGTAGAGATTGTTATGATGAACACTATCGCATAAAGAAAATTGCCAATAGGCCGAGTTTAGAAGAAATCAAACGATCTGTCGCTTTAATTGGTTGTTCTGCGACTGGTAGAAAATACGGTGTTTCTGATAATTGTGTCAGGAAATGGATTAATAGATCATCTGAGAACAGGATATAACATGATAACTGTCTCAAGAATTGATCGTATGAAAGCAGACTTGAGCGGTTGTCCGATAGAAATAACCATGTTCTACATGATATGGCAGAGAGAAGTATGGCCACGGTTCGGCCTGAAATCTTTCAAAGAAGTTAAGGATAACGTAAAAACATTCATACGCCAGTTAAGAACCGCCGATCAAGTGATGCCGAAAGGCCACGTATACATCAATGTCTCAACCAAGGAATTTATCGCAGCAGCACATCGTGCAACAAGTATGTGCAATAATCTTGGGATAGAAGTCGAAATAAACTTATAGGGATATCATGAACACAGTCGAAAAAGTCACTTTCAGGATCTCCGGAGAACACATAACAAACGTTGCAAGAAACCTCGTTTGTGAGGGTGACTGGGAATCAGCTTTTCGGATGCTCACCGATGATATTGTTGGTCTCGGCCTCGAAAACGTATACGCAATACTTCGAGGCCAGAAGAAGCTCATTGGTTGTAACGATGTTGAACTCGTTGACGATGAACCAACGGCTGAATATCTTAAACAGCTTGACTTCCTATATGGTGGTGTTGTTCGGAGAGGTGATGAGTACTGGAAGCCGTACGCTGTTGTCCTTGGATATTCATCCAAGGATATGAAGCTTGACACGCTGTCATTGAACAAGTATAATTCTGTTGAGAGTGATGCCATTCCCACAACGCTTGGTAATATGGCCAAGTATATGAGTTGGTGTATGGCTAGAAACACTTTCTATATGAGTGATCGTGCGAACGATAAAGCTGTGAACTGTGTCTATAAGGGTGTTCAGAGGTCTGTGTTGTGGAAGAGGATTCGTTCTGTTCCGGTTTGGATCAGCACGCATACTTATTGGCAGTCTGCTGTTGACGTTGTTGGTGATCTTAATGAGATATCTGGTTGTTCGGAACCACAGATCGTTGTGGATTCTGAACCTGAAGTGTCGGTGGTTGATGAGTTCACCGATTCTGTGAGGACAGATTTCGATAGGGCTGTTGCTAAGTTTGTTGAGGGGTTTGATACTAAGACTCATACCATTGATTGTCAGAATGGTTGGTTGTCACCGAAGGGTGTTCTTTTTGCTTGTGAATACATTCATCATGAGAGGTTGGCGTGTGCTATTCTTGAACGGTATCACGATCATGTTGAACCGTCCAGTACGCCTGGAGATGTTTTGTTGAAGCTTGGTTATCATAAGCTTCAGATGCGTAATTGGTGTACTTTGTATATGAATGATTGGCGTGTTACTCAGAAGCAGTTTGATACGATTTTTGATTATATCACGTTTCATGGTATTGGTAAGGAATCTGGCGATTTTGTTGATATGTCTGAGTTAACTGTTGCGTGATGTTTGTAACAGGTTTTTGTGATTTTGTTTTCTGCCACGTTTGGAGTTGTGTAATGAAGGTCAAGTTGCCGCGTACGCCATTCACAGTTGCTGTTAGTGGTGGTATTGATTCAATGGCTCTTGCGAATTTCGTGCTTAATGGGAAGAAGGATTTTGATGTTCTTCATTTCAATCATGGCACTAAGAATGCGGATAGGTATGAGGAGTTTGTTGGGAAGTGGTGTGAGAAGCATGACAAGCAGATGGTTGTGTTTAGGTATTCTGATGCAGAGCCAAGTGGTTGTGAGAATCTTGAGTTTGCTTGGTCGATGTGGCGTAATGAGGTTATGCAGGGTTTTCCTAGGATTGTGTTGACTGCTCATCATGCTAATGATTCTCTTGAGTCGTTTTTAATGCGTGGGAGTAGGATTGCGTATATTAATGGGAATATCATGCGTCCTTTGATTGGTTGGAAGAAGTCTGATATTTATAGTTATGCTTCTCGGCATGATCTTGAGTATGTGATTGATCCGACTAATTCTTCGAGTGAGTTTCGTAGGAATCGTATTAGGAATGAGTTGATTCCGTTGATGGTTGATTGTGGTGTTAATCCGTTTAATTTGATGGATATGTGTTGTAACAAATCTAGTGATGCTGAGTTCACGCGGTTGTTGTCTCTTTATTGTTCGGAGTGTGATGATGTCGAAGTGGGACAACCTTTATCAGGTGTTTGATACTCCTTGTTTTCCGGCTCGTTGGAAGGTGGGTCGGTTTGAGGATGATGATAATGCGACGGTGAATTATTTTCGTGATCGTGATGAGGCTTTGCGGGAGGCTAATAAGCGGAATGCTGCGAAGGCTCGTCGGAATTCTTCTGCTGGCTGAGGCGTTGTGATGCAAGAACATTTTTCGATAAAATATCTGACTGTCTGGCCGAGTGAAAAGCTTGACTTGAAAGCTGTTGATCAGAGTGCTTTATATGAAGCGATCGATGGGTTCGATTTTTCTCGATATACGGCTAAGAGGAAGTTAATAAATTTGAAAGTTCCGAGTGCCCTTGATGATCGTTTGAATAAGGCTTATAAGTTGGGGCATTCGAAGATTGATGTTCTCTTGAAAGCTGTTAGAGAATATCGGCGTCGTCATCCTTGGGAGGATGGTTGGGAGGAGTTGCCGCACGAGGCTGAGAGTGGTCCTAAGATTGGTGGTAGTGTCGATTGTACTTATCGCTTTTTGGCCGATGATGCGTTTTTGGTTCAGAATATCGGTCGTGGTTGTGCCGGGGTATTTAATAAATTTCAGGCGTTAGTTAAAGTCATTTCTATTGTTGATGAGATGAAGATTCCTGATGTAAGGAAATTGAAGAGAATCAAGATGTATTACAAGATGAGGCAGTGTCTTTCTGATCTTGTTGATCGTCGCAAGGTTGAGACGGGACTTTCTTGGATACAGGTTCTGTTGAGACCACCTGGCTTTTATGTTGATGATCATGTGAGTATTTAAGGTTTAATGGGGCTGTAGCTCAATCGGTCAGAGCAGCGGACTCATAATCCGTTGGTTCAGGGTTCGAGTCCCTGTGGCCCCACTTTTCAAAATCTTGTTTGGAAAACAAAATGAGTGATGCTGTTCATGTCATAGAGGTACAAAAAGTGAATGACCAAGTCATCATGCACCTTCCTGATGATATGACAGAGGAAGATGTCAAAGACTTTCTTCTTGGTGTTCAAGGCTGTAAGAGGATTCGTTTTTCATGGCTTCCTGAGAAGTTTGTCGTGTTATTTCATGGGACTGATAATGGTGTCGAAATACACCTTCCGAAAGGTGTCACTCCCAAAGATTACGAAGACTTCATGAACAAGGTGCCTGGGTGTAAAAATATTGAGCATCGGAAATCTCCGGACAGTCAACCAATCTATGACAGTAACGGTAAGCCTTACACTTGATGCCATTCAGAAGCTGAGTTTTCTTTCAATGATTGTACGGAGAATGATCAATGGATAATGTCCAAAGAGTAAGAAAAATCGCTGAACTAGTCGCAGAACTAGACGTCCTTGCCGGTGACTTTATCGGCAAGATGATGACGATCAGAGAAGCCATCGATGAAATTATTGGTGAAGCCATTCTCGGTAACACCACAATAATCAGTGCCGACAACCTCATCGACATCAATTCAAACGCCTCCCTAATCCAAGGTCGTGGCTACGATTATGGTGAGTCAGACGTGATTGATATTAATTCATGTGTTGCCTTGCCGATTGATAAGGTTGAGATGATCAACAGGGATTGATTCTCAAAAATACTTTGTGTGATTCTGCTCTCGATGACAAGTGGATTGTCACTGATCTTCTAAATCAGCCCATGTAGGTTCGATTCCTACCGAGAGTATTCAAGTCAAACTTAGGGTATGCCAACAACTACTTGCGAACAATGCGGGAAAGAATTCAATTATCGTTCAAAGGGGAAACCAAGACGATTTTGTTCTACCAATTGTGCGTATCCTAATCGTTTTGAAACACGTGTTGAATCAAATTGCCCAATCTGCGGCGACCCGTTTATAAAAATAGATAGTAGTGATAAGAACGCAAGACGCACCACATGTGGCAAACAGAAATGCCAAAAGTCCCGGAAAAATCATCCGAATTATACTCATAAAGTTGAAGTAACTTGTCAAGGCTGTGGAGATACTTTCTTCAAGACAAGTTCCTCATTCTTAAAGCATACTGCGTCTGGTCGGACTGACCATTATTGTTCGAATGATTGCAAATCGAAAAGCCAGTCTAGCTTATTTGCCGCTGCTAGAATAGCACAACTGGTTGACGCTGGTTTTGATCCAGATAAATCAAGATTGTGTATTAAATGCAATCAACCGAAACCACTCATTGATTTTCTTAAAATAGGAAGCAATATTTGCAAAACATGTTTGTATGAATATCAATCGCGTCGTTGGACTGAAAGAAAGAAGTGGGCAATTGCTTATCTCGGTGGTAAATGTGTCGATTGCGGTTATGACAAGCATTGGGTAGCGTTCGACTTCCACCATCGTGATCCCGAAGCCAAGGAATTTGACTGGAGCAAGTTGAAATTGCGATCTAAAGACATCATGATAGCTGAACTGGACAAATGCGATCTGCTATGTTGTATTTGTCATCGTATTAGGCATTTGAAAGTCGTTTAACAGCATCGCAGTATCATGTAATATGATAATATGGAGAGAACCATGCGAGACTTTGATGTTCAATATCAAATCAATAGGCTCAAAAGACTTGAGAAAATCGTGAAAGACAGAGCTAACGATCCTTGCTCCTTGGGTGATCTGTATGTGATCCCTGAATTTGCAGTAGTTGGTTGTGAGCTTGCTGTTGTGTTGCAGAATCTTGATGATCCGTTGTTATGGTATGCAGTGCCTTTCGATCAGTCTGATTCCATGGTTGGTACGTGGGATGTTGTTGTTGATGAGTCTGTGACTAAGTGTGGTGGTGTTTTGAGGTGTGGTCGTGGTTGTTGGATTTCTTCCGACAACCTTCCGAAGGACAAGAGAAGTGGTTTCGTTGACATTTCGTTTGTTAATGAAGCCAAACGTGTGTTGCGATGCTTGGTTGGTGCGGAAGAGGTTTCTTGGGCCGTAAGAGAGAATGTTGATTGCGATCCTGACTATGCTGAATTGCTTGATGATATCACTAAAGCTGTCACGGCGTTCGAGTCAAGGGTTGGGGCTGTATAATTTTCACTGGTGTTTTGGAGTATTGAAAAATGCGTCTGAGTAATGATAGGAAGAGAGCGTTGTATGACGCGATCTACAATGCTGTGCAAGAGTTGCGTATTGAGTATAAGGGTGATATTAATCCTTTGCTTGATTCGAAGATTGCTCGACTCACGCACATCATCTGGGATGAGCAGTTGACTGTGCTTGATACTGCCGATCATCGTTCTGATCCTATCTGCAGAAAATGATTCTTTCACTGTCTATGGGGGTTGGTTATGGCTTCTGATGGTACTATTTCAGCACACAATGCTGACGTTTTGTGCAAGATTCTTGAAGTTGCCACTGAAGGTAATTGGTCTGATGTCAGAGATCGTCTCGTTGATACTGGTTACAGACCTGATGAAATAATTGCTGCTTGGAAGGCTGTTGCTGATATCGCACGTGTTGAGTGTGGTATTGGTGAAAGCGATTTTTGAGGTTTGTATGATAGTTAATATCAATTCTCTCATTGTCCCTCTTGACAAGATGAAATTGATACGCGGTAATACCGAGGTCCACATCACGTCAATGTCTGATGGGACCTACGGTGTTGCTGTGATCTTGAACGGTCATCTTACAGATCTTGATAACGTCCCGAATTTTCCGGTAGACGTGATAGACAAATACTTCCCCAGAATGGCTCAAAATGAGCTTGCAGGATGATTACTTCGATCTGAGTGACTTCTTAAAAGACGATGAAGTTCACTTAGAGAAGTTCAATAGAATCTGGGAAGCGTTCTGTGATCTTGAGAAAGACCAGGACAGGCTTTGTACTATAGTCAGTTCGTTCAGAAGAATGGTCGAGTTGACCTTTGAGGATCGTTCTGAACAAGCCGGGAATTAATCTCGTGGTGAGAATCCGTTCTGACCGCTTGCAGATGCTTTAGCACATACTACGTTCGGGTCGTGGTATTTTCTCGGTGGGTTCTTTGAGGCACAGTGCACGCAGTATGCCGTTTCTGGCAGTGCTTCGATGCGTTCTTCTGGGATTATTGTGTTGCACGAGAAACACTTACGTTCTTCCACGTTTTTCTCCTTGTAGGGGCAATGTCTGCATCCGTTGTTGCAGCATTTTCCGCGTGAGTAAAGGAATTCTCGTGTGAAGATTGTCATGCCGTTTTCGATATACCAATCCAAGGTTTGATCCTCATTAACTTCAGTGGTTGTGGTCGTAATAAAATATTTTCGGTGTGTCTTGTTTACGATTCATGATCGGGGTTCATATGCCAGTAATTTTTCTTGATATTGATGGTGTTCTGCGTGTTAATCATACATTGCCAGCCACACAATTTGATATCCCACAGCTCCAACTGTTCAAGAATATTAAGATTGAGACTGGTGCAAGGTGTGTATTGTCTTCTACGTGGCGTTTGTATCCAAGACACAGAATGGCGGTTCGCAAGATTCTCAATATTAATGAATACACGCCTGATATGAGGGCTGGTTTCAGGAGTGTTGATATCATCAAGTTCGTTGAAATTCACAATCTCTGTTCTGAGAGGATTGTGATTATTGATGATGATATCACAGCACACATTTACGGCATGCCGAATGTGTGTAATATTGTGACAGATCCTCGTGTTGGCTTGACTGTTGAACACGCTTCGAGAGTGATTGAGTTTTGTAATAGTCCGACGTTGCCCGAGGTACCACATGCAGAAAAAACCAACGATTCTGTTCTCCAAGATTGTGTACAGAAAATTTCTCAAGTCAATTGAGAAGATTAAGGCGTTTCATGATCTTGATCGTGTTGAGAATCCTGGTGCTGTCCCGGCAGAGATTGATATGCCGGTGAGGGATTCTATCAGGCGTCATTGTTCGGAGGATCGCCAGAGATACTCGGATGGTTTTGCCAATCTTGTCTTCGATCATCTTGTTGAAAAGGCTATTATTGTCAAGAGTCCTTACGGTGGGTATATGTTCCCGTATACTGGCAATCTTCCTTCTGAGGAGGAAGTGAGGGACAGGGTTCAGAAGGTCATGAATCGGATTTATGGCGTTAACTCTTGATTGTCTCTTGTAACATTTTGTGGGGTGAATTATGGTAGAGACGAAAACTACTACGACTGTCAATTTCACTGCAGCTGAATTCTTGCATCTTGTCCGCGATAAGGTTTTTGGCGGCAAGAATGTGAATATTCAGTATGTTATCAGGGAGGTTGATGCTGATCCGATGGGCATGTACCCTGGTCGTAATGATGTTGTTGGTGTCAGCGTTTCATATGATGGTCCACCTGTGGCGTAAGTATTTCCACGTCGGAAATCGGGCATACGTATAATATACTTGGGAGGTTTGTTATGAGTGACTCTGGTGTTTCTGCTTCTTTCTTGGTTGTTGAGAACAACGGTCAGAAAATTGCTATTGAGGCTCGTGCTGGTAATAATGGCATGGCGGTTTCTATTGGAACTCGTGAACAGAATCTTGCTCTTGCGGCTGCTGGGATTGTTGTTGAGAATACTCAGTTGTATGAGTGTGAGAGTGATGAGACACGTAAATTCGCTGTTGGTGATCGTTGCGAGCTTCATGGCTTGGAGGATTATCCTGAATTGGACGGCGAGATTGTTTTTGTAACAGCGTGTCGTGAGAATGGCGGTTCTGGTGGGAATCCGTATTATATCAGATCTGAGTCTGGTAAGGTTGAACCGTGGTTGAATTTTGTGTGGGAGAAGCGACTTCGTCTTGCTCCACTCTGATTGGTGGTCAAATGAGAACTAAAGAAGAGATTGAAGCTGCCTTTGTTGCTGATCTTCGGCAGCTTCTTTTGAAGTATGGGGCTGAGTTGTCGGCTGAGGATCATTGGCGTGGTTATGCTGAGTGTGGTAGTGATGTGAGGATGAATGTCTATATCCCTGGCGTTTATGATGATAATGGTGATACCATTTCTGAACGCTGTGAGATTGATCTTGGTGCGAGTTTTGATCCTTGATGGTTTGAATTATCGTTGCTTGGTTCTGTTGTAACAGTTCTTAGTAATGGTAATTGTGATTGACATTCTTGGGAGAGTGTTATGAAGGTCAAGGTTCAGTTTTGTTGGTGTGGTGGTGATAAGTTTGTGTTTCGTGCTTTGATTTGTGGTGGTTTGCTTGTTCGGGCTGATGTGTGGTCTCGTGCTGTTGCGTCTGAGATGCTTGATGTGATTACTGCGAATACCACCATTGATCGCAGGAAGATTCGATTTGTCCACGTTTGATTTGGTGTAACATGATTCTTGATGAGGCTATCGATCGATTGACCGCTTTGCGTGAGCAGTTCGGTGGTTCGATTGAGTTGATGATGGTTTTCAATGAGTCTTGGCCAATTTCTCATAAGATTCTTGGGATTTGTACTGAGGTTGATGTGATTGAGCGGCATAACAATGAGACTGCTGGTGAGCATGATCTTCGTATGACTCTTGATGGGCCGAATATTGTTTATTTGGTGCAGGGTGATTGTCATGGTTATGCTTCGAAGAAGGTTTTTGGTCTTGTTTGATTTATTGTGTACGTGCCGTTGATCGCGGCTAGTGTGACCCGCATGAATAGAAGCCGGGTTGATTTCCGGAGGGTGGTTTCAGCAATTGGTTTGCTGGCTCGCTTTGGCGGGTGGGTCTTACCGAACCCAGGGACTTGGGCAACCAGAAGCTAGTGTCATGGAGTGCTTGCACGTAGAAGTGCCACTAGTGCCCTATTTTGATACAACCATGTTGAGTTCATCTAACTGGTAAGAATCGATCACGAGCTGTTAACTGAATTCGTCTCAACGCGAATATAGGGTATAGCTCAACTGCCTGTTGAGAGGTAGGATTGATAATCCGGGTTCAAATCCCGGACTCGACAACCCGATTTCACTCTATGCAACACTTTGCAACAATAGTTCATTGATAATTCAACAAGTTTTCGGAGCAGACAATGGCTACACCAGTTGTTACCACGAAGAAAGCTAAGGATTGTGGTGTCCCTCAAATCCTCAGTGAAATAGCTTGTGCCTCTGACGGGATCGCCTTTGAATGCGAGCGTGAGAACAATAAAACCGCCGCAGAGAATTATCGAAAATGCTCTGCTGAGATTCGTGAATTGATTGGTAGATACAAGGATAAATTTTTGTGCTTTTCGTGATGATGGGATACCGATGAAACCATACGCACTAAGTGACGACAAATACGATGATATCGGCTGTTGTCCCGGTCACGACTACCCTCCCACTCGAAAGTATAGTGGGACATACAAATCTCGTCGCTCGAAGCACAGCAAAGCCAAAACCGTAAAAGAGGCTAAGCGTATACGCCGTCATCGCGACAAATACAAACTCATCGAAGAGCTGTCCGCCTTCCTGCGTGGCGAATCTTGATTTAATAGCTGGTTATCGGGCTGCAACAATAGTTTAGTCCGATCACAATACTCTCTAGGATGATAATCATGAATGAAGAACTACAGCACGCATTTGTACTTGACGGCCTCATCGACGGGAATGCTGATGATGAGCTTGGCAAGACTCTCGCCCCGATTCGCGATTTCTTGAGAAGGATTGGTTCTGAGGATTGTGTGTCGATCAAGCTTGACGTTGATGATCTTCCGAGCAATGGAGGGTACAAGGAGATTGCTATAGTCGGGGTCTCTTCTGATGATGCGAAGTATTCGAAATTCTTCATTTCTGCTCGTTTCAGTGGTGGGAGACCGGCTGTTCGTGTTGCTACGAACACGAAAGATAGGACTGTTGAGAAGAGTGTGACTGGTGTGAAGCGGTAGTTGTTTGACTGGTTTTCTCATTCGGTAACATCATATTTTGTGGGGACGTTGTTGATGAAATATCCGACGATTGATGAGGTTAATTCTGCTGATCATACGCAAATTTGCAAATGGGTGAGGTTTCTTGACTCTCCTGGGATTTTTGCTATTGGTCGTGAGGATTTTGATGAGATTTTGGAGTGTGAAGTTGCTATCATGAATCGGGTTTGTGAGAGGTTGAAGGAGTTTGGGGGTTTCACGCCTGAGATCAGTAAGGTTCTTGGATGGCGTCCAATTCCTCAAGATTAACTCGTCTGATGGTCTTGTAACAGGGGTTTGTTGGCAATTCCACCATTATTCGGAGACGATGAGAAATGGCAAAGAAACCACAACCTGTTACGATGCGTGCTTCCGAACCCACGAGATACGTCTTGAAGGTCACGAAAGTCGCCATTGGACATCAGAGCCACATCAGCGGCACAGGCGTCCACGACAGCCGTCCGAAACGCCAGAGAACACGATCCGCACAGCTTCTCTCATCCCTCAGAGATAACTGAGCCAGAGAGCCTGTAACAAAACATCGTCATAATTCCACCAAGATTTAGGAGACTTTCAATGTACGGCGTCATAACACTTCTCGAAATTAATCGTGCTCAGCGGAAAGTGACTCGTCGCAGGATTCGCTATGATGACACGACACGTGAGAGTTTCAACACGAAGGTTGAGTTCGCACGTTCCAAGAAGAATCAGGTTGTTGTTTCAACGTACCACTACCGACTGACTGGGAAGACTCTCAATGCCAACTAGAATTGGTATCATCGGCGATGTTGAGAATATGATTGACGATTATCTTGGGGTTACCAAGATGTTCGATCTGTCGTTTCAGATTGGCGATATGTCTACTCGTTCTTATGACAAGCTCACCGACACAGCACACAGATTTTTCAAGGGTAATCACGACAACCACGATCTTTTTAGCAACTGTGATCTTGGCAAGTTTGGTGTGTTTGATGTTTGTGGGATCAAGTTTGGATGGATTAGTGGTGCTGACTCTATCGATAAATATCGTCGTTCCGATCATTGGTATGATGAGGAATTGTCGCATGTTGAGCTTGATGAGGCTGTTCAGCTGATGATTGTTGAGAAGCCTAGTGTCATTCTGACTCATGATTGTCCGCAGTATATTGCTATGCTGTTCAATATCTATGATAGGTCTCGGACGCGGAATGCTTTGCAGTCATTGTTTGAGGAGTATGAGCCAGATTCTTGGTTTTTTGGTCATCATCATCGTAGTTTTCGGACTATTGTTGGTAATACCACGTTCCGGTGTCTTAATCAGCTTGAGTCGTATGAGATAGTTGTTTGAGGAGTGTTGTGATGGTTAGGCTTTTGTTTTGTGCTCTTGTGTTTGTGATGTTTGGGTGCACGCACTATGAATCGCCGTCTGTTGTGAGGGCGAACCGTGAGAATCTTGCTGGCCCTGGT
>JACCDM011705902.1_pt1 | contig 30376 bp, 29 predicted proteins | sample 7445851 | NCBI WGS metagenome assembly JACCDM01 (sample SAMN15323438, study PRJNA562643) | freshwater metagenome | isolation source: river surface water | place: USA:Blue River Watershed | collected 2017-08-16
GACAATTATGTATATGGTGGCACAAATATAAATTCCGTTTACAAAACACCCGATGCCGTTTATGTAGACACTTTCGTCGACAATCCAAATAGAGCAATGACTTCTGTAAACAATGGAAGCCGCACTTTTACATACGCTACATGTAAACAAGCAGCAATTGATGCGAATCAACAATTCTTCGGCCTACAAGCTTTTAATCAAAACACACAAAAGGCACAATGTTTTATTGGAAATGACTACAGCACTCTATCGAAATACGGTTCCGCGCCAAAAGGAAAAACAATCAAGGGCAAAGACCGAAAAAAATATGGTGGCGGTTGGGCCAATGCAGTTTATCAAATTACAACCACTGATGGAAATTACATTGGTTGCTACAAGGATGACCCAACAAAACCAGCAATGGAAGCAGTGAATGGGGGTGCAAATACTTATTCTTTCAGCTCCTGTCAACAAGAAGCAATCACTCTGGGAAAAAGTTATTTTGGATTACAAGGAGGCACCGCCGGAAGTTCTCAATGTTTTGTAAGTAATAACTTGACAGAAGTGAAACAATACGGTCTTTCTCTCCCTTGTTCAAAGCAGGCGGACCAAACTGTCGCTGGAAATGCAAATGTGAATGCTATTTACCAGTTAAATCAAGTAGGAAATCCGGTAGACATGGGAAAAATTGGGTATGTTGATGAAAATACATTATTATCAGAGTATCCATCTTCTATGTTGACACCTGGAACAACTTATAATAAAATATCTAACTATGATTCACCTGGAAATGACCTTGACGGTAATCCAATACAAAATTCATCAGTGAGTGACTGTACTACGAGTTGCAATAATTCCTCGAGTTGTGTAGGTTTTGCATTTGACAATGCTACGAATAACTGTTGGTTGAAAAATAGTAATGCTTACCCAAAAGGAGAACGCGTGCCTAACCCAACTACGGATTATTATGTTCGCCAACTGAATATCAACAACGCGAATAGTTGTAGCAAAACGGTTTCAAATGTAGATAGTCTGCAGTGGGAGAAATATCCGAAAAAGAGTTCTAAAATGACGCCAAAGACTCCGTGTGGATATGGTTCAAATGTTGAAGACACACAGGTGAAGTTATCTAGTTTGGAAAAACAAATTCAAAACATCACTTCAAAGATAGTAGGAGTCATTGAGAAAATAGAAAGTCAAAATATCAATGTAAACCAGAATATCGGCACCACCAATACGACTTTGGACGACTACATTAAAAAATACAAGAATATTGCTTCCCAGATTGTTCAAAATGACATTCCTACTCAAAAAATCATTGTCGAAGACAGCGATGTCTATGTTTTACAAGAAAACTATTCATACATGTTTTGGAGTATTTTAGCAATTATTTCGGTGATTGTCGCAATGAATTTGTCTAGGAAAACAACTTGAAAACTCTTTTTTCAACCACTTTAGTTTTTGATTTTATCTTATCTTATACTATACAATCAAAATGGTTTATTCTAATAATGTTTCTGAATTACAAACCGCAAATAATCAATCAGTGACAGACATTCAGAATCTCCAACAGGTAGAGTTGAACTTGTTTACTAATTTAGAAAAGGGTATTGCAAATGGAACCTTGACTCCTGAACAACAAACACAATTAATCAACAAAATCAACGAAATATCGCAGATGCGCATCAATTTATATTCCACCATGAACAACATGTCTGATTTTTATGTCGGCAATTTGAGTTCTTCCGTCAATATTTTAGGACAGCAAAAACAAACAATTTTCATTGTGGAAAATGAACTAAATGAGGCGAAAAAAAGATTGCGGGCCATTGAAGAGCAAAAAAATAATAACTTGAGATTGGTTGAGATAAACACCTACTACGGACAGCGATACGGAGATCATGCAAGTATGATGAAATGGATAGTCATTGTGTGTATTCCGGTCATTGTTTTAGCATTATTGCACAAATTCAATATTCTCCCAGACTCAATATACAGTGCTTTATTGGTTATTGTTTTAGTGTTATCATTGATATTGTTATTCTGGAAATTCGTGTACTTGGTTTCACACGACAATATGAATTACCAAGAATACAACTGGACGATAAACACTGGGAACTATCCAGAAATAGACACAAGCGCTCCAAATGGGTTGAGCAATCCATGGGAAGTCAAATTGGGTCTAGGATGTATTGGACAGGCCTGTTGTTCAAGTGGAACAACTTACGATTCAACTGTGAATCAATGTATAGCAAACAGTTCAACATAAGTGGTTGGGTTGAATGACAATTAGATGGATATACCATAGTAAAAATAATATCATGGTATATTAAGTAAAAAAAAATGAATAACGATTCGATAAGTCAACTAGCAACTATGTTTGGAGAAGGAATGAAGGCTTTGCAGAGAAAAACAAAATCAAAATCACCATTATTTCAACAAATTCCACAAAGTAAAACCGCGAGTGCTGCTCAACAAGAAACAACCGACAAGATTAATAATTTGATACAACAAGCAAACGCGAGTATTTCTTGTGGTCCAACTTGTCAGCAGGAAAAGAACATTAGCAATTTGCAACAATTGTATTTGAATGCTCAGGAAAATGTTCAATCCGCGCCAGACCAATTAAAGACGGCTGAGAGAAATTATTTTGTCGCGGCAAAAGGACAAGAATTTTATAATAATTTTTTGAAAAAAGAACTCAGTGTAAAGGCGAATGCCTTGGGTGATGTCCTTACCAACACTTTTCAAACGAGCATTTCAAATATTAGTCATTTAGCACAAATATACAATAGTCTCTTTGTGAATTATCGACATGTTTTGGAATTACACAACAATTATGTCGAGAGAAATAGTGATTTAGAAGATAAAATTAAACAAACGAAAACAGATATTGTGACCAATGATAGAAAAACTTATTATGAAGTTCAACACACAGGATATATGCAAGGGTGGTATCATTTCTTCAAATGGATTTATATAATATTACTTTTTGTATTTTTAATTGCGATTTTTGCCGTGAAAAGTAGTTATTCAATTTACTCAAAAGTCATTATTTTAGCATTATTAGTTCTGTATCCTTTTGTGATAGACCGAATTGTCTTGTCAATTATGGCTTCTTTGTATTCGTTCTATATGTTGTTACCGAAGAATGTGTATACAACAATATAAAACTTATTGAAATAAATCGGCTTCGATGTGCCATTTTCTCCCGCGGGTGCCTTTACATTTCCGGTATATAGTTGATGATTAAGAAAGAACAACCATTCTTTGTTGACTTGTATAATGGGAAGTCAAAATGGGTTATTTGAGAGAAAAACTAGTTTCGAAGAAAAGTATTTTATACCCCTTTATATATATGCCAGGAGCTCAAGCATCATTCAACACTAGTAGAAGTATCCCAGGAAATTTTCCATCTTTCAATAATGATTTTGGCACTTATGGTCTAGGTGGGGGATTACCTGGATTCATTCCACAAGCAACATACAATACCGACAAAACGAGTTCGATTCCAGACACTCGTTTCACCTTAAGAAATGCTTGGAACACCAATTATGCAAAACTCGTGAATGAAAACAAGACCATTATCACACCTTTTCGTGCCATCAACAATGCAGGAGATTTGTTGAGTCGTCCAAATTATTCATGTGGAGGTCCGTGCCAGACATTCCAAAGTAGACCTGGATTGTTTGGACTCAAGGGACATTTCGGTCATATTCAAAGCCAATGCGACGGAACAGGAATTCCTCCTTCCTCCTGCAATGTAAAATATGTTTACGACAGTTCTGATTACATTCGCTATGCAAAGGAAAAGGCCATCAACAAGAACTACAATGATGCTTCTTTTGGAGGAAACAAATATTCTGGTTCTCAAAGTGCTTGGCGAGCGATTCGAAGATATTAGACACCAAAACATGACTGAATAATATTACTTTTCATAGCAATATTATTTTCTATCCTATTTGTATACTATATGACTACAATTGCTTATCATCAATACACAAATATTCCTTATGCTAGTGGAACTTATGCGAGTGCGCCAGTTGTCGCTCCATTAAGCACAAATCAAACTCCTTCAGAAATGCCAAAACACAACTACGGAGTTTTAGTGGGTCTTCGTCCGAATCCACCGCAATTTTCTCCCGCGGATGGAGCAAGTGAGTTCTCCAATGCCAGAAGTCAATATCGCCGCACCACCACCACTCAATACAATATGGGAACTGGAACACGAATGGAGGCACCCTATGGACCAACTACCGTTTACAGTGCTGGTTTACAGCAATCTTTTTTATTGTCTCAATCAACTAAATATATTGCGCCAAAGTGCTCTTCAATGTATATTTCGGCTAGAAAAGCTGCAGCGGTTGGAAAATCGTCATTCAAATATGGATTGCCAAACAGTGCTCCTTTGTCCTACAAATCTTATGACCCCAATGATGTTCGAACAATTTTAGGAAGAACCCGACGGGCTGGAACAGCGGCTCCCGCCAAGAAAGGGTCCATTTATAATTGGAGTTTGCGTAATAATGCACATGGTGCCGGTTGGGGAGCTCTAGTCAGTCAAAATTATTAAGCATTGAGAGGGAAAAAAATATTTGTAATGTATATAATGAAGAAATACGTTGTTGAATTTTTAGGAACAGTATTGTTAGTGTTTGTTGTGTTGAAAACTGGCAACTATTTAGCCATTGGTGCGGCCCTGGCTGTAGCGGTCTTGTTAGGCGGGGCTATTTCAGGAGGCGCATTTAATCCAGCAGTTGCGATTGCTTTGTTTGCAAATGGAAAAGTTTCTAGTTCAGAAATTATTCCTTATATTGTTGCCGAGGTTCTTGGTGCTTTAGTAGCGTTTGAATTGTTTCGATTGATTTAATCGCCAATAAAATTTTATTATCTTTGCATATTTTATAAGTGAAATATGCCAAGAAGACATAGAAAAAATAAAACGATGAAAAGAGGCGGAATGTGGCCATTCGATTCATCATCATCAACACCAACAACATCATCTTCTAGTTGGTGGGGTTCTTCATCATGGAATCCTTTTTCCAGTAATAAACCATCATCGTCATCATACAGTTCTTACGGGTCATCACCTTCTCAACCAATACAGCCTTCAAGTTATCCATCAGCTGCTCCAGACCAATATCAATCAGACCAAGGACAAACAGGTTACAACCAAGACTATAACCAAGACTACAACCAGCAATACGCCGGGTATAGAAGAAAAAAACGCAGACAAACCAAAAAGGCTTTGTTAATAACATACCCAGATTTACGACCTTCCTTGAGTAGAAATGGTGGAAAAACTAGAAAAATGTCTAGAAGAAGAAAACATTGAATAATTTTATCTTGAAATTATATATGAGTGTTAAGTATGACAGCGAAAATAACACTTATACATATAATTTCAATGAAAAAGGTTTGTTGAAAACAATTGACATTCCACCAGGGATTGGTTTTCAAGCTTTGAACAACAATAACAAAAAACCATTGACTGAATGGTTGAAAACCCAAACAATTAATAGTGCGGCAAAAATTCTGGTGGATATGAAGAACAAAGGGGGTCGCAACAAATCCAAGAGGCGGAAATCTAGAAAAAGAAGAAGCCGAAAAAACAAGACACGCAAGTAATATGTATTTCTAACAAATTAGATATTACTTTTTTTTGTGCATGATACAAAAGAGACCGTATATTCCGAGAAGTCCTAGTCCAGCAAAATAAGCCTGTATGAGAGGGTCTTGCGGAAAATTCGCAGGTTCCAAATTTTGAAACGATTCTTTACACTTTTTTTTACTCAATGGATTTTTTCCATTTCTAAAATTACAAGGGTCCATGTTCTCCAAATCAATCGTGCTTAAATAATGCGTTTCCGTTGATTTAGTGTTGTTTACATCAATTGTTTCTAAAGTAATCTGTTGACATGGCGGGGTTGACCCACTCATAAATGCCTGTACTAATGCAAAAGGGTTCAATGTATTCAAATTCGACATAGTTCCTGGTATCAACCCTCGAAAATCTGAAAAGTTTGTTCCCATTCCGGCGGAAATAAAGGGAATGTTTCCTTGTGGAACATTGTTAATGTAAATATATCGGTCAACTTCTTCATTTGTATCATTTGCCACACATTTACCCCCTGTTTTCAAAAAGAATTTGTTCCCTAAAGGTCCTCCTGTTTTGCTCGCACCAGATTTACCAGAAACAAGGACTTCCACATATTGAATAAGACCGTCTACGTCCTTTCCTAGAGTTTTTAGATTTCCTGCATCGGACATTCCGATTTGTGAAGGCGACTTTATGTTTTTCCAATATGGATAAGCAGGACCTAAATATTTTTCTTGCACTCCATTTGCATCTTTTAATACTTCTTGAAATATACTCATTGTTTTAATCTATTATAATACAAATAGATTAAAAAATTATGAAGTGTATGCGTCACTTGGAATGGCAGAAGTGTTTTCTTCTTCTTCATCAGTGACTCCACTTACTTCAGGAGGACTACTGCCGACCAAATCAGTCGCTGCGCTTTGTTGTTGTTGTGTTAAGGCCAGCACTTGGTCATTCAAGGTAACTACATTTGAACTGATGTCAGTGACTTCCTTTTGCAAACTCATCAATGAATTCAATTGTTGCTTTAAAAATTCAATGTTTCCCGCGTTTTTTTGCGCTAAAATCATGGCGTTTTGCGGATTATCTGTGTCGTATGGTTGATAACTGCTTTGGAATCCTTCTAGAGACCCAAAAACCGCCTGAAAAATTTGATATAATATTAGAAAAATAAAAAACACAATCAAAGTATTCACAAAAAACATTTCACTTGTCTAATATAATTCAATAGAATAATATTTGAGTTGTTCCCTTTTATTTTCTTTCGGTTATATAATACAAATGTCAACAGCTACTTACCCATTAGGAATGGAATCTTATAACAATCGACAGCTTCTCGGCGGATACAAATCGTGGAAAGGTGCCGGTGTATTTAGTAATCCAGTAGCCATTACCGCCGGAAATATTCGCCCTCTGACAAACAATGACCCCACAAATGTTGTACCTGGGAAACAGGGTTTACCTAGACCTTTGAAACAATATCGTAAGGGAACAACCGTTCCTGTTCCTATTATCGTGGAAGACCCCGACAATCCTGGTTCTTACATTGAAATTAACAACAACCGCCAAGTCAAGTCCTCGGTCTCTCAATCTCTCGTTGGACAAACCATCGACCGCCCTGGCGCTTTCTCGGTTAAGGAAAACACGGTGAATGAAATCAATGAACAAACTCAACTAGATAAAGACTGCGTTAATTGTCGTGGAATTGGGCTCACTACCAACTATTATCCTCAAACAAATTTGACCAACAATCCTTTACCCGTCACTGAACAAATTACGAATTGCTGCAATGAACAAAGGAAAGCGCTTCTGAGAGTTCGCCCTGCCAGTACCAATATCAAACGCAATTATTTCACTACTCTCCAAGAATATCGACAAAATCGCTGTCAAACTTACGACCAAAAAGTATTCAACTTTTATTCAGGAGCAACAAATGGTGATGTGAATCTCTATGCCAAACCCGGAACACCATTGGCTGAGTCAAATTTATATGTCGGAAACTGCTACCCAAATACTGGATTAAGCGGATATACTCAAGTAGAGATTGTGAATAAAGCGTTTGCTATAATGGAGCAGAACAACGCGGTCTCTTCAACAGACATCACTAATTTTTATTCCGCGGGTATCAACACCTTTGCGGAATTTGCAAACTACTTGAACACTACTTCTAATCCTACAGCCGCCAAAGCCATTTTCAAACGACTTTTGGAAGACCCATATTTAGGAATGTCGCTCACCGGACCAAGTAATCCACGCGGCTGCAAATTAGTCGTATACAAACCAAACAATCCACAGTTCGCACAACAAGGAGGCGTCAGTAGCAGCACTAGAATACTGAAACTAGCCGTAAATACGGTTGAAACATTTGTAGCACAAAATAACAAGTTGAAACGCGGAACAGATGTCAATTTCGGCAGTCAACCACAAGTGCCTTTTATTTACAAGACAAAGGTTCCTCCTTGCCAACCTGCACTACCTATTATATTCCGTCAAGTTGAATACAACCCAAAAACATGCTCCATCATTGGAAGCACTGACCAAATGAACAAGGAATATCAAAATCTCGGAAACCTATCAGCCGGGCCTACTGTCGCAAACAATGGAATCAGCACCAGTTGGTAAATTATTCTACTCAACATGGATAATTGTTCACTGGTATACATGGGTCATCGTCCAAATCTAATTCCAATTGTAAATTCACAAAAGACGGAATTTCATTCATAGACAAACTCTCCTCTATGATAAATTCGTCCGTCTCTGATTCCGCGTCTAAGCTGTTTCCCACTTGTGCAGGCAATGCCAAAAAAATATTATTCTTCTCAACAAATTTGTTGTGTGGAATTTTGAATTTTTCGCACCATTGAATACATTTTTGTATATTGTTTTTCTTTAAATTATCCAATTTGTCTTCCTTGTTTTTATTTTTTATAATGTTGAGAATCTGGTCGATTTGTTCTATTTGTTGATAACCAATCGAAGCATTTGATTCTTCTATTTTGTTGATGAAATAATACGGTAATTCACAAGTCAATATTGAGTGGAGCCTATTTTTTATTGTTTGTGGACGACTCACAATAGTATATATTTTTTTCAACATGTCCTGATTCTGCATTTTTGAATTGAACTGTTTGCATATCAGAAACCGTTCATTGTTTCCAATATTGGTGGAATTTGGCTTCACAATATATACCTTTTCATAAATACAAGTATACAAGTAAATTATTTCAATAATCGGCTTGTGAAGAATCGCGTCTAATTTTATAATAGCGATTCCTTCGTTTCTCTGATAGACAAGTGTATTGCACAAAATAGATAAAAATCCACAAATATAATTTTCTATGTTTGAGTAATCCTCTTCTTCTAACTGAAAATACAAGAAATCGATAGAGTTTTGCATAATTACATCTATATTTTTGCCTACAAATAATTCGTTGATATGTTTGTATTCATACGAATAATGTAAATCGTTGTGTTCATCTCTCAACATATTTAAACAATCAATCGTGGAATCATTTTTTGATGTGAAATGAATGGTTTTTATATTTTTGTTCTGAAAATAATCGATGACATTTGAAGAAATAATCAATTCTAAAAACACATAGAAAATATTGTTGGCGGGTTTCAATTTACTCACGGAAAATTTGGTTCCAGGAACTTTCGAAAACAGAAATTCGTAAGTGTTGGTCGTTTTTCGAATCACTTCGTAATCTATCAAATTTGTAGGCGATTTTTCCTTCAGTTTTTCCAACTGTCTAATAACATCATTGTAATAATAAAGTGCGCTATGCGAAACATATGGCGTCAAGGGAAACTCAAGATATGTTGGGTGAATAATATTTGTAGGAATAATATGTTTTTTTGGCAATATAGTATAATTCATTCTTTGATTTAGACCTGGTCTTGTGTAAATGTTCGTTTTTGTCTTTAAACCTTTACTTTTTGTAAATTGATTTATTTGGTTCGAGTTTTCAAACTATTATTCTGATTGGGTTCTATCGGTTTTCGTTTCACTACTTGTTGGCGGGTAAATATTGTAGGTGGTGATTGTTCCAATACCCTTCAAAAAGACATTTTGTTTTTGAGAAAAAACGATACCCATATCAAATTCATTTGCAATCTCGTAGATATGATGTGATAGTTGAATCGTGTTTTTGTCTGCGGTGCTTTGTAGTCTCGCCGCAACATTGACTGAATTTCCGACAACACATAATCTCGGTATTTCATTACCGAGTATGCCGACAACAACATTGCCGATATGAATACCGATTCTCAACGATAACGGAACATCATCTGGGGTTGGTATACTTTTTATATTTTCTATAAAATCCAAGGCTAATAAAATAATTTCTTTTCCGGTTTCTTTGAAATTACAAGAATTTCGATACAAATCTCCGACTACCATATAAGCATCCCCTATTGTTTCTATTTTTTGTAGAAACGCGTATTTTTTGATGAGTTTGTCAAATTTGTTGTAGACATCATTCAAGAGTTTATATATCGTTGTTGCATCATAGCGTTTAGCTAATTCTGTATAGGAAACTATATCGGTAAAAAGAATGCAAATTTTATCATATTCCTTACATGAAATCGCACTGGATGAAAAACTCAAAATATATTTATTATCAAACCCAAACGGTAAAATTTTTTGCAGTAGTTCTATTTTTACTCCAGTAGTGTTGTTTGGAATGTATTCACTCAATAAATTTGTGGTATAGTTTAATATATATTTGTTCTTTTTGGTAATAATGTTGTCATTTTCAAATTCACGAATTCTATCCAATAAATATGTAATAAAATTTATACCTTGTAAATCAATCTCCTCTTTTATTTTATTTATTTTTATTTCAGAATCGCACACGACCGCTACAATCGACCATTTAGATACCAAATCACATACGGAAAAATAAACCTGTATCGTTTCGGGCTCAAAGAGATTCGTAAGTTCTAAAAGATGAACCACTGCGAACAAAATCCACAAGTTGAATATAAAATTGGAATATTTGAAATGGGATAATTTGTGTAGTCTATACAAGAACAATGTTTGAAAAATATAAATCACTGCTATTATTGGATAAAAATAACTCGTCTTTTTGTAATAAATACCTGCAAAATACAAAACACAAGACATTAGGTGGTAATGCGAATTTGTTTTGAATAATGTTGAATTATTCGATTCAGAAAATAGTTGTAACAGCGGCGAAGTTGTAAAGAGCCAGAATAAATTCCTCCGATACTCAAAAACTACTACATCACAGTTGTTGTATTGAACTATATTCATGTAAACAAATTTGTAATACATTATCATAATAGCCGAAACATAATGGTTTAGTTTTATGGAAACGGTCATTATAAGTGCTACGAAAAAAAGGGGGATGACTACAAAAGAGAATTTATCAATAATTATGTAATCTATGTTGCTTTTGGGGGGAATGAGTTGTGTATTGTTTTCAATATTCATACAATTTTTATATACTGGTAAAATAGCATCGTCTATAAAAATATACAATATTGCAAACAATGTTAAATTTTTTGGAAACATGTTTATTATATAATGGTTGTAATTATAATAAACCATATAAAATAATTTTTAAGTTGTAGTTGTAGTTGTAGTTGTATTTAACCGCGGGTTGTTATACCAAGATACTCTGCTACATCGGTACAGTGTTCTTGAAGGATTTTTCGTGTCAAGGCTACTTGCAAAAGCCCGTTACATTCCCTTTTTTTTTGCTCGAGTATCTGTTTGTATTTGTACTGTGAGATTGTGTTATTTTCATCTAACTTGTCAAGATAACGCAGTGACGGACATTTTTCCTTGTATTTCAATGGAATTTTGTTGAAATATTCATCGTAAAATGAGATAATTTTTTGAAGAGTTTTTGTAGTGAATGGATTATTATGGCACTCTAATTGCGCTAGGTTATCTAGATTGTCAGGTAAGATTTTTAATTTATTATTGGCGCAATGCAAAATCTCTAGAGTCTCCGGAATTTCAACCGGCAATGACTCAAGGAGGTTATCATCACAATCTAGATATTCAAGACTCGGTGGAAGTTGTGGAAGACTTGTTAGTTTGTTGTTTCTGCAACACAATCCAGTCAAGTTTTCAGGGAGTGGAGGTAATGTAGTGAGGCCTTGGTTGGAAACATCTAGGATGGTGCTTGTAGTTGGTAACATATCAAGTTGAACTTGTTTTTATTGTAAAGAATACTATTATTGAATACTATTCTTTTTCATTTCATTTTTTTTTCGTAACACACTGTTTCTTTTTTTGAAATCTTTTTGTCTTGGACTTTTTTGTAGTGCGTTTTTTTGTTTTACGGCCGCCTCTATTGGCAGACTGCTGTGTATTTTGTTCTCCAGTAGCACTTCTTTTGGCAGGATTATCTGATTCTTCATTAGCTCTTTTTTTGACATTTTTAGACATTGATTGTTCATCAATTATATTCGTTTCAAGTGCGCCTCTCTGTGCAGTGTTGACGGCTCCTTGGTATTCAAGAACATTACCAAAAAGCACGGGGTCCAATCGACCGAGTCCTTCTCCTTTTCTCAAAGCTCCTATAAACTTTTTTTTTTGTTCAATCAATTTTTGATACTGCCTCATGAGAATAATAAGTGCAGAGTCATTGTCTGTTATCTCTTCATAATTAACAAATTGATTATAGTAATGTTCGAATATTCTTTCCAATGTTTCCAAGTCAAACGGATTATTATCACAAACTAGTTTTTTTAATCGGTCCAATGGAGGTAATGTACTTAATTTATTATTCGCACACAATAATATCCTCAAATTATGAGGTAACACCATACCCAACGTTTTCAAGAAGTTATCACTACAGTCGAGCCCAATTAAACGGTCTGGAAGATTTGGTAATGATGTCAAACGATTATTTTGACAACGCAAGATTCGTAAATCACTATTTGTTATGTCAATAACGGGTAGTTGTTCAAGTTGACAATTGTGACACACCAAAGAACGCAAACTTGAGGGAATGTTTGTTATTTTGGTCAAATTCAAATTGCCTTTACACTTCACTTTGTCTATGTTCGGTGGAAGGTAAGGTATTTCTTTTAATTTACTATTGTAAGAACAGTACAATTTTTCTAAATGAATTGCTTCATCTAGAACAGGGAGTTCTTCCAAATTATTTCTACTACAGTATATATTCACTAAATGCGTTTCATCTGGAAAATTGGGTAATCTTTTCAAATAATTATAATCACAATACAAGTGTTGTAAACTTTGAGGGAATTCTGGGAGAAATTTCAACTTGTTAGAAATACAATTTAAATACGTCAAGTTTGGTGGAAGTGGATTCGGCAATTCTTCCAAAATATTACTATCGCAATGAATCTCTAAGACAGTGTCTGGTAGTGGAGGTAATCGTTTCAAGGAATTACGACGACAAATCAAATATTGTAAATTTGGTGGAATATTTTCTGGATTTATACTTGTCAATCCTTGATTTGAACAATCATATACAACAAGTATCCCTATTTGTGGTTCTTGTTCCATATATATAGTGTTGTAAAATTATTTACTCTGCACTGAAATTAGTGCATTTGGATATTTTCGACAAAAATAACTTACTACTACAACACCACCTGTTACAACGAGTAAAAAATTCAGGAGTATATTTTGTTTTACCATATCGGCAAAACTTTATTTTACTCCTGCAATTTTAATTTCAGTTTTTTCGTTTTTGCCTTGGTCTTTTTTGGTTCCTCTTCAATTTCCATATTTTCTTGTGGAACGACGGCTGCTTCAATTTTTTTGGTCCTAGGTTTTCTTGGTTTTTTTTCTTTCGCCACCACTTCAGGTTGAGGTTCTACCACCACTTCAGGTTCAGGTTCAACCACCGCTGCAGTTTCTACCACCACTTCCGGTTCTGCAACCACTGGCTCTGGCTCAACTTGTATCTCGGTTTTGGTTTCTATTACCGCACTCTTATCAGTGTCAGCCAATACCAATTTGCGGTTCAACTTCTTCACCTTGGGTTTGACAACTACTTCCGATTTCTTGGTAGCCGCTTTTTTGATTTCCGGTGTGGCTTCTTTTCTTTTTTCACGAACTGTTTCATCATACAATTCGAGTGATATCTTTTCAGCGTTTACATGTCTAACCTTCTTGTAAACAAAGTAGCGATTCAAGAATGATATCTTCTTTTCATGGGCCGTCATCTTCTCAGCATTTCCAATCTTGTATTTTCTCGAAGGATTTCTTTTGATTTCGTCCTTCATAAATGTAAACAATTCACTAAAGAGACCGGTAGACTCTGGCAATCCCAACTCCATAGACTCATCTCGAGTAAGCAGGCGGAAACCATAATTTTCCATAACTCGGTTCAAGTAATCATAATTTACTAAATATTCCGAGAACATTTTGTTTATTGACTCCTGATAAACATCAATCTGGTATCCCAAACAACTCGCATCATCTTCAAAGACTTCTTCATCATATTCCTTACGAACTGACCATAGTTTCGATTTTCCATCAAACAAATCAACGGACTCACCTTTGGCCTTGTTCTTCAACAATTGAAATATTTTCTTGCCGTCATAGCTAGTACCAATAAAGTATCCGTTAAGCTTTGTGCACTCGGACACATTTCTCAAGAAATTCTGGAAGGTATTTTGGGTTTCAAAGAAATAGTGAATTGCAAATTGACACGACGACACTTCAAAACCGTCTTCACCCTTTCCATACTGTCTCAAAACACCTTCACCCAGTTTTTCCTTGTCTCTTGGTCCTTGACCAAATACCGCCTTGGTTATTTGGATAGCCTTGTCGTTCAACATGGCCGCACCGGTTCGCACATTTAATGAGCTATTTCCGTTGACAAACAACGCATATGGCATTGACCGAAATTCCTTCTTGTAGTTCAAAAAGCGCGCGCATGCTCCATCCACTCGATTCTCCAAATTGTCCTTGGAATAGTCGATACCAAACACAAAAGACAACTTGGCTTCAATCCATTTTGGAAAATCACCGCCTTTTCCACAAGCATAGTCAATCAAAATATCCCCGCGTTTCGAAACACTCGTTATCAATAGTTTCTTCACATACAAATTGTGAAAATCGCGCAAGGCATGCGTGTTGTTTGTCGATAAAACGCGATTGTAGTATACATCGTCGTCGCCCAATTCATCTGGAATATTTTGACCGGTTGAAATCATTTCCTTCGTGATTGGATTATGAATCGAATGCCAGTTGCTGTTTGCTACATGGTATGCATTCCCGAAATTCTTGAGTCCTTGTCTCAACTCAGCAGTTTTATCATAACGCACACGCAATGGTTTCCAGCGCCATTCTGGTAAAGCGTCCAAGTCATAACTACATTCCACAATAGTATTATCGACAATCAATTCGTTCTCTTGACTAAACATCTGCCCGTTCTTCAACATAATATGGCAAACTGAAGCATTGGGGTCCGCTGGATTGGTCGGCGAAAATTTCACCGGACGATACCCTTCTTCATTATCCAAATTACCGTCTTTGGGTAAATTGTCGTCAATGACATCTTGGCATGGATTCAAGAAGCCGTGCTTTTTCTCGTCAAAACCACAACGCAATTCTAGTGTCTTGTATTCGTTCAATTGTGTTCTCGATTTCACATCCAAACCTTCTTCGAATACGGTTGACACTTTGTCCAACCCTCGTTCATCCTTGACGGTGGTGCAAAGGAAATCAATTGTGTTGTATTGAGGAGGTTTCCATTTGAAAGAGTATTCCCAGGTTACTTTGCTTTTCTTTCCGGCTTTACCGATTTCGTCTGAACCTACGCCCAAGAAAGCCGGAGTAAAGATAATACCATCCGTGTTGTATTCAAACAAACCTTGCTCCTCTTTTTCCAGAATAGAGTTGCAAGCACTGAATATATTGTCCCCGGAATAGAATTTTTTGAAATTTATACGGATTGGAGAAGTTGATTCTGTTTTCACGACCGATTGAGCTTTTGTATCTTTGACGAGTCCTTTCAATAAGGCCAGACGAAAATTCGCCGTTTTCTCTCCTTTTTTCGTTTCGGGTAGTGACAAGAAACTATATCTTCGGACATCATCACCATTCAAGTAGTAAATATCGAAAGCCGCATATAGATTGATGAATTTGCCGTATTTGTCGTGTAGAATAATTTCCCCGTCCAAAAGCGAATTCACAATGTCTTTGTTTTGCGTTTCTGCACCAGTAAAGATTACCTTCATGTTGGTATTTATCAAATAAATCCTACCATCCGTATTTATGTACATCAAATGTCGTTCGCCATCAGCCTTGTCCGTCGCCGTGAAATCCTTACGAATATTTGGTATGTTTGAATCCGGATTGATTGGAACAATGTTTTGTATTTGTAATGTGTATGATGATGGACCAATAAAATCGGAAGGATAAATTCTCTTTTCTGGATTGAAATCTTTGTCATGCAATAATTTCATATAGTTTTCCAATACCTTCTTTTGCTCTGGATAAGAAACCGGATAATTTGTCCCTTGTAAACCCATCAACACATATTTAATGGCTTTACGGATTCCATGTAAAAGCGACTCCAAAGTAGGGCACCCTGTTCCTGGACCGATTTTTGTATTATCCACTTCCAACTCTATCTCATAAACCTCGGGATTTTGGAAAACATTCGACTCATCCGTCGTGGTCGTCAATACAGGTTTTCCGTTTGCATATCCCGAGGACTTCACAATACTTATATCTACATTGACTGGAATATCTGGATGAGCAAAAGTCACGCGATTAATGTATCTATAACTCTTTTTTGAACTAATCCAGGTATCCATCATACTCCTCGCAATTCCAGAAGTACTCGAAACGGTTTCTTCCAATTGGTACGACAACCGAAAATTAAAATCGTCCATATTCACCGGCCGCGTAAAATCCTTGTCGTTTATTTTGAACGCCCCTTTTTTGTGAAATTCAACAACAAAGGCCGGATTGTTTTCAGCGACCAATTTCTTCAAGTCATTATTTTTACAATATTCTTGAATCCCGTGAAAACCACGAATTTCTGTGCGAATATTAGACTGTTTGAAACGACCTGAAACGCTGTCCAGAAATTCATTCTGCATTCTCAACATGTACACTCCTTCTTCGTTTATCGAGGTAAACCCCAGGGATTTTAGTTTTTGAATAACATTGTCATAGTCAATTTTTGTAATCGGTTTCACATTTCGCGTTCCAAAACGGACCTCCAACTCATGATTTTTGTAAACATCTTTTACATATGGATTGTTGCTCCAAAATTGCTTAACCAATTTGTCCATTTGGAGTTGAGGAGAATCTTCGTTTGATTTATTTGACATAATGAAACTTATATATATTTATATAGACTATTTTATATTGTATTCAAGTCAATTTTTAATTTTCTTTTTGTCGTTGTTTTTCTCATATCATTTGTTGAACGAGTAGTTCGTACAACTCCTTCTTCGTCTGTTTTACAAGTGTCGTAGTATCTATTCCCAGTTGGTTACACAAATCTTTTAATTCCTCCGACTTGTATGACGACATTGCTTTTATCGGCTTGTCTAAATTCTCCCAAGCGAAATATTTGTTTCTATATTCTTGTAGTTTCGCAGAAGTCGTCTCCATTTCGTATGCGTATTTGTGTGTCTGCTTGTCGAGACAATGAATGACATGAATGGGTGCACCTTCTTCACAAATCATCTCGTGACATTTTCGTTTTTCAATATACATTACATTTATGTTCTCTACAACGCAGAGAGCAATGAATGTTTTGATACCGATTCGTTCACGATTCACCAATTCGTCTTCGCAAACTTCCTTAATATTTTTTATTTTGTGAGTTTTTAGTTCTTGTTTGTGCAAGCGCAACAAATCAACACATTTGAATTTCAGCGCCTTTTCATTTACGAAACTCGATACATTTGGATATTCATATGCCGCTTCACCGTTTTTAATGACATAATAACACCAAAAAAGCGCGTCCTTTTCTTTTGGACGAAAAAAAGAGTCCTTCATCGGTTTTTCCTCTTTCTTTTCCACAGTATTCTTCTTCTTCGTCTGTTGATACAATTGCATTGTTTTTTGAGACCTTACCAACATTTTACTTGTAAACATATAATCCTGTAATCCGGCAATTACATCATTATAATCTATTTTTTCTCGGTATTCTGGTTTGTGGGATTGCATTTTATTTCTGTTGTAATGTTGCGATTGGTGATTCATATTAAATAATCGTGTTGTCTTATATAGATATTTTGGTCGTATTATCTTTATTATCTTTTGCGAAATATATATTCTTGAAATCTTCTTTTTGTTTCTCCAACAAATTCAAATTTGTCTCTTGTGTATCTACATAGGTGGTATACATTTTAAGACTCTCAATCACTTCATCTGAAACTTCACTCAAGTTTACATGAATACCATACTTGTTTTCGTTCAAGGTCAAATCTTGAAACTTGGATAAAATACGCAACACTTCAATCTGGTTAAACTTTGACATGGATTCTATTTTTTCTCTCAATTGATTCAATTCATCAACATTAAACTCTTTTTCCACGACTTCTTCTGTTTCTTTCAGCATAGTTATTATTACTTGTTGTCTTGTGTTTAAGTTTTTTCCGGGAGAGAAATATTTGGTGCGATATATTTTCGGTTTTATTTTCATGCAAAATTCTAAATACGCCTCGACATGATAAAAATCGGGATTAACGGTTTAGGACGCATCGGAAAGTGTTGCTTATTGCAGCTAATAAACAACAACAAATATCAGATTTGTTGTGTGAATGTTGTAAATGTGAAAATCACTGAACTAGAAGACTATTTGAAACACGACACCATTCATTTTTACGACAAACATTTTAATTTCGAAATTCTATCTGAAGATACTTTTCAAATAAATAACCACACTGTAAAGCTTGTGTCGGATAGAAACGCTAAAAACATCAACTGGAGAGAACACGGTTGCGAGTATTTGATTGACGCAACCGGTCAATATTTGACAAAAGAGAAATGTCGTGACCATCAGGTCGACCATGTTGTCATGAGTTCTCCCGCCAAAGACGATACCCCTACTTTTATTTACGGGGTCAACCATGATTCATACCGCGGAGAATCCGTCGTCTCTGGCTCATCATGCACGACGAATTGTTTAGCGCCCATGTTGAGATTATTAAACAGTACATTTGGAATAAAAACCAGTGTATTTACTACCATACACGCCGTAACGGCTTCTCAATATACGGTCGACATCGCAAATACAACCTTGAGAACTAGCAGGTCTATTTTGAACAACATTATTCCTCACACTACCGGTGCGACTTCTTCTGTCACGAGTGTTTTGCCTGAACTCAAAAACAAAATTCACGGCACGAGTATTCGAGTTCCAGTATTGAATTGTTCTTTGTTAGACTTGAATGTTGAATTAAAGGATGAAACCGTCACATTGAATGAGGTCAAACAGTTAATAAAGAAAAATGAATTGTTCAAAATTGTCTATGATGTCAATGAAAAGAATCTGGTCAGTTGCGATTTTTTAACCACCTCCACGCCAACAATATTGGATTTCAAGGCATCAATCGATATGGGAAATGGAAAAATGAAATTGATGATGTGGTATGACAATGAATGGTCATACTCCGCGCAATTAATACGGCTCGTTGATTCCATGTTTACCATGAATCATCAGGTGAAAGCTTCTAAATATTACATTCAAAACATGGATATTTCAGGGAAGAGTGTGGTTTGCCGTTTTGATTTCAATGTTCCAAAAGACAATGACGGAAATGTTACCGACGATTTCAGAATTTCATCTTCCATATCCACCATTCGCTCCATTTTATCAAAAAATCCGAAATATTTGGTCCTGGTTTCACATTTCGGAAGACCCAAAAGCCGAGATACCTTGAACTCTTTGCGATTCGTGGTTCCTATTTTGGAAAAATATCTGAATCTAAAAGTCAAATTTTTAGAAAACGGAGTCTCCCGCGAAACAATCCAAGAGATTTCAAATGACCCCACTGGTATCTATTTACTAGAAAATATTCGTTTTCATCGAGAAGAGATGGACTATGAAACCATGGACAATGCAGAGGCAGAGTCGAACCAGATAGTTTCCTTATATAAAACTCTGGGAGACATTTTCATTTGTGATGCATTCGGCTGTCTTCACCGAAAACACATGAGTATTTGCGCATTCCAGAATTTCAATAAACCTTATGGATATGGTAATTTAATCAAAAAAGAAATCGACAATATTGACATGATTATTAACAACAATGGCAAAAAAATACTCTCCATTATCGGCGGGAACAAGATAAAGGACAAACTCCCAATTATCAACTCTTTACAAACAATACAAAACTCGACCATATTCATCGCTGGTGGATTGGCAAAACAATACAAAGAAAACTATTCAAATGTGATTGTTATGAATGACGGATACGGCGCTAAATCTTTGAATGATGAACCTGAATACATATCCAACATTCATGATGAAAACAATGTTTACGATATTGGTCCCAAGAGTTTTGAAATATTAGTTCGTAAAATAAAAGAATCAGATATTATATTTTGGAATGGTTCCCTGGGCGTCATTGAGCACCCCGTCTACAAAAAAGGCAGCGTCGAATTGATTCAGATGCTAGGTCTCTTGGAGAACAAAACAATTATTATTGGTGGGGGTGAAACCGCATCATTGGTTGAAGACAAAACCGGTGCAATTTACATATCGACCGGTGGCGGCGCGTTGTTGGAATATTTACAAAATAAAATAATTAATGGTAAAAATTTAGTTGGGTTAGATATTTTTACTTGAGGTATGTTCCAGTTCCCCACAGCCATAACATTCATGACAAGTGTCCCATGGCATCACTAATAATCCACTAGAATTGCACATCATACATTTAATTCCGTCACATACATTACATATTACCGGGTCATATTTTTCAAATCCGGTTCCTAAACAAATTGAACATTTAGCCATTTTATTTATACAATTATACAAAAATTGTCAAAAATTGACTCAAATATTTCGCGCTCAGTATTCAAAATAATAATAATTGTAAAGTATACAATTATCATGGACCTTATTCTATGGTTTCACGAGTGTTCGTACAAAAACAAGCATTTAGTCGGGGGCAAATGCAGTTCTCTCGGCGAATTGCATAACTTGTCACAGAGAATGAACTTTAACATTGCGGACGGATTCGCAATCACAACATCATTATATGATATTTTTTTAGAGCAAAACCAGCTGACCTCGAAAATTGAAAACAAGCTGACCAGTATTGACATTGAGGACATTGAAATGCTCGAGAATGAATCAACTGAATTGAAAAATATGGTCGTCTCCGGTGTTTTTACGGAGGAACAAGAACAAGCCATTATCAAGAATTACCAGGATTTATCAACCTTGTACCACACCGATAAATTGGAGGTTGCTGTTCGTTCAAGTGCAATTGCAGAAGATTTACCAAATGCTTCTTTTGCAGGACAACAAGATACTTATTTGAATGTAAAAGGTCCTGAAAATCTTCTAGATTCCATCAAAAAATGTTTTGCCTCATTGTTCAATTCTAGAGCAATTTCGTACAGAAAAAGATACAATATTCAACTTTCGGAAGTAAAAATTTCTGTCGCCGTACAGAAAATGGTCCGGTCCGATATTGGCAGTGCCGGGGTTGCTTTCTCATTAGACCCTGAATCCGGTTATCAAAAAGCCATTGTCATCAATTCTTCTTTTGGTTTGGGAGAACTTGTGGTGAGTGGAGGAGTGAAACCCGATGAAATTATTTTGGACAAACGAGCATTGAAATTCATTGACGCTGACCCAATCATCATGAAGAAATTAGGCGACAAACAGACTAAAATCGTCTATGCCGAAACTGGTGGAACATGCGAAATCGAAACAAATCTCATTGAAAAAATGAATTTCAGTTTGACCAACAATCAATGTATTACTTTAGCTAGACATGTATTGTTGTTAGAGGAAAACTACTCCAAAATGTTCAACAAAAAGATTGGTGTTGACATTGAATGGGCCATCGATGGATTAGACCAAAAAATATACATTATTCAAACCCGTCCGGAAACCATACACAGTAGCAGTGGTAAAAATCTCACATTGTCTAGATACATTCTAGATGAACCCGGTAAATTATTGGTCACTGGCGTCTCGGTAGGTGAAAAGATTAGTAGTGGAAAAGTGAAAATCCTACACAGTATGAAGGATTTCAAACAATTTGAGGCGGGAGATATTTTGGTGACCGAAATGACGACCCCCGATTGGGAACCATTGATGAAGATTTCATCTGGCATCATTACAAACAAGGGAGGAAGAACTTGTCATGCCGCAATTGTAGCGAGAGAACTCGGTCTAAATGCCGTCGTAGGAACTAGCACGGCAACCGAGGTATTGAAAAACATTCATAGCGCAACCATATTTTGTGCCGATGGAGAAGAGGGTAAAGTTCTAGAAGGAATTCTCCCTTTCCACATTGAGAGTATGGAAGTCAATGAAGATTTGCAACTACCCGTAAAATTGATGCTCAACATTGGAAATCCTGAGTCTAGTTTCAGCAGTTCATTAATTCCAAACAATGGCGTTGGATTGGCCAGACTCGAATTCATCATTAATAACTACATCAAGATTCATCCAATCGCGTTGTGCAGATACCCTCGTATCCGTCAAGACATTCGAGAAAAAATTTACAGTGTCATTGGAGACCACGATAACGGTAAATGGTATTTCATCAAGAGGTTAGCAAGAGGTATCTCTAAAATTGCTTCCGCTTTTTACCCAAACGATGTGATTGTGAGATTGTCGGATTTCAAATCAAATGAATACAAGAATTTAATTGGCGGTGAATTGTATGAACCCGACGAAGAAAACCCTATGATTGGCTGGAGAGGCGCTTCTAGATACTACTCGAAACAGTATCAACAAGCATTCGAACTTGAATGCGAGGCCATCAAATACGCCATGAACGAGATGAAGATGGACAACATTATTGTAATGATTCCATTTTGCCGAACTCCTACTGAATGCAAACTCGTATTGGACACAATGGAGTCCTATGGCTTGGTGCGTGGAGAGAATGGTCTCAAAATATATTTAATGTGTGAAATTCCATCAAATGTGATTGAAGCAGACGAATTCAGTAAATTAATCGACGGTGTTTCCATTGGTGGCAATGATTTATTACAACTGACATTGGGTGTGGATAGAGATAGTGAGATGATTACTTATTTGTCAAATGACGAAAATCTCAGTTATCGTAGAATGATTAAAATGGCAATTCAAACCTACAAAAGTAACGGTGTAAAGGTCGGGTTTTGTGGTCAACAACCTTCCGACAGTATCGACTTTTGTAAATTTTTGATTGACGAAGGAATTGACAGTATTTCAGTGACCCCTGATTCTGCACTTAAAACAATTATCAATTTTGGTAAATAAACCACATAAACATTTTTGATTATACAACAATACAATAAGAAAATCATATGGTTTTTATTGTATTGAGACATGGACAAAGCGTTTGGAACAAACAAAATATACTTGCCGGTTGGACAAATGTTCCATTGAGCTCTCTCGGCAAACATGAAGCAACAGAAGCGGGAAAAATACTAAAGAAATACAATTTTGATTATGTCTTTACGAGCAAACTCGACCGTGCCATTCATACTGTCGAAATTATGCAAAAAGAATTCTCCTACAATTTCACAATCAACTCTAATGAAGCATTGAATGAACGACATTACGGCGACTTGACCGGAAAAAACAGGGAAGATGTTCAAAAAATATACACACCTGAACAAGTATTTCAATGGCGTTCCACTTATTATGGAAGACCGCCAAATGGCGAAAACTTGCACGATGTCAAACTCCGCGTTGGTAAATATTTCGACAACAATATCCACCCATTAATACAAAACAAATACGATGTATTGATGGTGTCTCACAGCAATAGTTTGCGGTCCTTGTTTGTTCATTTGAACTTGAAAGACGAGAAAAACATTGAACAATTCGAAATTACCAATTGTATTCCCATTCATATCGACCTGTATAAAAAAATGTTTTGGTATGAAACCGAACAAAGTTTCAAAATAGAAAAATAAGCACAGTATTTTATTTTTTCTTAACCTATATATAATGTCAAATAGTAATATAAAACTCACATACAAGTTTCAAAATGCGGATAGCCGTGATTACAAATATCAAGCTATTTCTACAAATATTCCTAGTAGTTCAACCACCTTACAAAATATCGCATCAAAATATATTTTGAACCAAGGTGATTTAGGTGACTGCGTATCGAACGCATTTGCCTTGTGCATTACTATCATCACCAACGGGCAATTACAAATTTCTAGATTGCTCCACTATGCGTTAACTCGTATTATAGAAAATACACCATTATCAGAGGATTCTGGATTGTATGTTCGTGACGGCTGTAAATCCATTTCTAAATACGGGGTGTGTTCTGAAGATAAATGGCCTCACAATACAAAAAAATACAACATATTACCAGAATTGAATGTTATTAATACTTCCAAGTATTTACAAAACTATTCTTATGTATTTTTGAATCAAGATATCCAAACTTTGAAAACTTATCTTTCAACTAAAAAATCACCGATTATTTTTGGTTTCATGGTGTATAATAGTTTCATGAATATCGGTTCTAATGGAATTGTTCCGGTTCCAAATACTTCTACAGAAACATTACAAGGTGGTCATTGCGCTTTAATCGTTGGATACAATGACTCCACTCAGATGTTTATTTGTGCAAATTCATGGGGTAAATCTTGGGGAAATAAAGGATTTTTTTACATGCCATACAAATACATATCTAATTCCAGTTTGTCTAGTGATTTTTGTGGACTTCAATTTACTTATTCTTTAACAAATAAAAAATCGCTTTTACCGATAATAACCGAACCTGTGAAAAACCGGATAATTTCATTGAAAAAAATGCGTTTTACATAAAGTCCGTGAGTACAATCAAACGAACAAGAATTCTCTAACATTCATCAAGACAAATAATGTGGTTAGTTTTTCAAAAATTGGGTTATTCAAATTATTCGGGTGTAATTCGTAGTAGGGTTTTTTGAGTGCCAACCCGTGTTCAAAGTAGTATCGCTGTCTTTCATTTTTCGCAAAACTATATATTTCCTTTTTTTGGCGGTCGGTCAAATCGCAGAGGAAACGAGGTTTTTTCAACAATATCGCCAGGCTCTTTTTGATTTCATACGGTAGTCCAGTCAGTGTCAGTTCTTTACTGCATGTCTGGGTGTTATTTGTTTGTAGAATCAGTTGTTTCAGTGAAGACGGAAATGGAATCAAATCCGTATAATTGTTGTTGCTGCACACAACTACTTTAATACCCTTTGGTAGATTTGGAAATCTTTCAATGTTGTTGTTATTGAAAATGAATTCTCTGAGATTTTTGAAGGATTCTGCTAAATCATCTTCAAAACCGGTGATTTGGTTTTCATAAATATATAATTTTTCTAGATTTGGAAACGGTAAATGCGGTAATGTCCCAACAATATTGTTTTTGGAAATGTTCAGTATCTGCAAATTATCTGTTCCTTGTTGTCGAACAATTTCGTTGATTTGATGGATTAGGTCGTCTCTATCCATACCGACATTATTCAAATAAATCGCTTTTGGAAACGAGCTTGGAACTGAAGGTTCACAATAAAACATTATTCAACTTTTATTATAATAAAATGGTTATAATAAAATTCAATTTTTTTCATATCTTTTTTTATTGTAGGCTCTTTTTTTTCTTTCGTATTTTCTTCCACTTTCACCACACATATCCTTAAATGCCCTTGCGGTTGATGCAAAGTTAAAGTCCCGCTCTATAATTGGGTCATCAATTCCAGAAACCAAGAATTGCTTGAATTTTTCAGGTTTTGGAAACAATTTGCATTTTCCAAAAGCTATGTCAGTTGCCATGGTCTGTGCATACAAATCATTACTGGGGTGAATAAAATGACGACAATTTGCACAAAATTTATCATTTGGAACTGTTGATAAAGACCAGACAGCCGTGCTAAAACACGCAAAAATAAAAATGAAATTCATCAACATTGTTTAACTGTTGTATTATTACTTGTTGTTGTCTTTATGTTATTTTTAGTCCATAATTTTTAATTTGGGTTTCTTGGTAGGTGCTGCTGGTGCATTGGTTTCTCGCGCCTCTTTGGGTTGATAATCCTGAACCAACTCGGCGATAATAGAAATGTACTTGTCATTCAACTCGAATCGCTGTCCAATAATTCTGGCGTTGAATTTATCTCCTTCTTTTACATTTCCAAATTGTTTGTTCATATATTGGTGGTCTCTCGTTATAAATACTACGATTGGTGAAGGTTGTTCTTCCGACGATTCTGCGCGAATACCCGCCTTGGTTATGTTTTTGGCGACACAAGGCACCAACATTCCTTCGACCGGACAACATATTTGACACTCGAAAACCACTTCAAACCGAATACTAATCCCTTCAACCAAGCCACTTGAATAAGTGATTATCTTGCATGAACCCGGTCTCACATAGCCTTCGACTACACATTTTCCTTCAAATTGATTCGCGATGGTTTTCTCAAGGACATCTTTCACATTTTTACCGATGACTGTAATCGGCACCACAATATTTCTTGTGATTAATGACCTTGAATAAATTGTTTGATATTTTATTTCTCTCTTTCTAAACTTGGTGGGTTTTTGAAGAGACTCCATTTTTCTTCCTATATTAATATTATAAATTATTCTTTAATCCGTTTCAATTTTATTATTTCTTTGATTTTTTTGACTTTTTTTGCTTTCTGGCTTTTCGGGTTTTTGATTTTCTTTTGTTTTTTCTTCTGCGTGTTCCTCCGCGTTTTTCAATATCGGTGTACTGTTCATATCCAGTTCCAGTTGTTGAACTAACCTGACTGGGTATTTCTTTGGGTTTATCTCCAAGTCTGGCTAATTCATTCAATCCCGACATTGACGACTGTGAACGAATAAGACCTCGACTTAAACCGGAGACACTTGTTGTGCTAGAGTCTGGTGTTTTTCTCTTGTTGGACATGATTATATTATGTCTACAAAATAATAATCATTTATCTAAAAGAAAACAAACTACGCATTCTATGTCTAAGACTGTTTTGTTGTTGAATGATGTACTGTTGTTTTCTAATAAACATTTGTCTAGCTATTTCCAAAGCACTTGGTGTCACTTCTGGTGGATTGCGTTGTTCTGGTTCAACAGTTTTTTCTTCCGTTAACAAAATAACTTCTTCTTCCTCCACGACTGGTGCTTCTTCCACAACTGGTGCCTCCACCACTGGTGCTTCTTCTACCACTGGTACCTCCACCACTGGTACCTCCACCACTGGTTCTTCTTCTACCACTGGTGCTTCTTCTACCACTGGTGCTTCTTCCACGACTGGTGCCTCTACCACTGGTGCTTCCACGACTGGTGCCTCTACCACTGGTTCTTCTTCTACCACTGGCGCATCTACTACTTGTGAAACTTCTTCCTCCACTACTGGAGAGACTTCTTCAACAACTCGAGCAGGTTCTACATGAACAACTACATCACCTAAAACCACAACAGGTTTGAATTCCATTTGTATATTTCCGACATTTAATAAATTTGTGTTTTGAATTTATTTTCAACAATACAAAAAATATTCTAAAGTTCATATATTTTTATTGATGACGACTTCCTTCGCGACATTATGAATGATTTTCTTGTAGTATTCTTGGTCCTCGGCTTCGTCTCGCCCTCCCATGGAATGGCACACCATTCGCATATACTTATCGTGCAACTTGGTTTGCGTGTTTTTCGAATCGGGATTATGGTCCATCCAATCTGGGATTTGTTTGACATTTTTGGCTGCGATATACTTGATTGCACGGATGAGCTTTTCTCTCGAGAAGTCGTTTACCCATACATTATTATTATCCTTTACATAAAGAACTTCACGCTTCGCATCAGTGCAATGAATCGGTCGGCGATGAACTTCTAATTCCATGAGATTCCGCATAATGATTCTGGTCATGGATTCCACATAGCCATACTTTCCAAAATTCTCAAAATCGGTGTGCTGAACTTTACAAAAATCAATGAATTCTTGGATATTCATGGCATCTTTACAAGTTTCGTTCAAGAAAAAGTTCAAGTTGAACTTGTTGTTCATAGTGTTATTGTTGTTGTTATTGATAGTGGTATTTGTAGTGGGTTGATTATTGACTAACTCTAACATTTTTGTATTTTGTTCCAACATGATTTTTTTGAACTCTTCGTTTTGTTTAAGCAATTCCACAAGTAATAAACCAACTGATGGTTCTTGAATCAATTCATTCTTTACTTGTAAATCACAATTTTTGCGATGTTTCCACAGTCCAGACTTGGTCTTGAATATTTTTCCACAATCACAAGAAAAATCATTCTCCTCCATTTTGAGATTTCCTAAGAGTTCCATTTTTGTTCCACCCTTACTGCCATTATGTTTCTGGGTTGTCAAATGTTTTTTCCAATCGCTTTTTCTAAAGCATACATACTCACATTGCAAACATTCGAATTGGTTGAGAGTTTTTGAGAGTTTTGAGAGTTCCATGGTTTCCATTTTCCTTAATTTTACAAGGGAAAATTATTTTAAGTATTTTTTTGTAAAAAAAATTATGCAGCGAAACCGAGAATTATTTTTTTGGCGTTGTGAGCATTCCAGTCAGAGGGCGATTTTTAGGGGTTATTTTCAGGGTTTAAAACGGGATTTCCCAAAAATGGACATTTATAAATGTCCAAATTTCATTTCCCGATTTCAAACTTGAAATTCACCTTTTTCTTTCCTTTTTACAGAAACGTGTAAAAATGAAAAATTACTTTACATATGATATTTTCTTTGTGTTTTGTGTTTGCGTTTCTCTTGGGATGCGTGTCGGGTTTTTCTTTTGTTTGTAGAATGCCCGTGTTTTCTGGTGTATTTCTTCATGTAGGCATGACGATTTTTTATCGTTCTATTTTTACCTCCTATTGTCGTTCTAGTTGGATTTACAAAAGCCATTATTCCCATCAATCCTTCTTTGATTCTAGAGACTGCTCTTTGTGATGTCCTGTTTCCAGCACCTTTTTTCAACTTCTCGATGAAAGCTATTAACTTATTCTTTTTACTCTTTACTTTATCTTTTATACTATCAATAAAAATACGAATTTTTTCACTGAAAGAATCCGTCCCTGTTTCCATAGTGCATTCTCCATAACCCGTTGCATTCTTCACTAAATTATCCAAGTCTTTCCCCAAATCTTCTTCATTTTGTGTTTTATTCAACTTTTTTACTAGTGCATCTAATTCATCTGTTGTAGGAGTTCTTTTCAAATCAATCAATTTTGTCAAATACTTTTCTTGAAGCTCAAAATCATTCAAAAATGTATCTATCTTATTCTCTAATGCATTATTTGTTTCCTGATATATTTTCAAACGTGTATACAATTGTTGTAAATTTTCACTGTTTTTTTCTATACCTGGTAAAGGCGTTGAGGGCACTACTTTTGTTTCGCCATATAAATCTCGTTTAATGCAAATACGCAGTTTATCTTCAAATATTTCTGGATTAGAACAACCTGCTACAATATTTACAAAATCAATACCAAAGTCTTTAATTATTTTCATTTTTTCTTGTGAAGGTTCTTCTCCAACAATTCCGACAATTTGATTGCACAAAATTTGAACATATCGCTTGTAATTTTTTCCAGCTGATTTAATGTTTGTAAGTAATGCTTTTGAGGAGCCATATTTATACTGATTTGTAGTGTGTTTTGAACCAACATCTCCATTATCTTTGAATTCGTTCTCAGTCAATTCAACATTGAAAAAATCTGGAAAACGAACTTGTAATCCTTGATATGGACGAATACCACAACCATTCAATAAAAATGGTGAATCATAGAGCATTTTTTCTGCTCCGGTGTTTTTATCACTCGAACTCAAATATGTTTTCCTACTTATTTCATCGTATACCCATTCTGGTTTTTGCGCTTCTTGTAGTTGTTGAATAGCTGTCGAATAATAAACTTGAAAAGAATCTCCAAACGACTTCATCGATATTATAATGAATCGTAAAAAATCATTATCAGTTCTATACTTCTCTTCAGTATTATTTTTCCTAATAAACTCTGCAAAATCCACGACTCTTTTCCATGAATCTCTCGTTTCTTGATCAATAATTCTAGTTACAGTTGTTCCATATGACGCGATGTTTCGATTCAAATAATAACTAGAATTTATCAAACTTGCTATATTTGGAATAGCAATGTCTCCGACATGTAATTCTAATGGCTGTGTTCCTTCAATCTTGATACGAATCCCTTGATAAAAAAAAGGACAAGAACGATTTTCCGGAGATATACGGCTGTGGATTAATTTACCCAACCAATCTAGGTAATTTTGGTTTGTATTAATATCAATTGGTCTACCTTCTTGAAATACCACGAATTCAACCATCATATTTTCTTGTAGCGGCACATTGAAATAACTGAAAAATTGATTAATTCCTCCAATCATTATTTCTTGAATAATCCGGTTTCCATTGTTCAAATCTTGAATTATTTGGAAATCGCGGATTTGTGGGTTTGTATCGTCTGGAATTGGATAAAATTTTGTCATATTTATTGGGTGAACTGTTGCTGGGTCTATCAAAGAAGGAGCATTTTGAATCACTGTGATAGAATTGTCCAAGTTTGGATTTCCATCTACCAGTTTGCTAAGCAAACCGTTGCTTGTTCCGTTATCTTGGAATCTATATAACAAATCATCTTCCACAAATAGTTTAC
>JACCDM011686552.1_pt1 | contig 30289 bp, 29 predicted proteins | sample 7445851 | NCBI WGS metagenome assembly JACCDM01 (sample SAMN15323438, study PRJNA562643) | freshwater metagenome | isolation source: river surface water | place: USA:Blue River Watershed | collected 2017-08-16
ATTGAAGCTATTTTCAAATAAACCTCAACTTATGTCTCACTCCGCATAACCAATATTGATCGGACCACATATTGGACTACCCATTGAACCACCTATTGGTTTTTTTTCGCATCTTTACCTCATGTCCGAAATCCAAGAACTAATCAACGCACTAGTTGCCTTTCGCGATGAGCGGGAGTGGCAGCAGTTTCACGACACTAAGAATTTAGCGGTGGCGCTGTCTATTGAGGCGGCAGAGCTCAATGAGTTGTTTTTGTGGAAAGATGCGGCGGCTAAATTAAGTCGATTGTGATGCAAGCTTTTGGAATTCACCCCACCTTCCCAAACTCCATATACACACCAGGAAATTCAGCATAAACTTGATCTTCTTCCAAGAATAGGCGTCCTTTGAATGAATCATATTCAAGGTCATCGCGTTCACTCATAAATGCAAAAACTTTATGATGAACCCGGCCTGAAATTTGGCCACCAAGTTTGGCTTCCTGTTCAGTACCTACAATTTTTCTAACGTGCTTTTTTAGACTTGAATTCCATTTATAAAATTCCCCAACCTTGACTCTTTTAAGATAAACTTCTACAAGTGGGCCACCTTGAATTATGAGCCAAACTTTGAAGTAAATGCTTCGCCTAGTTTTAAGGTAATCGTAAATGTCCTTTTCAAGTTGTGTGTACATAAACCTAAATTATACAGATCAATTTGAATATTGATAAACAGCAAGTTAAATTTTAGGACGTAAATAGATTACTATCTTCTCAATTTAATTTTGTTTGTTAATAATGATAAAAACATGGCAACAACAACATCATTTATTTTGGCAGGTATTTCTCACCCAAACGATGACGGGATCAACATCTATCATTGTATTCAGTTAACCGAAGGGTCAGCGCCTGCATATACTATGCGCGCATGGGTTGAGGATGAATTAATCTATCCAGATATGGCCAAGGATAAAACTAAGGTCATGATTCCGACAATTGAAAATGCGTTAGATGATCTTTTGTTAATGATCATGCTTTGGGCGGTGAAGGATATGTCAGATGTTCATTTCTCGGTAAATGATAGAATTGAAATGTATAGTATTGCTGATGAGGAACGGTTCAAATTGTATGCTCTAAATAAGCAATTAGCGGCAAAAACAGCTCTCAAATTGGTTATAAATTTAATTGATTCTAAAAGTTTATTAAACGAAAATCAGATAGCTCAATTAGCTGATTATGACATTGAATTTCAAGTCTTAAAGTAGAAAATATTAAGTATATAATTATAATATTTTTAAACTGAGTTTGGACAATTCCCTTAGTAACGGGCAAGCCAATCGTAGTATTTCGATGTCCTGCTCATTGCTAAAGGACTTACCGCCGTGAAATAAGTTATTCCGAACTCTATTTAGAATATCTATAAAAGTTGCCACAATTTCAATTCGAGATTGATTCGTATTATTTAGCCAATAATCAGAAAATGCATTTAAGTGATAAACTGCGTCACCATTTGAATCCATTACGGGGTTGTTAGTTTCAGAACCTTTTCGCATTGAAAGTTCTTCTAGTAATTCGCGATTTTCTTGAAGAAGGTCATAGATTCGACTATTAAATTGCTTTGCCCATGCCCTAATTTCTTGCTTATCAGTGGCTATTTTACCATGTTGACTATTGAATTTTCTGCCATCGCAGGCCCAATATTGTTTTACGCTTACAGTTAAAGAAATCCATAAATATATGTATGCCTCGAAGAGTAAGCCAGGTTCCTCAGTGATTTCGTATTTTGATATGAGATGGTCTCCTTTTGAAAACCATTCGTTAGCAAACGAGTATCTGTCCATAATTGATTAAATGAAATATTTAGTTAAATTAACAAATTAAAATATCACTTGTAAAGCGGTTAAATTAGTTTCTGAAAAACTATGAATGAAATTTTAAAAGAATATTTAGACAAATTAGAGGCTAATGGAATGTTTGGCCAAGGTGAAGTGATCGATGCAACAGAAAGACTTATTGAAAATAAGTCTGAGCGTTTCGAAGCAGCTGCAATTGAAATCTTGAATAGACGTATAAATCTTACAGAAGATCAAAAAAATCTAATAAAAGCCGTAGAATCAAGACTAGGCAGAATGGATTCTAATATTGATTTCAATGATGTAATACTAATTGAAGAAATTGAAAAAGCCATAGAATTTTTGGATATTCGGAAGGACGTAGAATTGAATAAAATGATTGCATTAGGAAAGTTTAAACAAAAATACCTACTCTCAGCATCTCGAAGAACCCAATTTGTAATTCCAGCAATAATAGATATTGCCAATGAACCATTGCTCAATTTCACCGATGAAGATAAAAAAAATTGGCACTATTGGAATAAATTAAGGTCTTTCCTAGAGGATAAATATGTCAAGCCAGGTAAGGAAGAAACGGGATTGAACCTAATTGCACAGATAGATAAACAAACGGATAAAGTTTTAAAATACTTAAAGGATCCTAGGACACCGTTTCCCGAAGATAAATTGAGGACTAACTTTACGGTTAATGGTTTAGTTATTGGACACGTTCAAAGTGGGAAAACAGCCAATTTCATGGGGCTTATTTCGAAATCAGCATCTATTGGATATCGTTTTGTTATTGTTTTAAGTGGTACAAAAAATGATTTAAGGAATCAAACTCAGAATCGACTTGATCAAGAATTAAGTGGTATTGACAGGTACGGCCTAAAAGCAAAGGGGGTTAGATTTGCTGATTGGGAATCGACCTCAGCTTTGGATGACTTACTCGAATGGTCAATTGAAGGTGTTCAAACACCTGCGCAAGCGAGAGCTGAAAACTTTTGGAGATATAACACGCTAACTACGGGTTCAGATTTTGAATATAATCAAGGAACGCCAAATTTTACGGATGTTTTTGAGAATCATAATGTTGTTGTTGTTGTAGTTAAAAAAAATGCAAATAAACCTTCAAAAGGAGACCCAGAGTATGCATATAAAGGGGTGCTAGGTAAGTTAAACCAATGGATAATGGATAGAAGGGATAAAACCTTTTTGCCACCAACATTAATTATTGATGACGAGGCAGATCAGGCCACTGTTGATGGTAAAGCTTCCAAAGCGGAACTTGAAAAGCAAGGTTATCTGCCCTCTACTATAAATGGTTGTATTCAAACTCTAGTAAGGGATATTTATGGTGATAAATTAAGTCCTGAGGCAAAAAAAAGACAGTTAGCTTTCGTTGGATATACTGCAACGCCATTTGCAAATGTTTTTATGTCTTCAAAATATGATTGTCTATATCCAAAAGATTTCATTGTGGCTTTAAATGCACCTTTGAATTACTTCGGTATGGAGAAGTATTACGGGCAAAACACGAGAGATTTGTTTGTGAAAAATTGTGATGATGTACAGGCTGAAAAGGAAAGAAAACATCTTACTAATCAGAAATTGATTTCACCACCAATGCCACCACATGAAATTATTCCAAGTAGATTAATTAATGCTTTTCATGATTTCCTCTTTTATTGTGTCATTAAAGATTTTAGAAATCTAATACAAGAAAAGACAATGATGGTTCATTCTTCACAGCGTATAGATGAACAGGAAGCAATTTACTTAAAACTGATTGCGTATAAAAAATCACTTGAAACTCAGATTCAATCACTTGGGTGCCAGGCAGACTATTGGCCTGAATTAAAAAATCACTACGTTGCGTATTCCACTTTGGCAGATGCAATAAGAACTAATCTTCAATTAACACATTTATGGCCATCTTGGAGTGATGAAGAATTAAAAGATAAACTAATTGAAGTTTTAGCAAAGGTCCAATTTAAACTTGTAAATGGCCCAAATGATAGTCTTGATTATACCCGTGAACAATTGGATTACGTAGTTGCAATTGGTGGTAATATTCTTTCTAGAGGAATTACCCTAGAGGGACTTGCAGTAAGTTATTATTTAAGGAAAGCAAATAATTATGATTCCCTACTGCAAATGGCACGATGGTTTGGATATAGAAATGGATATGAGGATTTGTTAAGGGTTTATACAGCTCAATCCATTTCTGATGCATTTGAACATTTATTACAAGTTGAAGAAGATTTAAGGGAGGAAATTAAGTCATATGAAAGGGATGGCATGAAACCGACAGATTTTGCACCATCCGTAAGAGCTCATATGAAAATGAGACCTTCCGGGAGAATGGGCGTAGCGTCAAGACAAACATCGTATTCAGGACAGGTAATTCAGACCTTTGTGGTGGATGTCAGAAAATCATCAATTTTATCGAATTCTAAGTTGGCTCATTCTTTTGTTAATGAATTAATTCGACTTTATACACCGGAGCATAAAGGGGCAAAAGTTAGCATTAAAAATGTTGATTCCCAATTGGTAATAGATTTTTTTCTGAAAGATTATATTTATGGTTTTAAGGATGGCCGTGGAATTCGTAAAGATGAGGTTCTCAACTATATCAAAGAAATGAAGTCCAAATGGCATCTAAACAAAATAGATGTTGTGCTGTCCGGACCTCAAAATATTAAATCAGGAGCAACAGCCGAAAATCTCGCAAATGGACAGATTTTGATTAATCCAGTTTTAAGAAAGAATGCAAGGTCTAAAGATCCATTAAATGAAATTATTTTCTTCGGTGTTGTTTCTGACCCAACTGATTTTTTAATGATTAATGAAAACCCTATTTTGGCATTATACTTTATTGACCGGGTTAATTCGGTAGATAAAAAACAGGGTTTTGATATAATTCAGGATGTGAATCCTGTTGTATTTGCCATGGGTTTCCCAAATTATGGTGATTCAGAATATTGGAGACAGGAAATTTTTAAATAAGAACGGATGGAGAAATTTAATCTATCAAATGCAAGAGAATTACCGGAATTTATGGGTGAAGGTGCCTTTACTGGAGTTTTTTTTAATGAAGAAGGAATATTAACAGGTGGATATAAGGGTAAAAAATCAGTTATACATTTTGTAATTGAATGCAAAGACGGAAATATAAATGATATTAATCTACATGGTTTAGATATTAAACAAATAAAGATTATCCATCCATTATTTGGTGAAAAGGAATATATAGATTTTTGTCCTACTCATAACGACTTTACCGAAAATGTAATAATCATATGCAATGAAATTCTCAATTCTATAGAAAAAGGTGAAGTGTCATCTGATGCTACACGCAGAGTACTACAAAAATGGGAGTATTTTCTTTCAAAGCCACGCACAAGTAAATTATCAGATGAGGGAATTATTGGTCTTTATGGGGAATTGCTTACAATTGAATGGTTCCTAAATAAAGGAAAAGATGAATTAACATTAATTGAAAAATGGTTAGGTCCTCTTAAAAATCCAAGAGATTTTGAATTTAAAGATTTTTGGGTTGAAGTTAAAACAACAAAAAGAAAGGATAATTTGGTCGAAATCCATGGAATCGAACAACTTGAAACAAGAGATTTAATAGAGCTTTATTTATGGGTTAATATCCTTGAAAAGGATAATAATTCAAGGTCTTTGGTAGAGCTTATTAATGATATTGACACTAGGTTGCAATCAGCAATTGCGGCAATGCTCTTTAGAGATAAACTTCATCAGGCTGGTTATCATGCAAATGATGCATGTTTATATAATAATGAAAGGTTTAAATGTGATAAAATTTCCGTTTTTATTGTTAATGCTGATTTTCCTAAAATCACAAAGGAAATGCTTAACCTTCCCACAAGAGTAGTATCACTTTCATATGGTTTAAACCTAAGTGGCTTAGTTGAGATAAATAAAGAAATAGTTTTTAATAATGAATTATAAGTGGGGCTCTGAAATTAAGAAAAAGGGAAGTGATGGAATGGCAAATGCTGCTATCGAAACTTTTAGGTCAGGAAATATTATGTCCGGTTTTATTCGGGAATTAGTGCAAAACTCACAGGATGCAAGACTTGACAATAACCTTCCTCTTAAGATTAGGATGAGATTATTTTCAATTGACAAAACTGACATTCCTGATTTTAATGAATCATGGATGCCAATTTATAATGCTGTTAAAAAAGATTGGTTTAGTGGATATCCTGGTTTTTTTGAAAAAGCTGATGAAGTTTTAAAAAATAACAAAATCACAGTTTTAGAATATTCTGATTTTAATACTACAGGCCTTTCAGGTAGCGATACAGATGAAAAAAGTAGTTTTTCTGCTTGTGTATTATCCGAAGGGAGTTCTGCAGAGAAAAGCAATGACGCAGGTGGATCGTACGGTATTGGTAAAAATGCTGTTTACGGTTTATCAGGTATTAGGACTGTATTATATTCTTCTCTAAATACAAATGAGGAGTATATTTTTCAGGGTGTTTCAAAACTAGCATCATATAAGTTAAATGATTATAGTTTTAGTTCAAGAGTATACCTTGGTCTTGATAATGAAGAATTGAGTAGTATTAGAGTGGAATCAGATATTCCAGGGATATATAAAAGGAATGTCCATGGCCTTTCTCAATTTATTATTGGAGCAAATTTAGGTGATGATTGGGTCTCAGAAATAATGAATCTAGTAATCAATAATTATTTTATTTTGCTGAATAATTCAAGCTTGATATTTGAATTGATTGATGAAATTGCTCAAACGACACATGTTCTCGATAATTCTAATTTTAAAGAAATTGCTAAAAATTCATTTAACATTGCTCCTGAAAATGAAGTAGGAATACATGTTTGGCCTAAAATAAACGCTCTAAACTCTAATTGTTCTAAAGCAGATTTAACTTATTATAATGGAGAAATATTAAAAGATGCTTTAATAGTCCACCTCAGTAATGATCTAAGTGTAGGCCAGAATTATATTACATATACTAGGCGTGGGATGCATATATATCATGAAAAACTTCATCCAGGAGGAGGTATAGTTTATTTGAATCTTTTTGGAGTCTTTTATTCTAATAATCAAAGGATAAATTCTATTTTAAGAATGATGGAGCCTGCCGCTCATGATGCTTGGAAAAAAGAATTTCTAACCGATAGAATTAGAGAATCGCAAGAATTGGACTGGGCGTTAAAACTTGAGGGTGAAATAAAAAAATTTGTTAGAGATAGAGCAAAAGAATTTCTGAGCAAATATTCATCTGAAACGCATACTATCAATGAAGTTGATGAATTGCTAAAAATCGGCAATAGTCCTTCAGGTATTTTTAACGCATCACTTAGCCGATCTGGTCAAATTGATTATAAAAATGAAACGGCGCTAAAAACCGGTAGCAAATACGAGGTAGATTTGAAGTTTTCGAGTATTGGAGAGAATATTGTTGAAGGAGAGTTTCTTGATAGACCTTCGAGTCAATCTAAAAACGGAGGACAGTCATCCGGAATAGAGAATAGAAGTAATACTAAGAAAGGTGGCGTCACTTCAAATAAAAAGAAAAATACGCCTCTTATTTCTTATAAATGCATACTCTTAGAGGAGGATGAATATGTGAGAAATTATATGCTAATAATAACAGCTATTGACCTGAAAGTGCTAGATATTGAGGTTAGTCAAGCAGGAGATAGAGGGTCTAAGTTATCACCAGAGATTATTTCCGTAAATCAAGAGGGAGTAAATTTGAATATTGATAGGTCTGAAGATATAGCCGTTATTAGGGGATTAGTATTTAAGGAAGGCATTTCAAATTTGAATATTCGGATTAAATCCTTAAGCAAGGCCGGAATAATTCTTCAACCATATAAAAATAAGGAATAATGGCAAGTTTTGCTTATCCCTATCCAATTCTGGGTTCTGGAGACTCTATTGAAGGTGGATTTGAAGTTTCTCTAAAATTAACAAGATCCAGAGGAAACAAAGTTACGATTACTGTAGTCGAACTCCAAATAAATAACAACGATGTAGCCCAAATGTGGGCCAAAGAGGAATGCAGGGTTCTACTTCGAATTTATTGCAGTTCTACTTTTTATTCAGACTATTTTAATCTTTCACAAGGCCTTGAAATTGAAATATCAGAAGAAAATCTTATTAACAGAGTTGAAGCAGAAGTATTTATCGTGCTTAATAAGAATATGACATATGCCTTAGAAACATTTAAAAATGAATATTCAGATATGACTTTTAGTCTGAATAAAAATGATGTAATTGGTATAACTGATATTTCCACTTGGGACATACCACGATCATACGAGAAGTTAACAAGTAATAGTATTTTTAAGTTTACAATGCGAAAAGAGGACGCAGATGATTTAATCAAAGATATAGTCTCATTTAATTTTGATAATGATAGTATTCATGTCATTTATCCATTCCACAAAGAAATAGACCCATTATCAGCTTTGTTTAAGAAAAAAACATACACTGCATACTGGTCTATCATTGTACCTGCTTTGACTGAGGCTTACAGAATAATTTTATCAGAAGATGAGGATTTAAAATCCGAATATCAAAATTATCGTTGGTTCCATTACTTAGAACGAGTGAAAAAGATAAAGGGGCTTAACAGTCAAGATCCGTTAGAAATTGCACAAATTGCCTTTGTCCAAAAAGGATTTATTAACATGTTTGAAGAACTTAGCTAGAAAGAATGAAAATTCTAAAAGATATTACAATTGAAAGCTACCTGAATCTTTTAAATTCTGAGAACAAAACATTTAGGAAATATTACTCAGAAGATATGGATTTTGATTCTGATGAATATAGAAGTTTGTTTACTGACGAAGAATTGATTCTTGATATTTTGGGAATAGAAGATTCAAATGCACCGGAGCTCATTATTTCAAATGATGCTAGATATGATTTTGAAAATAGTAAGAAAATATTTGATTGGTTAAAAAAGTTATCAATTGCTGATGCTAATGATTGGAGATTTTGGACAACATTAACACATTTAACTTATGAAAAGTATACAAGAGTTCGTTGGAAAATTGACAAGAAAACGACAAACGAAACGATTAAACAACGTTATTTTTACTCGGGAGCTGGTCTTCAGTCAAGATTAAGAAATAGTTTATCGCGCTTGTGGTGGATTTCAAAATTAACAGTGAGAGAAGACCTGCCTGATAAATATGTCTACACCGAGGTTGTTTGGTCCTCTCAAGATTTAATGCAAAACATATTCGAAAGATCATTGGGTACTTATCCAAATATCAGATTTGGAATTTTAAAATTTTATCTTCAGAGAAAGGGGACGTATGACTCTAAGCTATTTCGTGTTTTTTACAAAGAAATTAATGCTTTGGGAGCGATGTCACCTCTTGGATTATTATCTGAAGACGAGGTTGTTGATTTTCTCGTTAAAGTTGAAAAAGCATACTATCCTAATTTGATATCTGATAAAGATTTATTGAGTAAAAAGGAAAGCAAGAACCTTGACTTAAGAAATTCACAAAATAATGATTTGAAGGAATTTAAGTTTGATTTATCTTTGACTGAAGAAAATAGTTCTCTTGAAAAAGACTACCAATATTCTGATGTTGAGGAATTTATATTAAGTGATTCCAATGATTCCAATAAGGATTTTTTCATAAATCCTGAGGTCTACATAAAAAAAGTTAATTCACAAGATTTGGAGAAGACACCTTCTATTAGTGCACGAGCAATTACAGACTTCTTAAAAATTAATTTGATAAATGGTCAAGTAATTGATTTGCCTTGTCAGTACAAAGGAAAAGAGATTATCTTGAAACTTAAAAAACGTGAAACAAGAGATGAATATCGACTTTTTATAAATAAATTTCGAGTTGAAATCGGATACAATTTAAATGATCTTTTAGTATTTAGATATAAATCAGAAAGATTGCACTTGGACATTCTGAAAGAATCTTATAATATTAGCCAAAACCCGAGATATAATTATTATAACTCCAAACTTGGAAAAAATTTTCATCTATTGTTGTGATTCCCGAGAGGTTGTCCACTGAAGTGCCATAGCTTTTGCCATACCTTCAAAAGTTTTACTTCTCAAGGTTCTTCTTTCTGCAGAAGATTTAGCCTTGGTTAAAGCTTCAGAATACCATTTCGGAAGGCTTCTGCCACTGCTTAACACAACTCTCTCTCCCTTACCAACAATATTAGTTGGCTCCAATTTGGGTAAATTTTTTAACCAGAGACAAGTAGCTTTAGATGCTTCATCTCCAAACATCCAAGGATGCACGATTTGAGTAGGCTTTTCGTGTTTAGTATTTACTATTCCAATTGGATTCTCAACTGCAATCTTTTCAATAGGCGCTTCACATAATTTAATAAAGAATTCAAGCGCTTCATCTCTATCAATTGCACGGTTTGGAAACCTAGGGTGTGGTCTTCTATTTTGGACGGGCATATCCTGGTCTTCAGGATGATAGTACCACCTAGCGCCGCTAACAGCTAAAAATGTGCAAGGTGGATGGGCAATCATCATTTCCCACTGATCAGTTGAAAAATACTTGTCACCATTCTGCAAAATACCACCATGATTTTCGATAATTTTAAACACGTCTTCTTGGAAATGCCATTCTGGATGTCCTCCGCTACAAGGAAGTAGGTCGCAGCTAAATGCATCATGGCCAAGTTTTCTTAGTTCTTTGGTTATGGCCTGGCTTTCTTCGCATGCGACAAGAATTCTCATGAATTTTATTTTTGAGTTAATACTTTGTAAATCCCGTTCGCAATTCCTCTTGCCATTTTGGGTGGAACCGCATTTCCGATCATCTTATAACAAGTTCCTTGACTGCCAAGAAACTGATAGTCTTCCGGAAAAGACTGAAGTAAAGCGGCTTCTCTAACTGTAATTGAACGCGCTTGTTCTGCATCTGGGTGAATAAACATTAACCCATCTTTATGTAAGTGAGCGACTACTGTTGGTGAAGGTTTATCCCATTCTAAATTGCGATATTTTCCGTGATTCGATTTTTTACCAATCAGCTCATTGTAAAATTTGATTTTTTCTGCTGATTGCATTGAGTTCATATTTTTTGAAACCCAATTTTGGAATATTGAAATATCTCTTGAGTTATGAAATCGTGGCGAATGAAGTTTATCCTGACTATCCAATATCTCGTGAGATACATTCTTCCCATTCTCCCTTTTTGCTATTTTTAGGGGTTTAAGAGAAGGTAAATGACCAATTACATCTTTTACAGTTGTCTTTTTCTCCTTTAATGTTTGGGCTTTTATTGAAGAGTAAATACTATTTAAATCAAAACCTGAGTCGTTCTTTACACCAATAATAATTACACGATTTCTTTTTTGAGCCACTCCAAAATCAGTAGCGGTAAAGGTAGCTGTTTGTAATTTTTTTGGATCCAAGATGTTGTATCCTGAGACTTTGAAAGCTTCATAAATCCTTTCGGTAACTAATTTATCTCCGGGACTTGCACTCAGTATTCCAGGTACATTTTCAAAAACAAATACTTTTGGTAAAAATGAGTCAACAACTTTTACAAAACTTTCAAATAAATAGTTTCTGTAATCGTCCTTCATCGAGTTGTTGTCTTGAGCTCTACCAGCAATGGAGTATGCTTGACACGGAGGCCCCCCAATAATTACATCAATCTTTCTATTATTAGTTAATGATTTGATTCCATGCTTTGTGATTTGCTCATGGTTTGTTTTACCAAACTTTGCAATGGATTCATCACTCCAGTTACCTTCAATAAGCTCATTAGCTTTTTGTATGTCAAAGTGTATGACGGACTTTTTCGACTCATCAGAAGTATGTTTCCATTTTGATGAAAGCCGATGTCTTAGCGTTTCAACCATAGGAAGCTCCCATTCAACATGGGCAATTCCCTCAAACATTCCTGTTTGCAGGAATCCTTCAGAAAGCCCGCCACAACCAGCAAAAAGGTCAATAAAAGTTAATTTCTTACTTGATTTCATGGCTTTAAAATGGATCATCAAAATTAGTAACATGATTGAAATGATATTCAAATCAGCCGTTTACTTTTAAACAATAATTGAAATTTCGATGGTTGTTTTACTTAATGCATTTATGTAATTTCATTTTGTATGTTTCAAATTTCAATTCAAAAAAACAACATTAACACGTAAGCATTTTATGTTCAAGTCGCGTTTTTATAACTCCATCACAATACTCTTCACACTTCTTTCTCGTGCCTGCCGGAAATAATTCCTTATCCCAGTTTATTAGGCTTTGATGTATTTAAGTTATTTATCAACCACCCCAAATCTAATCCAGTACATCCCGTCTTCATCAGGCCATATCAACCTAAATCCGTAAGTCTTGCCCTCGATCTCTAGCTCAGGCCACACGCCAAATTTGCCTAAGAAATCAACTTGGCCAAATTCATGGAGCGTTTCATTGATCAGACATTCAAAACGGTGGAAGCCGTCGTGTCTTTCAAAATGATGATGGTGGGTGAGGTGAAACTGGTGCCCCTTGAACTCAAAGGTGAAGCTGACCGTTTTTTCAGAAATGTCTCTTTCGAGAAGAACTTCGTCGGGGAAGATGAGGGCGGTCATGGTTCGTAATTTTTTCTGATGATTATTTGTTCCCAGCGTATTCTAGAATTGTGTATTCTTCTTCGAAATTGATTGGTTCGTCGCGTAAGTATCGAAACCAAATCACATAACCTGTCTTTGTTTTTGCGACGTAAGAGACGTAGACAAATCCGGGTTCGGTGTCGCGGAGGAAGTAATTGAATAGAGGTGCATTGGTGTCTTTTTTGTCGATGTTTAGGGTATGCATCTTTGCGCCGTTGTATTCTAGTGTATTGAGGGCAATAGCAAGGGCCGAATCCATGTCGGGTGCGGTAGTCCAGAAGTTACCTGGTTTGAATTCGTTGTAATCATCTCTGTCTGGTACCCACTGCGCGTTGGCCATACTTGAGGTCAATGCGAAAATCAAAAGGAGCTTTTTCATGGTAGTCGTTTTTAGTTGTTTGCTGATTTTTTGGTTTAATTAGTTAGTCGCTGCGCTGTATCGAATCCCAGATCTCCCTTCTCGATTCGGCCATTCAACGATGAAGCGGTAAAGTTTTCCATCAATTTGAAGTGTTGGCCTGTTGCCGTAAGCGCCTGCACCGAGTTTGGACCTGACCACGCCGAAGGAGTAGTGCTGACCATCAATTTGGCAATTGAAGTGGTGTTTGTTGTGGTGGAGGCTGAACTCGTGGCGATGCGAGAGGTGGAACTGGTGCCCCTTGAATTGGAATTCGCAAGAGGCACTTTGTTCGTTGGGGTTTCTTTCAATAAAGACTTCGTCGGGGAAGATGAGGGCGGTCATGGTTCGTCAACTTTAGTGGCGCCGAAGCTCGTCAGGACACTGCTCGTATTTTTAGCGGGGTCGTAGACTAAGGCGTAGAGGTCTTTGCCTTCGGTGTATTCGAAGTGGTGGGTGAGGGTGTTGATGCAGTACAAGAAGTAGAGTTCGTAGCCCTCGCGGCCTTTGAGTGCGTGGATGACGTACATGTAGCGGTCGTCGGATGGATTGACGTAGTAGGCAGCGAAGTAGAGGTTTTTGCCTTTGTTGAAGACCAAATCTTGGTTGGGGAAGCGGTGGCTTTTGAGTACCGACTGCACTGTTTTTTTGACTTCGGCTTCTTTGTCGAGATGGATGAAATAATTACCGGCGCCAATTTGCAGGTAGTCTTCCATGAGGTTGAACTGGTATTGGGCAGTGGCTGTTTGCTGGAGCCCAAGTAGGATGGCGATACTGAACACAATTGTTTTCATGACTTGATGTTTTGCGTGTGGATACTCTGCTTATTTGTTGTTTTTGTCCTTGTTGGGGCTCACATTGAGCACTCCAGGATCGTAAATCAACGAGATGCGGTTTTCACCTTCCGTGATGTCATAGAAATAGCGGTAGCGGTTTTCCATGTAGTAGCAAAAGACGTGGTAGCCTGGCTTATTGTAGTACTGGCCTCTCATGGAATGGATCACGTAAACGTATTCGCTATTGAGCGGATCCACAATGGCCGTGGTGAGCAGCAGGTTGGCTCCCTTCTTGAACACTAAATCGTAGCTCAGTTGGTTGTCTTGGAGTGTTTCTAGGATAATGCGCCGTGCATCTTTCTCCGTGGAAGCAAATAAATAGTAGTTGCCTTTGCCGAATTCGCTGTATTTCTGCATCACGGACCACTGTGCGTGGGCACTTGCGCTGGCGAGTAATAAAATCAAAAGGAGCTTTTTCATGGTCATAGTTTTAAAGGTGAGTAGTTTAAGAGAAGCTTCTAACTCTTAATACCCAAATCTTTAAAAGGTAACCCTGAAATTTGAACTTATTCCGAAAAATAATACAAAACAGCTGCTAATACAATGACAATCAATGCAATAAGAATCATGTAATTTTTAATTTTTTGAATTTTGGCTTGGCGTTTTTCTTCTAAAATTCGAGTAGCACGTCTGAATTTGATACGGTCGAAATCAGCTGAAGTCGTTTTTTGGAATTTGATTCCCTTGCGCTCTTCTATTTTTGGACGTTTAAGTCGCTCAATATCGCGCTCCTCATATTGTAAACGTCTTTTCATCTCTTTGCGTCTTTCACGCAAAAAACCGAGTTCCAACAGGCGCTCAAATTGGTCCATTTGTTCTTGCTCCGCACTCATTTTTCTTCCAAATAAAGTTCACGCAATTTTTTCTGACAACGTGCCTTCTGATTCTTCGCGTTGTCTGCATTGGTATAACCCATCACTTTGGCAATGAGCTCAAAAGATTCCTTCATGTAAAAGAAGCGATAGAGCAGCTCGTAGCACTTTTTGGCCATGTATTCAAACTCCCGCAGCGCAGCATCCAAGCGATCCAATTGGCTTTTCTTGCGCTCCATCTCAACCTGATTACCAAGCCAATCGCTATAGTTGGTCAGCTCGCCCTCCAAATTCACAATCTCTGGAGTCCGGCCCGCTCTCTTGAAAATTTGATTCCTACAAATCGCAATCAGGTAAGTACGTACGGAACAAGTTAAAGTAAACTCAGGGTCTCGGGCTTTCTCGAATAGCACAATAATGGCATCCTGAAATAAGTCGGCCAAATAAGCCTCGTCTTTGGTAAACTGCTTCAAATGCTGATACACCACCGCCCGGTGCTGCCTATACACAATGGTATAGTAGTGCGCATCGTTTCGAAGTAGTTCGAGTTCGGTCATTGAGGTAAAGATATTGAATCAAATTTACATTGTAGTAAACTGTTCAATTACCCTCAAATCATTCACTACCACCTCCAACATATACTTATCAACTGTGGAATTGTACTTCACAAACGGAGCCACCAGTGGATACTGGTCTTTCATCAGTAAAAATTGCCTGAGGCTAAGTTCCAACTTCACTGGATGTTTCTTTCCTGAATAAGCAAAGCCGAATACATCAGGAATTTGTTGCTCGTGTTTTGCTTCGTTTTTGAACGGCAAGTCGAGGTATTCTACAGAGCCAATTCGGTCAATATTATAGGTTTTGTTCTTTTCTGATGATAATTCATATGCCATAACGGTCTGATAGTTCTCCGTGAAGCCAAAAGGTTCAACAATGCGCTCAGAGATAGTTTCTGTGTTGATGGATTGGTATTTCTTCAACACCACCTGTTCTTTGTTCATCATGGCTTTGGTGAGGCGTTCTACAATTTTGCCATTCTTGGCATTGAGTAGGTGAGCCGCCACCATCGGGAGTTCGGAGCCCATGTAGATTTTGCTCAGCACAGCATCTTTGAGTTTGGATTTTTTACCTGTTGTGAGCACTAATTCTTTGAGAAACTGAGCTTCTTCCTGGCTAAAATGAACGCCGTCTGCACCTTCTTTTTCTATGAAGAATCTTTGGCCAGCATCTTTATGTAGGTCAAAACCACATTCTCTCAAAAGGTCGAGGTAGCGGTAAACCGTTCTTTCGGTGGTGTCAAGAAAGGTTGATAGTTGTTGAACACTTTTGTGTGGTGCTTCTTGAAGGTAGGTGATGAGTTGCAGTACCCTCAGGATTTTATGTTGGTTTAACATGTGCAATATTTTTGACAAATAACCCCAATTTGTTCGGGCTCTGCAAATTATTGACCTGAGTTGTCAGGGGAATTTGTGCTAATGAGATTGATTGACTTGAATTGTCGAGAGTAGTGGTGATGTTTGTATCCGTTAAATGCATTTTTAACAAATTAGAATTAATGTATCACTTAAATTTTTAACCATGCTTGGTGCTATCCCAAACCCTAAAAAAACTTTGGTAATTGACTTTTCTATTGAGAAAATAAAATCTACCATAGAATTCATTCCATTATTAAACTCCAAATACAAGTTTTCTAGTAAAAATGAAATTTTGAATTCTTATATTTTCGAAGCACTTGAATTTTTGAGCCTCGGGATTTTTGCAGACATTTCCTTGTCTAAACTTGATGATAATCGCACAGAAATAACGATTGAAATTAGAAGAAAGATAGGTGCTTTTGATCAGGCTCACGAAGTTTCAAGGGCCAATGATCATATTGCTACTGTATTCGAGCTCATTTCAAAATGTATTGTTTTAAGTGAAAGTGAAATATCAGAATTGGAAACAAAAAAGAAAAGTATACCTGAAAAAAAAGGATGCATGGTCGCAGTTCTGATGACTATTGGCAGTCTTCTAGGAGGAAGTATTCTTTATGCAATGGCTTGATTTGCTTGAATTTCAAGCATTGCTTCCACCACCGGCACATCTCCACCCGCCCAGTCCATTTCTCCCAACTCATCCATCGATAACCACCTATACGCTAAATGCTCCGTTAGCTTAGGTTCGCGCGCCTCCGTTTCGCACAAATACGTATGCATGGTGAGGTGAAAATCGGGGTAGGGGTGTTCCACGGTTAGCAGCTTGGATTTGACTTCAATTTGCATATCGAGTTCTTCGCGAATCTCGCGTGTGATTGTCTGCTCCTCGGTTTCACCGGATTCCATTTTGCCGCCAGGAAACTCCCATTTTTCAGAAATATAGGTGTATTTGGCGGGGCCGCGTTGCACGGCGAGGATTTTGTTTTGGTGTTGGATGACGGCAGCTACGACCTCGATGCATTTCATGGACATAAAGATAATTTATTCTGCTCTTATTTTTCAGATGCCATAAACAAACCCCATTCAAGGCTTGTCATACTCTAGCCCAAAATTGTAACGATGACGAAATTATTCTTTGGAGTAATATAAAATAACGGCTAACGCAATGACAATAAATAGAATAGTAATCATGGGTTCGTTAATAAAAACATAATTCAATCTTCCCACCCTGAAACTCCCATTTTTCAGAAATATAGGTGTATTTGGCGGGGCCGCGTTGCACGGCCAGGATTTTGTTTTGGTGTTGGATGACGGCAGCTACGACCTCGATGCGTTTCATGGAGGTAAAGATAGTTGAAGTATCTATTTTATTGATAAGTTTAGAACATGTTCTAATCTTTACTTCGCACAGAACAACTCCTAAACATTTGATTATCTGAATTGTTAACTTTAGACTAAACCCTAAAACTAGTCTTTATGAAACGCAATAAAACTTTACTTGCCCTGCTTTTTGGCTCCATGCAGTTTGCAGCTTTTGCACAAAATAATTACCTCTACGGTCTTATTTCTACGCCGCCTACGATTCCAACGAATACCTCTACGGCAACGACGCGCCTTGGTAGAATGGATCTGACTACAGGTGAGCTGGTTGCTTTGAGTCCGAATAGTTTGTCGTCGATCAGTAGTGCAACGGGGGCAGCGCTTGACCCGAATACGCAGACCTATTATTACGAAACCCAGACCGAGATGATTTCGGTCGATTTGAATACTGGCCTAACCACAGCGCAGGCGGTTGTTTCTAATCCCATTCAGCCTAGTTATTTTGATAATTACCGTTACAATACCAGTGACTCCACCATTTATGGTTTGGGTAGAATCTCCACCTCAACAGGCATTGGACAGGCGAATGGTGAGCTGTATTTGTCATCAATCAACCCAGCAACGGGCGTCATTACCCAAATTTCTCCGCAATCTGTAGGCGAAATGTATACCGTTCAGGGCAATGCCATTGATCCACACGAAATGGTGTATTACTATTCTTTTTCTGGGCATATTATTGGTCTGGACATCTACACCGGATTGGTTTATTCTGACCAAGAGATCACCTATCCAGAAGGAGGAATGTTTTTTGACAACTATACCTACAACTGTGCCGACACCACTATTTACGGCATCATCCGTGCGAACACAACCGCTCCAAACGAATTTTATTTAGGTAAAATTGACCCAAACACTGGGGTGGCTACGCGCATTTCGCAGCAACCTATACCTTATCACACTTACTCTTTGAACGGCAGCTCAACTATTGACCCGAACAATGGGGTGTATTATTTTGCAGCGAAGTCAACTGCGGTTATCCCGGCAATTAATGTCGTTGTTGGTGTGTCTTTGGCAACAGGTACAGTGGTTTTTGAGCAAGTCATGACCCTTCCGGGTACGGCTGTTAATTCACGTTATTTTAACCTGCTGCGCTACCCGACAGATTGTGCTGAAGCCTTTCCTACGCGCGTGAACCCAAACAGCGGGTCTGCAGGTTTGGCTGCTGCTAACAAGTCCACACTCAAAGTGGCGCCGAATCCGTTTGAGCAACAATTTACCGTTACTTCAGCTGAGCTCATTGAGGCCATTACCCTTCGCGATGCACAAGGTAAAGTGGTTTTGCAACAAGCAGCCAAGAGCAACACACTCGAAGTTGAAACGAGCTCATTGCAAAGTGGTGTGTACTTTTTGGAAGTACAGACGGCAAGTGGCCTTCAAGTAAGCAAGTTGCTTAAATAACCAAGATATTTTCCCTTCAATTTTTTTAACGATACTATGAAAACAATCCAAATCGTGCTTTCAGCAATTATTTGCTTAGCACAACAAAGCATTTCTGCACAGAGTAATTATGTTTACGGCGTGATGCGTACACCGGGCCAAGGCACCAACGTCGCTGCCGGTACCATTCGTTTAGGAAAACTTGATGTCAGTAATGGGGCCCTTACTCCTGTAAGCCCGAATAGTTTGGCGTCTGTGATCAGTGCTACGGGTGCGGCGCTCGATCCGAATACCCAAACCTATTTCTATCAGACCCAAACTGACTTTGTATCGGTCAATATGCTTGACGGCCTGCCCTCTGCTCAAAGTGCAATGAGTAACCCAATAGCACCGAGTTATTTTGACAACTATCGCTTCAATACCAGCGACTCCACTATTTACGGCTTGGCCAGACGCTCTACCACCATTGCTCCGGGTCAGGTCAATGGCGAGTTGTATTTGGCATCTATCAATCCTGCATCTGGCGTCATTACCCAAATTTCGCCGCAATCGGTTGGCCAATTATATGCGGTACAAAGTTGTGCAATTAACCCACACGAGATGGTTTATTACTACTCCAGTCAAGGAAAAATCATCGGCCTTGACCTCTACAATGGGCAGGTCTACTCAAACCAAACCATTACTTTTCCACAAGGCGGCTTGTATTTTGACAACTACACCTACAATTGTGCCGACACCTCCATCTATGGTATCATCCGTGTCACGACAACCACTCCGATTGAGTTCTATTTAGGTAAAATCAATCCGCAAACTGGTGTGGTCACGCGCATTTCTCAGCAACCTTTACCGTACAATGCATACACCATGAACGGTAGCTCTACAATCGATCCGATCAACGGCATCTATTACTTTTCAGCTCAGTTGCTACAAGGCGCCGGTTCTGCGGTTGTGGGTGTGTCCGTTACTACAGGTTCAGTAGTTTCAGAACATTTGGTGACGCCCCAAGGCGCTGCAATCAACTCGCTATATTTTGATTTACTGCGCCATCCTTCTGATTGCTATGAAGCTACTCCAACGCGGGTCAACCCGAATGGCGGCTCAGCAGGCCTAGCTGGCGTTAGCAAGTCTGCGCTTAAAGTGGCGCCGAATCCGTTTGAGCAACAATTTACCGTTACTTCAGCTGAGCTCATTGAGGCCATTACCCTTCGCGATGCACAAGGTAAAGTGGTTCTGCAACAAACAGCGAGCAGCAACACACTCGAAGTTGAAACGGGCTCATTGCAAAGTGGTGTGTACTTTTTGGAAGTGCAGACGGCTAGAGGCATTGAGTTGGTGAAGGTGGTGAAGTAGGGGCTTTATTCCCCCTTTAATTCATCAAACTTCCCCTTCATGGTGGGGTTGCCGTGCGTCAGCTTTTTGATCGTGATTTCATCGGCTTTGTCGTTGGCCAAACGCAGGTTTCTTTCGGAGCCCAGGAGGTTATCCCTGACCTTTGTGAGGTGCTCTATGGTTTTGTCGATTTCTTTGATGGCCGTATTGAATTTGTCTGAAGCGAGTTGGTAATTCTTGGCAAAACCGTCCTTGAATTTATTGAGGCGGTCTTCGAAATTGGTGACGTCGATATTCTGTGCTTTGACCAAAGCGAGTTCGGTGCGGTATTGCAAAGAGTTGAGCGCTGCGTTGCGCAGTAGGGTTATGATCGGGATAAACGCTTGCGGGCGCACCACATACATTTTAGGGTATTTGTAAGAGACATCTACAATTCCGGCGTTGTAGAGTTCGTTTTCGGGCTCTAGTAAGGACACCAAAATGGCGTATTCGCAGCCTTTTTTGAGGCGGTCTTCGTGGAGTTTTTTGAAGAAATCTTCGTTCTTTTTCTTGGTGTTGCCCTCCTCTTGTTCGTTTTTCATTTCGAACATGATCGAAATGAACTCTGTGCCGTCGTCGCTTGCCTCGCGGTAAATGAAGTCTCCTTTGGTACCAGTTGAGGAGTCGTTGTCTTTTTCGAAGTAGACGTTTTTATGGAAGGCTGTTGGCCTGATTTTATTGAATTCGATTTCGCAGTGCTGCTCTAAGCTTTCGCCTACCATTTTGGTAGAGAGCTTGGCTTTGAAGTCGCGCAGGCGCTCAATGGCCTCGTCTTTGAGGCGCAGTTCGTCGTTTTTGCGCTGTACCTCTGAACGGAGCTTTTCTTCGAGCGCGGCCTTTTGGTTTTGCAGCTCCATGTCTTTGATTTTTTTCTCGGTTTGGAGCTCAGCTGCAAGTTTGTTTTTGTCTTGTTCAAGAACCGAAACGGCTTCTTTTACGGCCAAGCTTTTTTGGAGTTCAAAGGTGTTGAGTTGCGCCTTGAGCTCAGCCACTTCAGTTCCTACTTTGGCACGCAGTTCTGCGAGCTCTGCATCTTTGGTGCGCAAAGCTGCCTGGAGCTTTTCATTTGCCTGGGCATCGGCCAACTTGAGTGCGTCTTGGCGCTGGCGCTCGAGTTCTTTCTCTCGCTTTTCGAGCTCAATTTCAAACTCGTGGTTGCGCACCTGCTTGAGGATATCGGCGTAGCCGGCATCGTCGAGGTTAAACGTTTTTTGGCAATGAGGACACTTGATTTCGTTCATGGAGGTACTTGATTTTGGAAGAATTAAAGCTAAGGAATTTTTTTGGTTCGCTTCACATCTGCAATCAATTGGTAAGGTTGCTTGTTTTGTGCGTAAAGTTCGCGCGGCGTGTAGTAGGGGAGGCGCACGTATTCAGACAAACTGAGTTTGGTCGTGAGGAAGGCATCGGTTGGGTCTTCAGGGTAGTGCGTGAAAATAGCGTATTCGGGTTCTACATCAAACCAATCGGCATCAAATTTCTTAAAGCTCACAAGCTGCCCTTTAGCGCCAGTTACGCCATAGCCTTCGCCCCAAGTAGCGTCAAAAATGCGCCATTTGCCGTCAATTTCAATGGCATTCCAGGCGTGGTTGGAGTCCTCAAAACCAGCCCCCTCGGTATAATCGTAGCCCTTTGCATAACCAATTACTGTTTTGATCTGCAGCCCCATGCGCAAACCAAGTTCGGTGTAGAGGTCGGCAAAACCCGCACAAACCGCTTTCTTGCTGCGCAGCACACCCTCGGCACTGTTGTCGCCGTAGTTACCCGAATTGTAGCTTTTGTCGTCGTAACTGATGTGTTCCGTGAGCCAAACGTAAATACTGCGCGCCTTCTCTAGGTCACTGAAGGTCGCTTTCTTCAGGTAGTTAGCCACAGCATCCAAACTTGTTTTTGCAGTAGCTGGGCAGGCCCGCGCATACGCGTCAATTGTTGCGAATGGTTTATTTTGAGCAGTGGAACGCGCAAAAACAGGGCTGGCACTCAGCAAGATCGCGCCCAGAAATAACAAGGCCACCACCACGGCGCCATACGGATTTTCTTGTGCTTTGTTGGCCGCTCGATAGCGCGCTGGAAGAGTCAAACGTTTCATGGGCTTGAGTTTATAGGGTTTGGAAGAAAGTTTGGAGAAGCTGCTCTACCCTGTAATGAAAAGTTAGGGGATGGTTACAGAATCAAATTTGATATTGCACATTTTGATTTTTACTATCTTTCAGCTCAAATCAATAAACAACCCAACACCATGCGTTTCCTCCTTTTTTTCGCCCTACTTTTTACACAACAATCTTTTGCGCAGCGCTTTCATTTATATGAGGACAGTAAATTCTATGATCAGCACATCGATGTAGCGAAAATGACCAATGAAAGCATTTCAGTCAAGCTTTATTTTCAGTCTTCGGAACAATGTGCTTGTGAATCGGTTATGACGGTTGTCTTGAAGAAAAAACCAAATGGCACCTACGTTGGCCACCCATATGGCCACAAAGAAGAGGTGATCACCGCCAAAATGCTCAATGGAAAGGTGCAGTCGATCAGGGTGAAAACTGAAACTTACGGCTGCTGCAATATTTATGGTGGCGTTTACTTGAGTAAGAAGAAGGGGTGAGTTATTTGAATGCTCTCTCGGATAGTTCCGAAAGGTCAAGTTTGATTAATTCCCAATATTTTTGACGCAGGCAAATTGGATCAAAGTCTTCATCTGCTTGTTCAAAATTGGTGAGGTTTTCAATCAGTTGCATTTTGGAATGCCCATATGGATATCTCTGGAAATAGTAATTGAAAATTTGATGGATAGAGATGCTATTCAGTAATTCATGAATGTCCCAGAAGTCTTTTTTCCTGCCACCATGGCCAATAACCTCCATTTTCATAGCTGCTATTTCCTCTATACTGGCCATTCGAATACCTTCAATTTCTAGTTCAGGAAATACATAAGTATCGGTGTAATAAAAATCTAGTTTGACGAGATTTGCGCTGTCTTCGCCTACATAATAAGATTTACCCATGCTTCGATTACCGACATAAGCCGTTTCTGTATATGGAAACATAGCTTTAATTCGTTCATCGATGTACTCGAAATTGATGGAGTTATACGCTGAATCGGTAAATAAATCAATATCGATGGAAATACGATGCCCGCATTGTAAACTTAACGCAGTTCCTCCCACAAGTCTAAATGGTTTAAGATGTTCATCGGCCGTCAATTTATATAATGATGACCACAATAAATCTGAAACAGTTTTTCTATATAATTTCATTGTGTTCGTTTGTCAGGTACTTTGAAATGTTCTCTTGCAAAGCAGGCAAAAAATCATTTTTATAGTTGAGTAGTACCTGCATTACGATTTCTTTGCCATAATAACGTAGAATCTCATAGATTTCTTGTTCATTGCCCCTTTCAAATACTCTTTTGATGACAGCTGATTTTTTGGCTATCCAATCAATTTTTTCAAAATCTGTGTCCCAAAAAATGACCTTTCGAATAATGGAAAGATTGGGAGTTTCTTGTTGCTTTTGATTTTCTTTTAGCGCTTGTTGAATTTCGTAATTGGCTTGTAAATACGAGAAGAATGCGGGTTCACAGTTTAAATATTTGGATAGCTTGATAGATAGCTTGGCATTAACCCCTCTTCGTTCGTTTAAGATTGCACTGATTGTTTGTTTGTGTTCTTGAATGGCTAAGGCCAATTCTGTGGGCTTAATACCTCGTTTGGTTAACTCGCGATGGAGAATTGCTCCAGGATGAATGCCATTATAAAGTGAGAAGTTGCCGGTCACAATGATCTAATTTGTTCAAAGTTAGCGATTTTCAAAATAGTAAACAAAAATGTTTACTACACCTACTGCACAATCTTCAATTCCGTTCGGCGGTTTTGTTGGTGCTCTTCGTCTGAGCATTCGATGTCGTTGGTGCAACGGTTTTTGAGTTTGTATTCGCCATAGCCTTTTGCAATAATGCGGTCAGGGCTGATGCCTTTGCTGATGATGTAGTTGACGCAGCTGTTGGAGCGCTGCTGAGAGAGCCATTCGTTGTAGGCGTCTATCCCGCGGGAATCTGTATGCGAAGAGAGCTCGACTTTGAGATCGGTGGTTTTCATGTAGGCAATGAGCTTGTCTAGCTCCTTGATGCTCTCTGGGCGCAAATCCCATTTGTTGAAATCATAGAGAATGAGGTCGAGGTTGATGAAGGTGGCCGAGCTGTTGGGCTTCATTTGGAGCTTGATGAGGTCGACTTCTTCACAAGAAAGGCGGTCTTTGATAGAAATGTATTGGTCTTTGTGGTTGATGGCCGTGATCGCCAATGAGTCTACTTGCAGGTTGGTGATGTCGATACTACCTTCTTTTTTGGTGACCATTTTGCTGACTAATTTTTCGTTCGCATAGAGTTTCACCAATGCGCCGTCGAGGGGTTCCCCTTTGTAAGAGACCAAGTTCAGGACGCGCGTCTGGTTGGCGGGTGCGGCCTTGAGTAAGATGGTCTGATACGGATCGAGTTCGTTGGTAAAGCGCACGCTGTCTTTAAAGCCCGTTTGGGTATTGTGGTAGCTCGCAATGTATTGCTCGCCGATGAGCCCAATAAAGTTGTCTTTACCGAAGTCGTCGGTTGTGAGTTTTTTGTAATAGCTGCCGTCTTGGTTGTAGATGGCGATAGAGGCATTGGCCAATGGTTTTTTGAGGCAATCTTGAAGGGCGAGCTCAACGTAGCGTTTTTGTCCTTTGAGCTGAATGCTATAGACTTCGTCTTTCCAGTTGTTGCGGTTCGAAGAAAAATACCCTTTGCCGCTGAGGTCATTGACCGAGAATGCGAAGTCGTCGGCATGAGAATTGACTGGATTACCAATGTTTTTAGGAGCGTTTTGAATGAGGTCTGAGCGGAAAACATCTAAGCCCCCAAGGCCCGGCCAACCATTGGAAGAAAAGTAAAGATAGCCGTCGAGCGATACAAACGGGAAGTTCTCATCTGCAGCTGTATTGACTTTTGCACCTAGGTTTTCTGGGGCCTCGTAAGCCGTGCCGTTCCATTTGCAGCGGTAAATGTCTGCGCCGCCAAAGCCGCCGGGCATGTCAGAAGAAAAATATAAATGCAGGGAGTCGTCCACGACGCCATGTGCTACAGAATAACTCGGGTTATTCCATTTGAAAAGTGTTGTTGGGGTCCATTCACCTTGGGTGTTTTCGTAGATCACCAATTGAAGGCGATTGAATTTGACTTCGTTCTCTAAATCGATGGCTTCATGGTTGCTTGTCATGTAGGCATAGCGATTGGTCTTTGAAAAACTCACTGGGCCATCGTGCGGGTTGGTGCGCTTGATTCCATTCCAGATTTGGTCTTTTTTACTGCCCTCTTTGGCGTAAATGATGTCGGTAAAATATTGGCCGGTCTTGCCATAAATGCGGTTGACAAAACCTGAATTGTATTGCGTCGAGACATACAAAACGCCTTCAGGGTAGTCTGCTGCTGCAAATACTTCACCCGTTTGAGAACTCCTAAATAGTTGGGCTGTATAGGGCGCCTGAATGTCTTTTGCTTGTGCAATCAGGGGCAACTGCTTTTGCCAAGTCTGGAGTTGTGGATCTTGTGCAAATAGCTTCAAGCCAAGGTCTATTGTTGGAGCTAGTTTGTCGGTATTTTTGGTCAGTTGCAAGAGCTGAAGTTGGATCAGGAAGTCTTTGGGTTGGAGGTCTTTGCCATTTGTTGTGAATTTCAGGGACCACTCGAGTGCAGCTTCGTATTGTTCTGATTCGTAGGCTGCTGTAATGAGCTGACGCACCGTATGGGTATCGATTGGCGTATTTTCTTTTGCAAGTTCGAGCCAAACAGGGTAAGCTTCAATGAAGTTATAGGACTTCGATAGCTTTTCAGCATATTGCTGTTTGTAGGATTGAGCCATTAAGCTACTGCTCAGTACAAAAAACGTAAAAAAGGATAATAAACGCATCTTAAAAATATCTTGGGCTTATGAAAGCATTGAGTTTGGATCGGAGGTCAAAAGAGAGGCAGATTTCGTGACTGCCCCAGTTGCGGTAGAGCAGGCGGTTAAGCGGTAGCTCATATGCGTAGCCCAAAGACCAGCGGTCAGAAGGCGAATAAGCGCAATTGAAACCGATGCCTTCGTTGTAGCGATAGAGTACGCCCAGCCAAAATTGCTTGTACAAGAAAGCCGAGACGTTTAAATCGAGGCTCAGGGGCGCATTGGCCGTGTATTTGAGCAAGATACTTGGCTTGATGTCGATGACCGCATTGTAGGGAAGCACCATGCCGGCTGTGAAGTAGGTGTGGCGCTGTAGGTATGAATTGCTGATGGTATCGAGGTTGCGCTCGATCAGGTGAGGTATGCTCAGGCCAATATATGCTTTTTTGTGGTAAGCGTAAATACCAGCTCCCAAATTGGGCTTGCTCAAGCTATAGCCCTGCATCATGTTGGGGTCGTTGAGGTCAGTGGCCAAGAGCGAAGAGAAATCGGCTTGGTTGTTCATCCAGCCCCCAGACATCCCGAAAGAAAAGCGCCAACTGCTTTGCTTGAATTTGAGGTGATATGCGGCATTGAACAGCGCTGCCAAATTAGAGCGAGATCCAATCTTGTCGTTGTTGATCGTCAGACCCAAGCCTAAATTCTTGCGCCACACAGGGGCATGTACAGACAAGAACTGAGAGCGCGGTGCGCCATCCCAGCCCAACCATTGTGCGCGGTGTACAAGCGTGGCGTTCAAAGAACCACGACTTCCTGCATAGGCCGGATTAAAGTGCAGCGGATTGAAAAAATAAAGCGAAGATTGTGCGGTTTGCTGAGCTGTCCCGGCAAAAGAAACCACAAATAAGAAGAGAAGAAGGATAGTTTTCATCGTTTAGGGCTGAATTTCGATATAACCTTTAAGTGGTTCTTGTGATTTTTTGTGGGTGTCGATGTAATAAAAATAGGTGGCGGCAGGAAGTGGGCCTTCCGGGCTTCCTTTCTCAGACCAACCATTCCAGTTGTTCAAATAAGGTTGTGCTTCATACACCAGGCTGCCCCAGCGATTGAAAATCTTGACTTCAAGTTCGGGATACTGCGCGGTATTTTGGAGTATCCATAAATCATTTTGATTGTCACCGTTTGGTGATAAGAATTGCGGTGCAACTACCTCGATCAGGGGTAAACAAGCAATGGCAAAAGTATCGCTCAGCTGGCAGTTATTGGCGTCTATAAGTGTCAGGATGAAAGTGCCTTCATCTATGCCATTGAGGTAAGCGCCGCTTTGCCCATTGCTCCAATAGTAGCTCAAAGGAAAAACGCCACCAGCGCCATTCACATTGATAGAACCATTGGCCTCGCCACACTCAGAAATTTGCGTGCCCAACAACTCGATAGAAAGTGCGGTGGGTTGGGTGAGGGAGAGGCTCGTATCTACCTCACAGCCGTCCTCGTTGGTCAGGGTAAAGACATAGGTACCGATACTTAAATTTTGTGCTGTATTTGAACCCGACACATTCGGTGTCCAGTTGTAAGTGATCGGAGAAATGGAAGTTGCGTTGATTTGAATTTGCCCATTGCTTCCACCAAAACAAGAGATGTTGTTGAATTGAAGTGCAGTGATGTCGATGACATCTGGGGCTTCCACAAAGATGGAATCACTACTGCTGCAACCTGTGGTTGTATCGGTCAGGTTGAAATAATAAATGCCATTTAGATTGACGTCAATTGCAGGTAGGTTATTCTGACCAACAATACCAGGACCGGTCCATAAAATAGTACTTGGCGGAATATTATTGACTCCAATTAGAATCGGTTCATACAGACAATTGAGTCCAGATGCTGGGTAGATGAATTCAGTAAAGCCAGGATTGGCATTGACCTCAATGATAAAAGTATCGATTGCGTTTGTGCAATTGTTAAATGTGGCTTCTATGGTTACTGTTCCGGAGGTAGCTTGGCCGTTATTGGCCGAGCTGGTGAAATCAATGATTTGACCTGTGCCAGAAGTGGCAAGGCCTATGAGTGTATTGGAGTTCGTCCAGAATATTTGCGCGCCAGCCGGTACGGTTTGGTAGTCTGGCAAATTGACCAACACACCAGGGCAAAAAGTAGTGTCAAAGAGCAAATTAGCGCTTACCTCTGGCGTTACAATGACCGGCACTGTTTGCGGCAACCCAGGGCACTGATAGCCCACAACACTTACAATGTAAATAGCGGTATCGAGCGAAATGCCGCTGTTGCTGAGGGTTTGCGCAATGTTGGCACCGCCACCTGGCACTTCCCCACTTATGGTATTGGGCGCCTGCACAAGCCAAGTAAAAGACATATTGGCCAAATTACTCGTGATATTGATATCGGTTTGGTCTCCGCTACAAATACTTTGTTGGCTTGGGTCTAGCTGCACGTTGGCGTTTGGCAGCACATTGATCTCAATTTCAATGGGTGCAACGCTGGTACAGCCCACGCTGGCGGTGAGGGTAACCGTGCCTGTTGTGTTGCTGGAGTTGGTCAAAATCAGTGGCGCTATAGTAGTGGTGCTGAGGCCAGAACCGCTGTTGAGGTTGAATCCTTGCACATTGATAGCGGTATCGAGCTCCCAAGTAACGGTGTAACCCGGTACGGTAGAAGTCAAGACAATGGGTAAAAATGCTGTGCCCGAACAGATATCTTGTACAAGAGGCAAGGCCAATACACTCCCCGTTGGATTGATCACCACAATTTGCATGACAGAATCGATGCCACAACCATTGCCAGTATAGAGCCACATATGATACGTGCCAGGCACGCTGAATTCCAAAACAAGGCTATCAGAACCGTTGGTCCAGGAGGCAAAATCGTAGTTGGCACCCACAAAACCGTTTGAAGTCCCGAGGTTTCCGTAAGTAACTGAATAACCAGCGGTTTCTTCGAGTTTCCAAAAATGGCCATAGTTGCCGCTACACGTGCTGCCATCTACCATTTGCCCACTCAGGCTGGTATTGCTAAATGACACCGGTTCGTTCTGACAAATCGGCGAGGCCGGGCTATACGTAAAGCCAGCAGCAGAAGGCGCTGAAATAATGATGGGCCCAACCGTTGCAAACGTAGCCCCACAAACATTTTGGGCAATAATCGTTGCGCTGTAAGCATTTTCAATCAGCAGCGGCCCAACCGGGTAAGACTGCCCACAAGAACTCGTATTGAAAATATGCGCTATCGTGGTGTCGTTGACCGTACTGAAGTTCACTACGGGTGAATTGTCTGTAAATGAAACCGTGTAATTGGTGCCGGGAATGTTGTTAGACAGTACGTCAATTTCATACGGAAAAGGCAGGCAAGTATTCTGCCCCGAGCCCGAAACGCTCAAGACAGGCGCCGCCCCATTGAAGACTAAATATTGCGTTGTGGCCTGACAGCCGTTGGCTGCTGTAATCGTGTGGCTCAGCGTAAAGGCACCCAATGCGAATGTGTGCGACAACTGCCCAGCCACAATGGCGGCCTCTGTTTGCACTGGGCTACCGTCGCCCCAATTGAATGTTTGAGTGGTATTCGGATAACTCGGTATATTGAAATTATAGAGCGTAGCGGTGGCGCCGGCGCTCGTACACTTTTTAAAGATGGTCTGTCCGTTCACCAATTGTGTTCCAAATCCACTGCCCGAACTAGCAAGTGTCAGCTGAGAACTCGGCAAGCCCAAGACCACCACATTCAAACTTGCCGTAGACTGCTGTCCGTTCGGGTTGCTCACCGTCAACGAAACCAATTGCCCAGCCGTCGCGCTATTGTAAACCACCGCATGCGGCCCCGGATTACTGGCACTCGCCGGCAAACCGCCACCAAAATTCCAAACATAACTCGTTCCAACGGCAGTTCCCGTCGAGCTACTCGCAAAATTGATCGTCTGCCCCTGACAAATGGTAAGCACCCCATTCACCGCCGCCGGTATACTATTGATCGAGGCCGTAGGGGTTTGAGCGTAAAGTGTAAGCGCCATCGGCAGCAAACTTCCGATGAGCACGCGTATTTTTTGAATCATAAATTGAATTTCATAGGTCAAATTGTAACGAGGTGCCGTAACACCGCACAAAGTTACGGAGCTCATTCCGATAATAAGAAAGGGTTCTTGTATATTATGCTATAATTAGCTGCTGAAGCCAAAAAGTCTGTAAAAGCAAAAACCCTAAGACATTGATACATCTTAGGGTTTTCTAATTCCTACAGCCATATAGGACTTGTCTTTAACGTTAGCGTTTTGCGGTCTGGACGGGACTCGAACCCGCGACCCCCTGCGTGACAGGCAGGTATTCTAACCAACTGAACTACCAAACCAATTTCTTTC
>JACCDM011625593.1_pt1 | contig 30243 bp, 14 predicted proteins | sample 7445851 | NCBI WGS metagenome assembly JACCDM01 (sample SAMN15323438, study PRJNA562643) | freshwater metagenome | isolation source: river surface water | place: USA:Blue River Watershed | collected 2017-08-16
CAGGGCCGAAGTTTGCCTCAATAATTTTGCCAAATCCCTTTAGGATATTGCCAAAAATAGTGCCAAATTTTCCTGCCATATCGGAAGCAGTAATAAAGAATTTCATAAGACCGACATCGCCAGTCTTGTCTAGCAGACCGTTGAAATCGTCAAGCATTCTTGAAATAAAGTCTGCCAACCTCTTAGTGATTGGAGCAGAGGCTGCCATAATCTTTAGAAACGCTCTAAAGAACTTTGTGAGAATAGGACCAAATTCCTGAACAACTACGGCAATCGAGTCAAATATTTCTCTTAAATACTTGCCAGCCTCAGCGGAAGAGAAGAACTCAAAGATTACTTTTGAGGCTTTTCCTAATGCCTCACCGATACCCGCTATTCCGTTGTAAATGTCGTTGAATGTTCCAGAAGTGATTAGTCTAGAGATGCCATCTTGTAGTGCTGGAAGAAATCCTCTAGCAACAGATTCTCTTAGGTTTTTTAGTATCGGCTGTAGCGTTACTAAGAACTTAGCAAAACCTTTTTGAGTAGCAGTTAGGTTAGCGTATGGGTCTTTAGCAGCGGCCGCTTCTCTAGCCTTAGCACCAGTCCTAAGTTCTTCATTTAGGTCAGCACTTCTGTCTTTAGCACGACGGTAGTTTAGGTCCGCTTGCTTATAAGCAAGTTCTGCTTCTCTTCTAGCGCGAGAGTCTGCTGGTAGGTCAGCGGTTCTTGCTAGACCCTCGCGAGCCTTTTCTAGAGATATCGCTGCTTCTTCTTGCGCTAAAGCAGCGTCTTCAGCGTCAAACTTTAGTTGCTGAAGTTCTTCCCTCAGGTCTCTGAGGGTCTGTGCTTGAACTTTTTGTTGTTGGGTGGCTTGCTGTACCGCTTCCCCAATTCCGTTGAAAGCCATTTTTGCTACCGCTGTCGCTGCCTTTAGCGACATAAACAAGCCAATTACGGCTGTAAATGAAGCGGCAGCGCCAGCAGCAGCACCAACTAGAGATGTTAAGGCACCAATAATTACGCCGATTGCTCCAGCAATAACGCTAGCAACGGTACTCATTTTGTAACCAGTCACAATCAACTGGTTTATTTGGTTATACGCTGCTTCCGCCTGAGGAGCGACCTCTTGCATACCAGAGGCTAGTTTGGTGCGGAAGTTGTTTTCGACATTTTTATTGAAGCCATCCCGAAAACGGTCAGCCATGTCTCTACCCGCTTTTTGGGCGCTTTTACCGCCAACACCACCTACGCCATTGAACCCATTTCTGATGTCCTTAGCGACATTGGTAGTAATAGCCCGAACAATAATATGGGCTTCACCAACTACTGGCACCTATCTCACCTCCTTAGCCGAGCGGTGGCTCTAACAAGCCGTTTCCACTCATTGGAATCCCCGTGTCTGGGTCAAACTCTGTGGGTGGAATATATGGTTTTGTAACTTTATTTTTTGGGTCAAACGGCTGTATGTTGTCAAAATCATTAAATGAATTTGAACCACCCACTCTTCTACCACCAGTGGCAGATGCCTTAAATATGTAGTCGACATCGTACAATTGCTTGTAGACAATCTCTCTAGTTTTACTTACGGCATCCGCTTGTTCACCAGACGAGTAGCGTAGGTCTTCCTCGAAAAGATAATGAATGACATCGAGCATATCGCTTGCTTCCATACTCGCTAGTTGTAGACCACTCATTAGTGCTTTTCCATTTACATACGGCCATAAATTGACCGCCCACTCTAAGAGTCCGTCGACTGCTCTTTTGGGCGGTCTGAGTACTCTTCCATTAGCCAACCAACAATCTCACTCAAGGTTTCTAGAGTCGTGATTTTCTCTTGGTCTGAAAGTAGTTCATCAAACTTTTTCTTGCTCTCTGGCTTTAGGACAGCCGTGAAAAACTTGTCCATAACGAGAGCGGATTTTGCTGGGTCATCTGAAGTAGAGTCTGAAACAATTTCAAGAAGAAGTTTTCCCTGAATAACTGGTACGCAGTGGAAGTCTTCGCCCCACAACTTAAAGGAAATAGGCTCTTTTGTGCCTGAGTCCCCACCGTTTCCAAAGTCTTTGAATCTAGCCATATCTGTATAGTCTTTCTTGTGAATGTGTAGTTAGGTTGGGTATTCAACCTAGGTCTATTTTACTTTATAAAAAAACTTCCTATTTTTTACTTGACCTTGGGAAACGACTTACCTTTGTAGATAGCGCCTAAATCTTGAAAGATATACAACTGGTCAGATAGATACCTATTTGGTTTTGTGCCTGGGTGTCGCACCATCTGAGTTCTTATAACCCTACCTTTGCTCATAAACACAAGTTGAGGGGAGTTCTTTGGTGTAATTAAGTGAGGTTTGGTTCCCTCGTGATGTAAGTAAGCAATTTTATTTTCAGAACCAATTTTCAGTTCTTGACCGTACCTAGTGGGCTTGTGCTCCATTTTTATGGAGTTCTTAAGTTTTCCAGTATCTACTCCGACTTGTCTTCTAGCCAAAGTCAGTGCGATTCTCCCTCTTCTGTTCATTACTGCCCAGAGGTCACCTTTGGAAGTTTTTAGGTAAGCATCGAGAACTGGTTTATATAAAACCAGTTTTTGAAAATTGTAAGAGAATTGAGTAGAGGAGCCACCTCTTACTCCGCTTCTGTAGCCTTTAGCAGCGCCACTTCGGACACCATTAAATACTTTTTTAGCAGCCCAAGCGCCCCAACTGTCTGGTAAACCGTAAGCCATTATGGAACCGCTAGCGTTAGTTGCATATTGACAGTTTGGAATCCACCTTCTGGACCAGAACTGTCAACAGTGGCAATTACTCCCAAACCGTAACCACTGTCATCCCACATATCAAATTCGCGGATACACTCCATCAAAACCCACGCATCTATAGCAGAAGAGTAAGAACTTTCGGTGATTTTGTCGCCACTAGGCGGTCTACCGTTCTGACCAACAGTTGCTACTGGTCTTGAGATACTGATAATTACGGTAGCGGTGCGAGGGACATGGCAACGCTGAGGAGTGGACTGCTCATCGCCTGGCGTTCCCAAATACATCTGTAGAAAATTGACAACAACTTGTTCGCAGTCGACGGCAACCTCGCCCATTGTCCAATAACGGCGTGATGGTAGAGGGACATTGTATGTCTGGAATACCGTCTCGATGCGCGAAAGTATGCCATCCATCATATTTTTTAGATTGAGGGCATCACTCGAAACATCTGCGATTGTTGTAATTGCCATTTTTGCCTACTATTACTCGGCTACTGGAGCCTCTTCGACTACAGCAACTTCTGGCTCTGCCACTACGATTTCCTCGACTACTGGAGTCTCAACTACAACTTCTGGCTTTGGCTCTGGCTTTGCCTTTTTCTTAGGCTCTGCTTTAGCAACAGGCTTTACAGCCTCGACCTTTTTGCCAGTGTTCATCGCCTCGGCGGTGAAGTTTGTCTGAATGTGTACCATTTTTATGCTTTCTTTTAGGGGCTACTTCTATTGTAGAACTAACCGTTTAGGTTGATTTTTAGGTTTCCACTCGTAATAAGTACGATGCTGTTATTTGTGTGAGTGGCGTATAAATCCCAAGTGCCTGGGTCTACCATACCAATGGTGGCTAGGGTGTCACTGTATCCAGCACTAAGAGTAATTGTGGAAGCGTTTGCGTTGACATTTGCCGAACTGCTACTCAGAGTTCTTGAGGTAGCACCAGAGTAACTCTTTATGGTCAGTGCTGGTGTCCAACCAGCCTCGCTAGTCAAGAAAGTAGCGTTGATGTTCGATAGTCCGAGAGTAACGGTTCCAGTGTTTCCAGTGCCAGGCGGGACAATAAGGTCTTTGCTACTGGTTGTGTAGACCAAGGACTTCGGGTTATATCTTCTGGCTCGCGGAGTGTCTACGGAATAAACCTTAGTCTTTCTCCTAGCACCGTCTGGGTTTACGGTCTTTAGGAAGAGGTCTACAGCATAAAGACCAGTGCGGAGTTCTTGAATAAAGTCCTGCTGGTCGAGAATAGTAAACGAGACACCTTGTCGCGAGACAGAAGTTACGCGTTGCGGGAGAGCACAAGTTTCATCGTCAGACCACAACTTAGCAAATTCAATTGCTAGAGTTCTTGCCGCCATCTTTCCAGATGTCGGCGGGTTTTGACCGTAAGCGTAAGTAATTTCTGTATTACAAGGAGTCCAAGGAGTTCCAAGGCTGACATGGATAGTCGAGTGGTCTACTAAGTAATAGTTAGACGGGTCTACCAACTCACCGTTTCTGTTTCTAATTGTGATGATTCTAGTGACTGGACCACCACGAAGTTTGATACGAGACTCTGGAGAAATACCATCGATTGTTAGAGATGCGTATTCATCGTAGTCAAAGTCTGCCGACGGAATGTTGTAAACACTTCCACCAAACAAGACACCATCCGTGTTCTTGTTAGAAGCACCTAACCGAGAGCGACGGAGCACACAAGTGTATCTCTCGGTTACGATTGTTTCACCAGAATATTTACGACCAGACATAGCCCAAAGCAGATGAGAAGCAGTTTGGGCAGCCTCTAGAGCAAACTCAGAGTTAGCCCAGTCTCCCAACTCTTCTGGCTGAATCCACAAAGCAGTCATATCTATCCTTTGGTAAGAAGTAAGGCGACGAGATTTGGAAGAAAATCAACCAATCTCGCCGCCTTCCTATCTAACTATTAGTCCTCGTTTGACTTGATGATAAAGTCAACATTGTTGTCAGATACATAGTTCAAGTTGCCAGGAACATTGTATGTATCTTCACCAGCACCGTTAGCGTACTGAGTGTCAATCTCGGTTGTAGTAACAGCGGTGTAAGAACCAGCCTCTGTAGCACTGTCAACCAAGTTGATTCTCGAATACTTGTCCAGCGTGGCAGTAACATTTGACGACAAGTTAGCACTGGTCACATAGAAGAACGCATTTCCACCAGCAAGGCTAAATGTAACCGCACCGTTAGCGGTAGGCGCATTAGTCACTGTAAAGTGGGTGGCGTTTACAACTGCTGTAATGACGCTAGCAGTGGTGTTTAGTGTTCCAGTTCCAGCAGTCTTAGTGACAGCCTGACCTACCAAGAAACCAGCGGTGTTTGCCACTGCCAAAACATTTGTGGCAGTGTTTGCGGTAGTGGTTAGACCAGTTAGCGGAGTGATTCCAACTCCAACGCTTGCGGTGTTGAAAGGCTCTCCAATGTTGTTGACATAAATCTTGTCAGAAGAGGAGACTCCAGCGTTTGCAAGAGTATCGCTAAGAGTTACAGTAGCGACATTTGCTACACCAACAACGCTGTCGATAGCGATAGTGGTTGCGCCTTGGATTCCAGCCTTGGTGAAGAACTTCTGGTAAGAAGCCTGGTCAGTCCAAGTGTAGAATCCTTGTAGACCAACAGGTGCCCAACTCGCTCTTGAGTATGAGTATGGTCTTTCAGATGCCACTGGGAACTCCCAACGACCGTCTGAGCCAGAACCGAAGTTCTTGTTTCCTAGACCATAGCCCTCAAATGTGGTTGCCAACATACCGTTCTCGATTACACGGTCACCACTTTGACGAAGTTTTGCGTAAGGGAAAACCCAGTGGAAGTATGGCAAAACGCTGGCACGCTTTCCGTCTTTGACGGCGTGCGACCACGCTTCAATTGCCACACCATTACCCGCTGGGTCGTCGCCAACACCAGGCGCTGCCCAACCTACAGACTTCACAACACCGTCTACGGTCTTACGAAGTAGGAGACCACCAGAGAGCAACTGTGAAAGTTCAGCATCTGGTTCACAGATTGCCAACTCCATCGTAATTCTCTTTAGAGTGTCTGGAGCCTTGTAGGTTACGCATACAGTTCCATTGGCACTTTTCTCAGTGATTTCATCGCCCTCTTCGTACTCTGGAGTGAAAGATACACGCATAAAAGCAGATGTTGTGTATGAATCGCCAGGGCCATTAAGCAAGTTGCCAGCGGCGTCTAGACGCGTTACGCGAATAGACACACCCTGAATGCTGGCTGCGTATTCCTGAGTTGCCATTTAGACCTATTCTCCTTAGTCTTCGTTCGACTTGATGATGAAGTCGACATTGTTGTCCGCAACGAAGTCCAAGTTTCCTGGGACATTGTAGGTGTTCTCGCCTGAGCCGTTGGCGTACTTGGTGTCGATTTCTGTGGTTGTAACTGCTGTGTACGATGGAACCTCGGTAGCAGAGTCCACAACCTGAATTCTGCTGAACGCGTTTGTGTTCGCAGTAAGGGCTGTAGCACCAACATTTGTAGTGATGGTGTAAGAGATTGCTGTCGAGTTGACATTTGTAGCAGCCACACCAGAAGTAATGGTGTTGAAAGGCTCGCCCATACCAGAGACATAAATCTTGTCGTTGGTGGCAATGTTGTGAGCCGCGCTGAATACAACGGTAGCAGTTGTGTTGACTGCGTTGATAGACGAGATGTATGGACTGGTCTGACCCTGAATGTTTCCACCAACGGTGAAGAACTGTGCGTCGCCACTGTTGTCAGTCCAAGTGTAGAAGCCTTGAAGTCCAACTGGTGCCCAAGAAGCGCGAGCGTATGAGTAAGGGCGCTCTGCGGCAACTGGGAACTCCCAGCGACCATCAACACCAGCCTCAAAGTTGCGGTTGCCGAGACCATAACCCTCAAAGGTTGTGGCTAGCATACCGTTTTCAATTACACGGTCACCTGACTGACGCAACTTGGCGTATGGGAATACCCAGTGGAAGTAAGGCAGTGTCGAAGCACGCTTACCATCCTTTACTGCGTGTGACCAAGCCTCGATAGCGACACCGTAACCAGCAGGGTCATCGCCCACGCCTGGAGCAGCCCAACCAACGCTCTTTACGACGCCATCTACAGTCTTACGAAGAAGTAGACCGCCCGAAAGAAGTTGCGATAGTTCAGCATCTGGCTCACAGATTGCGAGTTCCATAGTGATACGCTTCAGGGTGTCTGGTGCTTTGTAAGTCACACAAACCGTGCCGTTTGCTGACTTCTCTGTGATTTCGTCACCCTCTTCATACTCTGGGGTAAACGAGACACGCATAAAGGCTGAGGTGGTGTAAGAGTCACCAGGCCCGTTTAGCAGGTTACCAGCAGCGTCTAGGCGTGTGACACGGATAGCCACGCCTTGGATGCTGGCAGCATATTCTTGAGTAGCCATTTGGCTATGCTCCTTTTTCTTAGAGTGTCAGGTCTACCCTGACAGCAAGGTGGATTGATGTATCAAAGTAAGCCGCAGCGGGGCGGATTGCCTTTAGCGTAATGTCATTCTTGTTTCCATCGACATCGTAGCCTTGAGCCAGATTGTCGTTTACGACATCAATGTCGCCAAGGTAAACCCTGACAAGACCTGTGCCGTAAATCCATTTAGCGGTGCTAGTTCCCAACTGTTGGATGTAACCAGTTACCGACTCGGAAGTGGCGTTGGTTGAACTAGCAATAGTGACAGTCACAGTGTCTCCGTCGACCTTAGTTACGGTCGCCGAAGCGGAAGACTGGTCAATGTTTGCACCAACAACATCAAATCTGACAGTGTCCCCAGTCACTAAGTAGTGGTCACTAGAGGTGTTCAAAGTTAGGGTGGTGTTGGTCGAGATTGCTGCTGTTGATACAGCGATTCTAGGTCCGTTACCAGTGTAGCCAGAGCCTACTACAACAGGAGTTCCACCCATAGTTTGTAGGTGGTCCTTGTCTTTCTCGTGGAAAAGCATATTTGAGTTGCTAGATAGCAGAGCAACAACATCTCTGGTGGCGTGAATGATTCCCTGCTCACCAGCGTGAGAAGTTCTAGCAATGCTGTGCTCTAAAGAAGCGAGTGCTCTTTTAGCAGATAGACCTGAGCCATCTACAATCGAACATCCGTAAGAAGTTAGAGCGCGGTTGTCGTGCGATGTGGCGATACGAATTGCGCCATCCCAAAGTTCTTCTTCGATGGCTCGCTGACTAGCGGCATCAGTCTGCCTCTTTAGTCTTTCAATTCTGTCAATGCCTAGGAAACCTAGAGTAGAGCGAGTCTCTACAACTTCAATGAAGAACGGGTCAATTTTGGTAAAGTAGTTTACCGTTCCGTCTCCAGCAAGGTTGGTTTCGTTTAGGTCTGTGTCGTCAACATTCTTCAGGTAGTAAAGGTCAGTCTCCCACTCCTGAGAAAATCCTCGAATCCAGCGGTCTTCATTGCTTGAGTTTTCAGGGCTTACTACAGCGAGTAGGCCAAAAGCGGAGGGCACAATCTTTGGTGCCTCTACAACGCCATTATTTGGAAAAACCACTTTGAATCCTTAGGGTAAAAGTCTTAGTTTGTTGTGTTTGGGGTGGCTCCCGAAAGAGCCACCCCGCCCACGACGGTTTTGCTTTTGCTAAAAGAGTTTTTACTCTTCGATAGCAGCAGCGGTAGCACCACCAGTGGTGTCGCGTAGAGCGGCAGCCACACCGTTGATGCTGATTGCGGTGGTAATCTTGAGCGACTCAACACCGACGAATGCGATACCTTCAAAGGTCTCAACAAACATCTTGTAGTCGTTGGTGTTTACCAGCGACGAGTCGCGGATAATACCAAGGTCAAGAGTTCCGCCGTCAAGGAACAGGAACGAACCTTCAGCGAATAGGTACCACGAGAACGAGTCTGGGAACTCAAGCAACTTGGCGGTTGCGCCAGGCTGAGCACCAAACGAGTTCAGGTCTAGCGAGGCGACTAGGTCGACACCGCTTCCTGCTAGGTAACCCTTGATTTCGTTTTCGCCAACACCGAGGTTGCCGTCACCTGGCATATTTAGAGCCAAGTCAGCAGCCATAGCGTCGTAAATCCACGCAGGAATAATCGCCTTTAGACGAGTCTGTGGGGACATACGGTGACGCGAACGGTAGGCAACTGCTGCCTTACGAACCTGAATCAAGAAGTCGCGAGCAACACCGATTAGGTTTGCTGCTTCGGTAGTTGCTGCGTGAGCGTTAACTGCCTTAGAAGCCGAACCAATCTTGTCAAGCAGAACAAGTTCTGCCTCACGAGCGTGCTGAACAAGAGCCAACTCGTTGTGACGCGAGATTAGTTCTGGGTAAGCACGAGTCATTAGGTTACCGAACTGCAACTGTAGAGTTACGGCGTCGGTGTAAGCAGTCTGCTCAGCAGCAGCCGAGACAGTCTTGCTTCCCTTGACGGTGGTTGTCGAGTCTCCAATGTTGTCAGTGAACGAAGCAACGCTTGGGCTAGCAGTCGACTCGTTCCATAGACCTACTGCTGAAGAGTAGTCGTAGACCGAAGCAGCGTTAGCGTTAGCGTTGGTTAGGCTGATTAGGGTTGGAGGGGTTACGAAACGAACACCACCGCGGTCAGCCTGGAACTTAGGTAGCAAGTCGCGGACTGGGCGGTCAGTGGTCGAACCGAGACCAAAGATGTCATACTTTACCTCGAAAGGAGCAGCGTGACCACCAGAAGCAACAAGTGCCTCTTGGCCGACAACTGCGTCAATCTTGGCGCGGTTTGCCTCTGGGTCGGTGGTGAGGACTCGGTCCTCTGGGTACGAAGTAGAGAATGAAGCAACGATGTGCTGCTCTCCATCTCCACCATTTACACGACGAAGAGCGTGTAGACGCTTTTCCATTGCCTGAGCAACTTCGTTCATGCTTGCGATTTCGCTTCCCGCAGTGTAACCAGGGATGTCAGCACCAGCAGTGATTGCTACGCGTGCTGGCTCATTTACCTGGATTACAGGCTGGCGGTCAGCAGGGGCTTGGAAGCCCTCTTCGGCTGCTGCGGTCACAGTATCCTGTTCTTCCTGTTGAACTTCTTCAACGGTTGGAGTTTCCTCGATTGGTGATTCCTCAGGGGCAACTTCTTCGCCACCCTCGGTTGGTTGTTCGACTACTTCTTCAGTAGTCTCGGTAGAGAACTCTTGGCTCTCTCCAGTAGTAATTGACGCATCAACGGTCGCTTCGGTCTCGGTCGAGTACTCGCCCATTGGCTTGTCTTCTTCCTCTTCGTCTTCGCCCTCAGGAGTTTCGACTGGCATATCGCCCATCTCATCTTCCATTGGCTTAGACTCTTCCTCAACGGGAGCGACTGGCTCGTCAGTTGGAACAACTTCTTCCATAGGAGCAACATCGTTGCCCTCACCCTGAGCCACATCGCCTTCACCCTCACCCTTTACACGCATTGCTGCTTCAGATGCTCGCGCTGCGAGTTCCTCTGCTTGCAATTCTCTACGCTGGATGTCACCGCGAACGGTGTCCAACATATCGGCGAGGGATGACATAGCGTCAACTGTTTCTGGAGAAATGTCCTGAGACTCGACCTTTTCAAATTCGCTTACGATAGCCGACTGAAGTTCAGCGACTTGCTCGTCGCTAAGTTCAGCAAGGTTATCTACTTGCGACTTAATTTGGTCCACTGTTCCTCCTAAGGACAGTTGTAGTAAGTGGATTTCACTCACTTGCTTGGTTTAAGCGAAGGGACTATACACACACATTTACAGGTGTGAAGGCACTCCACCTAAGTTTTATTTTACAATAGATTTCTATTGCTTATTATTTAGTTTTAGGTAAGCAAACGAAGCAACTTCGACATCTCTGACGAAATGTTGCTTTGGTTGAATACATCGGAACCACTCTTGAACTGTCTAAGTCCAGCGGTGGCTATGTCAGCATCTTCCTTACCAATTTTTGCCTCAACCTTGGCAATCATGTTGTCCATGAGGTCGCGTAGGGCTGGTGGCAGGTCAGAGTATCTGACCTTTTCGGCTTGGTTATTGAAACCTAATGGTAGGTTCGCAATAACCGTGCCAAGTTCTTTAGCAGACGCACGAACATTTTCTAGGGCTTTGTTGTTCAAGGCTCCAGAGTCAAGTCTTCCAATGATGTCTTGGAGATTGACGCTAGCGTTAGCCGCCTCTACATAACTACCTAGCGAATGTAGTTTGTCAATTTTTTTAGCCTCTTCCAAAGCAGCCTGTAGACCAGAAGTTCCGAGGTCTTGGCTTAGACGAGCCAAAACCTTTCTAAACTTTCCGTTCTGGTCTCTAGGCTGAGTCTGAGGTGTGTAGTTTCCAGTGTCTGGATTCTTCAAACCACTTTCTACAGCCGTTCCAGGCTCTTCTGGTGTTTCTGGTTGAGCAGGTGCGACTGGGCTTGCTGGGTCGTAAGCAACTTGTTGTGGAACAGCAGAGACTCCAGATGGAATCTCAGGTGCTACAGGTGCAACAGGTGCTTCAGCAAACTCAGTCGCTTGTGCTTTTCCCAGGCGCTCCTCCGCGCTGGCTAGTCTGCTTTTTAGGTCTTCAGCGCTTGCTGTTACAGACTCAGCGGAGAACTTCTTCCACTCCTGAGGCACGAGGTCATACTTACCAAGAGCGCGAGCACGCTTGATAATGTGGCGCTTTACATCTGCTCTGTCAGATTCTTTTGCTCTACCGAAAGCCCTGATAGCGTTCTGTAGGTCTTCAGCATTGCGAATCGGGAAAGAGCCACCTGGCATAGCCTTACCAGACTTTGCCAACTTTCTGCGCTCAATCATTGGAATGTAAGCAAATACATCTTCCTCTTCAGCACTGGCAGTAAGTGTCTGGAATTTAGCGGACAATTCCTGAGCCTTAGCAACCAAGTCAACTTCCTCAACAATCTCTGGCTGAGGCTTGAACTGAGCAAACTTAGCCTTGATTTCCTCGACTTTGTCAAGTTTGTCGGATACAGAATAAGTCTCCAACTTCTTGATGCGAGCGGTAAGTTCTGATACAGGGTCAGATTTCATCTTGGCTAGAGTCGAAGCACCTGCTGCTACTAGAGCCATAACAGCACCAGAGGCAACACGAGCACGAGCAATTGGGAAGCCAGGAACATTTACTTGGCATACGGCTACAAGTTCAAGCGACCCGCGGATTGGTCGCCAGTCTCCTGATGGAGCCGATGCGCGAAGAGCACGAATCTGGTCTGGGGTAGCCCCTGGGCGAAGAGCACCAGCAACATAGATTCCATACTGGTCTTCTCCAGCGTGGACATCTGCTACAGCCGAGGCTGTGTCGTCGTAGTGCTTTACTGCCTCAGCAGCGCTTGCTTCTAGCGAAGCGTGTCCACCAGCGAGGGTCAGTTGTCCGACTGGAATGTCTGAACCCTCCATAGTTCTGACAACGCCTGTGTGGAAGTAAGCGTACTGGCTTCTGCTACGAGGTGGCTTAGTTCCTCTAGCAAGACCAATGTGGTCAGTTTCCCACGAGGCAATGTGACCGTAAACCTGACCCTCGTCAGTAACAGTCAGCGGCGTAGGTCCGCTTAGTGCTGGCTTCTTAAACCAGTCGCTTGGTGGATTGATAGGGATTGCTCCTGCTACCATACCGCAAGCGATAAGGCTCATAGCGTCGAACTCATCCGCATCATCCACATAGATTCCGTCGTTAATCACGGGTTCCTCCTGTTGTGGATTGTTATTGTTGGTTTCTTCGTTTAGGAAGATTTTGCATTCTTGGAACGCTGGCTTAGGCACAATCGTTATACCCATAATTCGGGCTTTCTTGATAACTAGTTTGTCTTTGCCGACTTCTTTTTTATCTATTTCTGGCTTACCGTCGCCGTTAGACTCCTTGGTGTCGCCAAAATCTTTTTCTTCAGTAGCCTCGAACTTATCCATATCGGCAGAGATGCCTTTGATAAATCCATTTCTGATTAGTCGTGCTACTTCCTTAGCGTGAGGGCTTGTGTCGAAAACTCCGTAGCAGTTTCCAATACCGTCACCGACACGCTCCATGTGGTCGATTCGACCAACTACTACAGAACCGTCGTGACCCTGACCAGTCTTCATCTGCCACATAAGTGGTAGAGGAAGTTCACGCCAACTAATAGCGCCTTGCTTGAACTTTCTCCCATCGCCAGATTCAATTACCTCTGGGATAACTAGAGGAATAGAGAATCTCTCGCCCTCTGAGAATTCCTTTGGAGATACTGACTTGGAAAGAGACGGTATAGATGAAGCAACAATCGCTACCTTGTTAGATAGGTCGTTTCTCTCAGCAGTTAGATGAGCAATTTCTAGGATTTTCTCGCTTGAGTTGATTACTTCGTTGCTGAAGTAGTTTCTACCGCGACTACGCTTACCGCCATAACGCTGGATGTGCTCTCTGTCTCCAGTCCAAGTTCCAGTCATTTCCTTGTGGCGTAGAGCACAGTAGCCCTTGGCACGAGGACCTATGTACTTAGACAGGTGCTTTACACAGCGAGTCCAGTCTCCGCCAGTGTTCCAGCGAATCTTGCGACGACCGCCACGACCAATAGTCCAGTAGCGACGAAGTTTTTCAGCCTTGCCTCTGTTGCGGTCTAAACCACCAGCAGCGACTAGAGCATCAAACTCTTCATCTCCACACTTAGCAAGTTCACTAAGAGCCTCTATAATGAACATTTCTGGCTCCCAGACATCATCATAGATTTCGTCTTTAGGGGAACGCAGAATGTCAGTTAGAGGGGTAAGCATATCTCTATCGGTTACGATAGTTGGCTTACCGTAATCAGTTGAGATTACTTCTTCCATCAAAAACTCTTGCGTAGAGTTCTCGTTACCTGGGTTTAGTTTGCTACCTGTATATACGCCAGTGGCTTCCTTGTGGCGAAGTTGGCAGTAGCCCTTGGCACGAACGCCCATGTATTTAGATAGGTAGCGAACGCAACGAGTCCAGTCACCCTCTGTACCCCAACGAATCTTGGCAGCACCTTTTCCACGAGTCCAATAGTGACGAAGTTTCTCGGCATTGCCACGGTTGCGGTCTAGACCGCCAGCAGCGTAGAGACTCTCAAGTTCGCTAAATTGTTCGATAACTTCTACGCGAGGACCAAACAAAACCATAAGTTCTAAGTCGGTGCTAAAAGCAACACTGGCGGTTAGACCATCAATTTGGATTAGAACATCGTTCAATACCTCTGGCTTTAGAGGCACTACTGGTGGTGGAGTTGCTGATTTCAGGTCTTCAAGGAACTTAGGGTCGCGCTCCCATTTCTTGTTGCGACGAACATAAGTCATAGGTTGGTTAGAAGTCGCGCTCGCTGGGACAATAGATACACAGTCCATAACAGCACGAGGGTCGTCAGGAGAAACAATCGCCAAATAAACTGGCTGGACATCAGAACCCTTTGCGCCAGCGGCTATGACTGGCTTAGCCCAGTTGTTGTCTGGGTCAGAGTCAGCGGTGTCTGGAACCTCTGGGTTGATGCTTCTTTCCCATTGCAGGAGAAGAGGGTGGTAAGCATTTGGGTTCACCTTTGGCTTCGGCGGTCTACCCATCTTCTTTTTAGGCTTGTTGTCTTCTTCTGCCTTTGAGTCTTTCTCAGGCTCGTCAGATTCGACAACAAACTCGGTGATGTTTGTGTTGTAGTCCTCAGAGGCAAAGTTAGGGTCACTGTGCTGCGGGTTACCTTTGAACTGACCTCTTTGCTCTCTAACCCAAGCAGGGAAGTTGGCAATCAGTTTGTGTAGGTCATCTTTTCCAATTGGTGGATAAGTGTTAGGCAACTGAGCCTTAGGCATATTCTGCGGTGTGCGAGGCTCGCCCAAAATACCAGATGTGTCGAGAGGACCTTGTAGGTCTTCTGCGTTGTAAGGACCTACTGGAGAAGCCAAGTCCTCACCCTCGGTCTGCTTAGTGTCTTTAGCAGAAACAATGATGGACTGACCATCGCTCATCTTCACTGTCACATTGCCACTGGCTTGGTCGACATTGGTAATGATTCCACTACCTCTGCCCTTTACATCTACATTTTTACCTTGAGTAGCAAATCTTCCGCCACCGTCACGCACCTGCTTTTGAGCATTTTGCGAACGCTCTTGTGGTGTGTAGCCGTCTTTGTTAGTGGCTCCACCACCCTCACCAGCAGCGGTAATTACATCGTCAATGAATTCCCAGTCTTCTTCGCCAATGGCTTCTGCTGCTATACGAGCCTCTTCTTCATCAATCTCTTCAATAGAAATGTTTTTGAAAGGATTGCTGTTTAGACGAGCACAAATGATGATTGCTGATTCAGGGTCAATCTGGACATGGGTTTTTTCAATTATGTCGTAAGGGTCGTCTAGAGCCTTGTCATAAGTCCAGATGTCCCCATCTTCTGCGTGACCTAGGTCATCCCAAGTTCCGTCATCCCAAGCGTAGACTTTTCCGTCTAAATCAATTTTGTAGATTCGGTCAATACCAGAACCGTCTAGACGAACGCGAGCCAAAAAGTCAGGGGCAATGCTTTCGTTCAATTCAAAGGCATCTTTGAAAGGAGATAGGTCTGCTCCGATACTCTCCGAATAGCCAGCATCAGCCTTTAGAGCCTTAGCGTTTTCACGCTCAACGATTGCTCTAGCCCAACGCCAAGCGGCGTCACCACCCCAAAGCGCCCAGGCAATACGACCGTTGCTAGGGAAATTGTCCTCGCCCGGCTTCCAGCCCTTACCTCTTTTGTCAACCTCGTGGCGAGGGAAATACTTAGCGATGTGGCGAACTTTTTCAATTCCAATTTGACCACCACGGGCTAGGGTGCGAGCGGTGTTTAGACCTACAGGAGTTCCACCACGCTTGTGCTCTTTACGCCACTCAAGTGCTTTTTTAGCCTCTGCTTTTACCCCAGTTGGTATGGTGTATAAACGAGCCGAGGCAAGTAAAGCATCTGTGTTTTCGGTTGCTAGAGAAATTGCCGATATAGCGAGTTCAAGAATCTCCAAAGTTACTTGGAAGTCTTTTGTTAGAGACGGGATAGTTTTCTCTGAAAAATCTTTGTCTACTGAACCCTGCTCAACTACAGCATTTACAGCAGTGTCGATAGCAATGTAGACATTGTCATTTCCGTAGTAAGCAATTTTGTTGGAGTCAACTCCAAAAAATACAGATTCCATTATTACTTACTCACCTCGTATTCTTTCAAAATATCGTTCACTGGGAACATACCATCTACTTCGTCATACTTGTCTAGCAATTGCTGAGCCTTTGACGGTTCAATTTCAGCAACTGCTAAATCATTATAATAATCTGCTGAAATGTCTGTTCTTTCCCACCCATAGTCGATTCTTGTGTAATTACCGTAAGAAGAAAGGTAGTTTAGAGCAGTTATGCTTTTAGAGGTTTCGGTAAAGTAAGCAGTCAAAGACTCAAACTCTACGGTGGGCTGTGGCACAGAAATTTGAAGATACTTAGAGATTGCCTCTGAAGAGCGACCTATAATAAGTGCTTCTATAATTTCTGTTGGAAGTTCCATTTTGTACTTAGAAACCCATACCCCATCATCTTCTCTGAGGCTTCTGATTAGCCATAGGTTTCCCTCTGCCTCAAAAGTCAGATAAGCGCCATCGTTTTGACTAGCAAGTTTGGCAATTTGAACATCAAAGTATTTGATTTCTCCCTCTGGAAGCACAAAATACAAACCCTCATACTCGCCACTAGGCTCATAGTAAGCACCTAGAATAGCGTGAGTTTCAGTAGGCTCCTCTGCTTCCGCCGAAGCGTAGCCGACTAGCACTCCGATGTTCTTGTAAACAACACCGAGTGTGTCAGAGTTGAGATTGAACTCAGGATTTTGAGGCATATATTTAGTGTCTCCGTTGGGATACTTCTACAATAAAGTTTATCTTACTATTTAGTTACTGTGTTTACTGAGTAGGCGGTACTCGTTGCATGAATCCGTCTCTACCAGACTCAGCACCAGCCCTAGCCTCTTCCTCAGAGTCGTAGTTTCCAGTTATGGCAGGTGGCAATCCAGCGTCTCTATCAGCCTTGGTGTTCCACGCAGCCATTACCCAACCAGCACCAAACGGCATCTGACTGATGCCCCAAACTGGAGAGGTTTCTGCGTCATAGCCAGGCACACCGTCGAGACCTAGGTAAGCCTTGCCGTCTGAACCAGACTGCCACTGAAGAATATTTGCTTGCTGTGGAGCACGGTTGTCTGCTATCGCTTTTCTGATAGCAGCATCTGCCTCGTCGGAACTGTCATAAGAACCAGTCGCTATTGGTGGCTTGCCATCTCTAGCATCTCTAGCACTTCCATACACTTCAATTGACCATTTACCGTCATCACCCAGTCTGGCGGAGCCATACTCGTTTGCACCATTGTGAATCATAAAGTAGTCCGAGCCAAGGTTAGTTCTTTCACCAGTGTTCTGTTCTTGCTGAACTTCTGGTTCTGCTTCTACTGGTGCTGGAGCGGGTGGGTTTCTTCTGTCCAGTTCCTGCTGAACTGCTTCATTAGCCTTGCTCTCGATAGCGCTCTGAGAGGTGTCGCTAATTTCTGAACCGATAGGGTCTCTCTGCGCTTCAGCATCTTGCTTATTAGCGTAAAGTTTCCCAACCCACTTGTTCTGGTCTCTGTCAAATTCGACGCGAGCAACTGGAGCGTTAGGGTCGTTTTGGTTCTCCAAGAAGTATCCCTGACCGACAGCAGTTCTCTTATAACCGTTTGGTCTAGGAGCCTTTACTGGTGCTTGTCTTGGTGGTATTGGAGTTTGGAAATCAATTGGCTTTCCATTTAGGTCTCTAATACCAGCAGCAATCTCATCAGCGACATCTCTGGTCTGAGCACGAGCAATGACCTTGCCAGTCTTGCGGTCACGGACTTCCCAGTAGTTAGGACCCTGACCTGGAACGCCAGAACGCTTAGCGTTGAACTTTACGAATCTGTCGCCAGGCTGTACCGTATTTACTCTAGGTCTACCTTGAGGCTGAGGTGCTTGAGGTTCTTCTGCCTCTGGAGCCTCTGGAGCAGATGGCTGAATAGGTGGTAAAGTAGGCGACTCAGGCGACTGCGGAACGATAATAGTATCTTGTGGTGGCATAAAGTCAGGTCCTACAGGTCTCAACTCATCGCCAGGTCTAGGTCTGTTAGGTACGGCACCACCAGTGCCATCGCCAGTGAAACCAAATGCTCTAGCCTGTTCTTCGGTCGCTGGGGTTAAGACGGTGCTCATTCCTGTGCCAGTCTTGATGTAACCAAACCCCTGCTCCTGCACACCACCAAACGGAGTGAGAGGCGGAACATACTCGGCGCCCGGTGGGAGACCTAGTTGCTTGGCAATAGCATCGTTAGGGTTACCAATTTCATAGCCCTCTGCGTCACGCTCAACTCCATCAACCACAACAGGTTCTGGGTTTCCTAGAGGATTAGCACCGTTTCCGCCATTGTCGCTAGGTGGGTTGCTAGGTGGTGGAGTTCCACCGCCGCCACCATCACTCGGTGGGTTGCTAGGTCCGCCAGAGTCTCCGCCGTCACCGTCGTTGCCTCTGTCGAACATACCAGCGGCGTCATAGCGAGAGATGTTTTCCTCTTGCGCTGTCATTGCTTCCGCTTGTGTGTCATAGTCAACAAAGTCACCGCTGAATATGTCGTAGACACGGAACTTACCATCAGCAGTTGGGTCAATCTCTCCAACAAGGTCGCCGTCGTAGTAGTACTGAACACTACCATCGCCCTGTCTTCTGCGAGAAACTTCTCCTCTTGCTATGTCTCTGAGGATGTCTACTTGCTCTAGTTCTTGCTCTGGAGTTAGGGACTCATATTCGCGCTGCTCGCTAGGAGCGCCGTTGGCAATACGGTTTAGCGCTGCCATTTCTGCTTCCTCACGAGTGTCGTGAGTGCTGACTAAGCCTCTATTGTTGCGACCGTCTTTGACCTGCCACTTACTACCATCTAGAGGGCTTCTACCAACAAAGATGAAGTTTCTTCTGTCGTCAGCAGTGTCAAACCAAGTGTTCTCTGGTTGTCTATTCACTAGATATGTCAGTGTTCTACCTAGTTCATCTTGTCTGACAGCCGTTATGTTTGCGACATCTGCTGGGTCAGTAACTCTTTCGCCAATTCCTAGAGTTCTAGGAGCGACAGCAGGACTAGAAGTTTCTTCGCTTTGTTCGTTTAGTTCAGCGAAGTAGTCCTGAGCGTGAGCACCAGCAATGTCGATAGCATCACTCAGCGTCTGAGGTCGAGTGGTTAAGAATGTTCCGTCTGGACTGAATAGAATTACTTGTCTGGCATCAGGATTGTCCACATCTGTGACAACAGCGACACCTTCTCCGTCAGAGGTTCTAACAACAATGCCTTGAACTTGTCTAGCCATCGTGAATCCTTGAGGAAGTCTTCCATCGTTCCACTCAGCAATTAGTTTGTCGACGGCTGGGCGAGGCTCCTGCTGTTGCTGTGGCACTCTGGCTCGGTTCAAGTTTTCAACTACCCAAGCGTGAGCGTCTTCAGGATTGTCGAAGTATTCAGTCAGTTTTGTACCGAATTCCCCGTTGTTTGGGTCGGTAAACTCGGCAATATAGCGACCATTTACGCCTGGCGTGCGAGAGTAAGTTCCGTGTAGGAAGTTACGACGGTTGATAGGCGGTTGCATATTTAGCAGACCTGGCATACCAACAAAGTTGTAACGCTCGCCTTGCTCAAGAACCATACCCTCTGGAAGTTGGTCTACAGGGAAGTTCCACTGCGGTTCTTGTTCACGACCACGAATCTTCTGCTTGGCTAGGCTTTCAGCCACTGCTCGGCTAGATTCTCTGCCTAGTCGAGTTGTAGTGCCATCACGGTTCTGTCTGTGAATTTCCCACTGACCGTCTCTGTCCCAAACAAAGATGTCATCCATTCTTTCTTGTGGGTTATAGAACCTAGTCATATTTATGCCACGCTCGATTCGGTAACTGCCGTTACCAACTTCAAATGTGTCACCGTCTGGGTTTAGTCCCTCAAGAGGGTCAGCAGGTTCAGCGTTTTGCGGAGCAGGGTTGGCAGCATTTATTCTGTCCAACATAGCGTTTACTGCTTCCAACTTAGTTTCGTGGTCAGTACGAGTAATCTCGCCATTCCAGACTCTATTCTCGTTTTGACCACCTGTATAGGCTATGTAAGGACCGACGCCGTTAGATGGCACGATTCTGCCAACATTCATACCGCCACCTACAGGTCTAACAAATATTCCACCCTCACCGTCGGACACTGCCTCGTGGTCAGCAGGGAAATTCGGTAGACCTCTTACGATGTCAATTTCAGCATTACTAAATCTAGTAGTGTTCTCAAAAATGTCTTCTGCTTGGTTAGCCTCTACATTTGGCACTTGCTGGTTAGGAAGTTCCTCGATGCTAGGTGCTGGAGCGTTAGACGGTTGTCTCGACTGAACTGCTGGAACTGGAGCGGAGCCATCGGCACGCTGGTTCACTTCCAGACGACGAGCCGCGGCTTGGTGTGGTCTACGAGTGTCAGCCCACTGAACATAAAGTTGGTCAGTGTATTCGTAGTCACCGTTAGGCTTGCGGTTTAGTGTGTAAGGTCTGCGAGCAGTTACAACACCAGTTCTAGGCTGTCCGTTTGCCATAAGGATTGGGTTACCAAAAGCATCGTAGTGAGTGACTTTGTCACCAACACGAACGATAGTCTTGTTGTCCTTAGAAACATAAGGAATAGCGTTTACGCCTGGGAACTGTCTGTTCCACTCAAGACGCTCGATGATGTCGTTCATCTGGTTCTCGGTGAACAGTCTTTGGTTTCCACCAATTACTCTGCTGATAATGTCTGGCTGAGCAACGCCTCTAGCGACTAGACCTTGGATGTAAGAGATGAGAGCATCCTTTACAGCATTTCCAGTCTTCTCAATTCCAGTGTCGCCAATGAACTGAGCGTCTTCATCCATCAATCTGCGAGGTAGTGGCAGACCAGTTGCTGGGTTTATACCCTCAGTAGAGATGTCTTCTCTTTGGTTGTAACCATTTACTGGGTCGCGTCTGTTTAGAACAGAAAGCACAGACCTTCTCAGTCTTCCGATTACAGCCTTTGGAGAGTGTCCAGGTGTGGTGAAGTAAGCAGCATCTCCACTACCGATAGGGTTACCGTTAGCGTCAATCTGTTGTCTGCGTACATAACTAACAAACTCGTCTGACTTCAGTTTGTGAACGATAGCCTCAAAGCGGAACACGGTTCCGTCAGCCATTACTCGGTCACGGTGTCCGACAATCAAGTCACCGTTTGGAAGTTCTCTAGCGTTTGGATAAGCATCCTTAATTTGCTGTTGAACAAGTCGAGCGTCAGCCCTACGCTGAGCGATTACAGGGTGCACAGGTTGCTGAGCAGCAGGTGCTTCTGCCTCAATCTGGTTTCCTACTGGAATGACTGTGCTTCTACCAACCTTGAAGACACGGAGTTTTCCGTCGTCTCCAACTACACCAATGTTTACGGTGTTGTTGTCTCCATCGGTGGTAAACACTACTCTTGCGTTTACATTGCCAAGAATCTTGTGTCCAACTCTGAGGTTTGAAGCATTGACAACTCGCTGACCAGCGATTGGGGCAGCGTTGTCCATAGCGGACTGAGGAATAGGACTAGCGTTTAGAGCATCTTCCATATCCTGTCTAGATTGCTCAATCTCAGCAGGGTCTCTATCCTCGTTGTCACGGAGTTGACCGATTACCCAACCGACTTCACCAACGGTGAGGTTGGCTTGGAACAAGATAGCCCTGTAAAGAGCACGCTCTTCAGGAGTTGCTACCTTTTGCTCAATCAGTCTGTTAGCGAAATTGCGTTGGTCTTGAGTGGTCTCGTTTAGGAAGCCCTTGCTGACCTCGAACTTAGCGACAGGTCTAGCAACTCCAGCATTACCGCCCACCAAATCAGTGCGTCTATCCGCTGGAGTTCCGTAGAAATCACCAATCTTGTGCGATAGCCAGTGGTTTGCTTCTTCCTTGGTGGCAAAGATAGCCTTTACAGCGTCACCGTTACGGTTGTTCCCATCTCTACCAGTGATGTCGTTCGGCATATAGGTAGCGACCCAGTGACCGTGGAAAGTAGGTTGTACTCTACCAAGAACTAGACCAGTTTGGTTCTTAACCTTCAGGCTTCCGTCAGCGTAGTCTCCTACTTCAACAACCTCATTAGCAATTAGTTGACCGTCACGACCGACAACCGCACGCACAGTGATTGCTCTATAGCCATCAGAATCTCTGTTGCCACTATCTCCACCAGCCTGAGGCGAGTCTGGGTTGCTTGGTCCGCCACCCGCTGCTCCGTTGCCAGCATCTTCATCAGCCGAGTTCTCTTGGTTTTGGTTAGATGGAGACACTACAGCAGTTCTCTCCAAAGTTTGGAGGTGGTTAATGATGGTGTTGTTGTCTTCAAACTGGTTCCAGTAAGAGCCAGCACGAGTGCGAAGCCTCTCTGCCTCTCTCCATGTGGAAGCGCCAATTCTGTCGCTAGCACCGTTTAGGTCAAGTTGCTGGTCACCTATGTCAGCAACAAGAATCTTGTGCTGTCCAGGCACGCCTGGAATACGGGTCATGACTGGCATTACGCTAACTGGGTCTACAGACACACCCAAGTTAGCCATCATTATTTCTTGTGGCGTAGGGTCTGGGTCGTTTACACCGTACTTTGGTAGATACAGTGGAGCATATTTTCCGCTCCAAAGTCTCTTCGCTGTCGGGTCACCATTGGCTCCGCCAGGCGTCACATAGAGATACTGATATGTGCCATCAGCCATACGCTTTCTAAGCATAAGAGTGGTCATACCGTATGGGCTAGGTCTGACAGTTCCATTTGCGTCAACGAACAGTGGCAGACTGTCAAGAATATTTCCGTCGGCATCTCTACGAATACCGTCTGCTGGAACATCTTTGCTTATGAAAGGCAAGTTCTCAGGGACAAAGTCTCCGTTGTATATGCCATCCTTGATTTCTGCTGGCACCCCTGCCCAGTCTTCGGCGACAAACATTCCATCAGGTCTTACGCTTCCCTTTAGTCTGACCTGACTCTTTCCATTAGGTAGAACGGCAGTGAATTCGTAGCCATCGCGCTCTAGGTTTCCACCAATTGCTACAGGTCTGGCTGCGCTAGGTACTTCCTCGTCTTCACTTATTTGGAAGTACTCAAGTAGTTCTCTGCGTCTACGCTTTAGACCTTCCAATAGGTCGGTCTTGTCTCTACTGCTATCGATAGTTGTGCGAACCAACTCAGCCAACTTATCGTCAGTTAGAGGAAGCACAGTTCTTCTGACAATGTCAATTGCCATTTGCTTTGTCAGACCGCGATAGATACCGCCCTCGTCATTGAATCCACTAGCCTGACCGTTTCGCATAATGTCGCCGATGTGGTCTTTTACAAAGTCGACAGCATTTCTACCAAAAGCGCTGTTTCTAGCGTTACCAATTGCGTCATACAATCCACCGCTACCAGCGTCGCATCTAATTCCTCTAAGAACGCCGTTCTCGTCTGGCACAACAAAAGCGTTTCCACCGTTGTTCTTTAGGTCCCACTGGCGAACTAGCCAGTCGATTCCAAATCCCTCTCTAATGTCGGCAATAGCCTGAGCGTATAGAGGGTTTCTGTAGTTGGCGTCACGGAATATAGATGGCCACATATTCTGGACATTTTCCATCCAAGAATCCGCTAGGACTACCTCGCTACCGTTGTAGCCAAGTCTTCCCTCGGTAATCTTTACACCTAGGAGTCTGTAGAGAGAGTGGTTGAAAGACTCCATACGAGCCTTATCTTCACCCTCATCTTTGTACTTGTAGATTTTTCCATCTGGAGTTTGGATTTTCATTGCTCCAGAAGAGCCACCCAAGTCTCTTTCTAGAACGGAGTAGGTGCTGACATCTATCTGCTGACCTCGCTCTGCAAGGAACTCTTGGAATCCCTCTGGAGTGTCGATAGGTCTAACTACTCTTCCCTCAGCACTAGGCGCTGCTGGTGCTTCTGGCTCAGCAGCAATAGGAGCATTTACAACTCTTGTGTCTGGGAAAAGTGAATTAGTCTTTTCTTCATCCAAACCTAGAATCTTAGTCAAAGACTTCAAGGTATTAAGAGCATTTTCCTTGTTGTCGGCAAATCTAATAAAGTTGTTGAAAGTTTCGCCATCTAATGTTCTTAGAATAGGGTGAGTAGGGCTTGCGTTTACTTGCCATTGACGAACGCCGACGCGAGTAATATCAAATTTGCCGTAAGACATATTTGGGTTTAGGGCATCAGTAATTTCAACCGAAGCGTATTCGTACTGATTTTCAGAATCCGAAACGCCTCTACGCCAAGCAGGGTGTGCTCCCTTTTTCATCGTGATAGTCACATTTGCCTGTGCTCCACCTCTAAGGGTGATTCGGCTACTTCTTGTGATTGCCGAGTCTGTTTCGGCACTTGTCTGCTCACCAAGAGTGGCTGGTGTGCCAGCAATCATGGTCTTGTTGTTGGTTAGGTTGTCCCAACCAGGAATGTTTGCGGTCTTGCGACCAGCAATCTTTTCTCTACTTTGAACAAATGCCTTGGCGTAAATTCTTGCCTTAGTCACATCGTCAAAAGTCATAGTGATTGCTTGTTCGCCATCACCTTGCCACAGGATAAGACCGTACCTGTTGTCGCCAAGATTGAGGATGTGATACAGAGCCTCTGACTTCTGCTCAATTTCACCTCTAGAGTTGTTCTCTAGATAGTTGTGCCGGGCTACTTCTAGTAGGTCATTTACTCCAGCAGTTATGTTTGTTGCAACAGTGTATGCCTCGGATACATGGTCAGAGCCGTCAACCGCTCCAGGAATTCTCCTAGATACACCAGTTGGGGTAAAGACATTTACTACTTGACCAGGTATATCTCTTTGTACCGTGATTCCATTTTCCAAAGTGATTGGTCCTGGGTTCTCGTCATTGAGAAGCGTTCCTGCTTGGAACTCCCTATTGGCATTGATGGTTGGTACGGCAGCATCATTTCTGAGTCTAAATGTTCCTTGAGAAAGGTTCATATCTCTCTTTATGAACTCAGAAACATCGTAGTAAGCGTTCTTCCAGTTATCGTAGACGCCCATAGGCTCACCAGAAAACTCTTCGGTTCTGCCTTGCTCTCTGCCAGAAACCCAAACTTCGTACTTACCGTCAGCATTTTTCTGGATTTTTGCAATTCTGACTTTAAAGTTTCTGTCAGTAGAGTTTTGAGATATGCCTAGTTCATATGACTCAAGTGTTCCACTCGCTCTATCCTTTAGTTGGTTCTCATAAAGGTGTTCGGAGTCGGCGGACTGGTTCTCAAAGAAACTGTAGAAGTTTAGTCTTCTTCTCTTGTCGCCCTCTTCTTCAATAACCTCTCCCAGTTGGACAGGGGTTCTTGGACCTTCCTTTAGAGCAGGGTGGCTCATAAGGAACTCGTGTGTGTCTACACCTTGGTGCTGTAGGGCGTCTCGAATTGCTGTAATCGGGACAGTTTGTCTGCTTCCGTTACTGAACTCAAGGTTTACTGAACTTCTCTTATTCTCAATGGCGTCATAAAGAGCGTTCTTTAGTCCAGCAGTAGAGAAGTTTCTAGCAATCAGTTTTGGATTGTCAGTGGTTCCTTGTAATTGGAATCTTCTGTTAGGGATAGCAAATGTATATCTTGCTGGGTCTATAGCCCTAATGTTGCTGTCCTTGTAGACAAGAGGGCGGTTAGGTTGAAGTTCTCTCAAGTTGAGTGCTGGGTCTCCACCAACATTTTCTTCTTGTCTCTTGACAAGGTCAGACTTGAGAACCTCGTTCTCGTATGCTCCGCCAATCTCATCAAAAGCAGTAGGCTCAGCCAGTTCACCGACCCCACGACGCATCTTGACGATGGCGTCATTTAGGTTGCCGTTTTCTGCTCTCAGATTTGTGATTGAGTCAACATTTTCTGATGTCCCCAAAGCCTCGTCATAAACCTCGGCAAGCATAAGTTCTGCATCTACGCCGTGGTTCTCTAGAGCCTTGTATACAGCGTTAGGGTTTACATCGTAAGTTGCCGCGCCATCTTTTTCTGGAATATGAGCAATTTTTCCCTGCTCGTTCAGAATGCTGTCGCGCAAAATTCCAAGCAATTCTTCTGCCGAGAAGTTTTGCTTCAGAACCGATGGGTTGTCGTTCCAGTTGTCTGGAGCACCTGCTGGCTTAGCACCACTAGCAAAAGGTAGAGTATTGAAAATTCTTGATGTGCCCTTTGGAACTTTCCAACCATCAAACTTAAATTTTCCAGAGAAAGGACTCTCAAAGTTTCTCAACCAGTTGGCGTTAAATACTGGCTGTGTGTATCGGTTGTTGTCTTGATTCCAGTTGTGAGCCTCGATTGCCTCTCTCAGTCTTCTGATTGGACCGAGATTAGTTGGTCGCTGTAGCCCAAAGACGCTTTCCATAACTGGAATTGCGTCTTCAATGGTTTTCAGGAAGGCAACGCTCTCTTCCTTAGTCATACCATCTTTGTAGGCAGTTTCTAGTAACTTGAACTGAATGTCAAAGTCGTCAATCGGGTTTCCCTTTTCCGTAAAGTATTTTCTAAACACTTCCGGGATTGTAGGGATGACATCAGCCTTTTCTTGCTGGCTAAGTTGCTTGAACTTTTCGTAGGCTTGATTTGCCACACTTCTAGTAGTTTCAGTGTATTGCCAGAGCACGGACTGGTTGGCACCAGAACCAGTGCTGTTAGCAATTGTCAGTCTCTTCAACCAACCACTTCCACCAGACCTAGTTCCGTTACCAGCGGGCTGAGAATCACGAGCGTTTGGGTCGTAAGGTATGAATTCGCCATCAACGAGTCCCATTGACTTTAGGACTTTAAAGATTTCAGCGTCAGGGCAGTTGTTTTGTACGGCTTTATCTGCCTGAGTTCTGTCATTCCAGCGCATATTTCTGGAAACTTTTTTGCTGTAGAAGTTACCTGGTGGGTACAAGTTACTGCTGTGCGTCAACACACCACCATATTGGTGCTGTATCCATCTAGCCATAAGGACACACTGGGTCATAAGACCTAGAGCCTTGGTGTTTCTATCTTCTGTTTGGAAAGCAGTACTCACATAAGCGGGGGTAACTACATAAGTTCCATCAGGTCTAGTAGTCAGGCTTTGCATACTGTGAATTGAAAGTGTTCCAGCAGGACCTGCTTTTCTGCCGTTGGAATCTACTTTGAAACTAGCAAATGTGCTTCCGCCATTGTATTCAATGATGAACGGCTCTCCATTTTTAGCGATGTAGACCGCACTCATTTTTTCAATTTTCTGTCTTCCTCTGTTGTCAATAGAGGTTCTGACAGTGTTTTCCATAATCCTCATCTGAGCAAGTCTCAGTTCTGGATTATCGGTGCTACCAGCCAATTCGGTGTCTGTCTTGAAGTCCAAATCGTTAGACAGGTTGCTGTGTATTTGATTTAGGAACTTAGCGACTCTTTCAGCAAGTGAGAATCTGTAAGCAAATGCCTCTTGGTCACCGTCTAGGGCAGCCTCTAGCAAAGCAGTTTTTAGGTTGTCTCTGGTCTTGAGAAGACCTTTCACCAAAGTTCTAGAGCCTGGCAACATAACATTGTAAGGAATGTCGTCTGGGTCGGTGCTTGGCTTATCTTCTGTTAGTTTGTCGTTGAACAAAGACAGAATTTCATCGCCCTTGTCAGCGAGTCTAGTTTCAAACCATTCGCGAAGAGATGGACCACCGTTTTCGTCTCTCTCTGGTCGGTTCTGCCCAGCCATCGCAGGTACGCGGTCTCTCGCTGGCAGGTTTAGGAGGTCTTCAAGGTTCTGCTCTTTTGGAAGAGTTGCCTTTCTACCTACCTCACCGGGAACAGCACGCTTAGGGGTTGGCTCGGCGTCAGCACCAGTGGCACCTAGAGTTTGACGAGTTACACCGATGTGGTCGTTGTATTCGTTACAAATGCGAAGCGCGTCTTCGTGGTCTAGGTCGACAACAACGCACTTTAGGTTGATAGGCTTTCCACTCTCTTTTTGAGCAAGAAGTGCCGATGCCCAGCGGTGGTGTCCGTCAATTACATAACCGTCACGAGTTACATAAAGTACCTCGTTGTCCATGTTGTACTTGGCTCGAAGTTCAGGGTCAAGCCAAGACTTCATAATCTTTCCAACATTGCCCATATCCATCTCAGCCTGAACTGGAGTTAGTTGGTCTGGGGTAAATGTGGCAGGGGTGTGCTTGATACCTAGTTTATCTAGAGCAGCCTCGAAGTCTGCTTGGTCTTCTGGTGTGCTGAGTTGTGGCATTCTTCCACGCTCGGCACCAAGGTTGTTGTTTAGGTAAGAGTTCTCACCCTCGATTTTCATGTTGGTGAGGTCTACGCCAAGGTTGCGATACTTTCTGTGAAGCATCTTCATTTCATCAGCGGTTAGAGGCTGACCGTCTTTGCTCTGAATAAACTCAAGAAGTGCCTTAGCACGCTCTTCGTTTAGAGCAGCAGGGTTGATTGAACGACGGAGACGGTTGACCTGAGCCTGTGGAAGAGACTCAAGTGCGCTTGACAATTCGCGAGCAAGTTTTGATGCGCCGATTGGGTTGTCATCTGGACCGATAAATTTTCGGTCTTCCATAGCAATCTTCAGAGCCTCAATAGCGACATCTTCATCTACTTCAATGAAGCCACCGTCGTAGAGAGCCTCGTATGCTTCCTGAGCATCGGTGATACCCTTTTGAACTTCTTCTGGCGAGACATCGTTAGAGTCCCAGAAGCCGTCTTCTTGGCTTGGTCGCTCGGCTGGTCTTGGGTCAGCGTCTGGCGAGTACTTAGGGTTGAACTCTACTTCGTTACCGTTTCCGTCAAGAACTCTGTGGTTCTCAAGGTCTCGGATACGGCGATTCTCTGGGGTCTTGTCGCTCTCCTTGAGTTTGGACTCAGGGATACGGATACCGTTTTTGTCGACATACCACTCAAGAAGTTCTCTCTTGATTTTCTTACCGTTTGCTCCAATTACATTAGAGACATCTGGAATAGGGTAAACAGGCTTCTTTGCCTTAGCCGCTGGCTTCTTGGCTGGCTCTTCCTCGTCTTTGTCGACACGGTTTCCGTTTTCGTCAACAATGTTGTAAGACTTGTGGGCTGGAGCCTTTAGGCGAGCCTTTTCAATTACTTTCTTTTCTCTGTTCGAGAGGTTGGAACGAGCCATGTCGAGTTCAAACTCGCTTGGCTCACCTTTCCACATTTGCTCTAGGAACTCGATGTCGCGGTCTAGAACTTCGCCAACTCTGAATCCGTTGACATCTAGGTTTACACCGACATCTTTCAGGGATTCTTCAGATAGAAGAGCCTTGGCTACAGTGGCTACCTTAGACGGGACTTCGTAAACGCCTGGTCTGATGCCTCTACCTTGAGTGACATAGACGCGCATATAGCCTTCGCGCTCGGCAGGTCCCACATAGCGACCAACCATCTTGACGATTTTGTTGTCACTGTTTCTACCAGGGAACGAGATACCGCCACCCATTTCCGCCCAACGACCATAGCGGTCACGGCGTTGCATTGCTACACGAGCACGACGGGCTGCTGCTGAGTTTCCCCCAGAAGTCCACCGACCTGCCGCTACGAGACTTGAAACTTCGTCTGGTTCGTAGTAAATGCCAAAGGCGTCGTACATTAAAATTTCTCCTGGGACTGGTCATAGAGGAGCAGTTATTCTATAAAAAAGTATAACAGCGCGTCTACAGACCTATTTAGTAGATGCTTCTATTCTACAATAAATGGAGAGCGTGTATTTTTGTATGGAACCTCTGGAACATCACCAGCGAGGCTCACATTTGTGAAATTGTCTTCAATCAGAATCCTAAGAAAGAGCGGGTCTTTTCTATCTGCTTCTAGGATTGCTGAGTATTTTTTAGAAGTGTATGACGAGTTAGGTTCGATACTGTTCAGAAGATTGGCAAATAAAAATGCCTCGTAATCATCTTTTAGAAAATCAGATGCTACATAAATCCCAAGAGAGCCTCTGATTTCAGCCTCACTGCCGTCTCTAAAGATTGCGCTAAACATTTGCCACTCCTAGTTGTAACTTTGCGAACTCATTGGCTAGCATAACAAATGTGACGCCAGCAGGTAGCAGTGCTTCAGACAAAACATCGGTGTTATAGGTTATGTACCTAGGTGAACCGTCTGGGTTGAATCCAGAACGGTATCTCTCACCGAGAAGTGAGGTGCTACCTGGAGACATTAGACCACCACCAGGAGAGCCACCTAGAAGAGTTTCCACAATTGCTGTCATTAGTTCGGCAGATGCTATCGGGTTAGAGCCTCTAGCCAACCCACCGCTTGCCATACCATACTTACCTAGATATGGGGCTACAAACTCTGGTGACCACGCTGCCACTTCATTGAAGAACATCTTGTACATATTGTCTATTGGAGACAAGTCATTAGCATTCCCAATGAGGCTTGTTCCACTGTTTGCGTCTACAAGAACGGAAGAAACTTTTCCACTACTGTCTGTGGTTTGGGTTATAGCAGAGTGCCTTGCCCACTCAACGCCGTTCATTTGATTTGGCATTACTTGATTTACAAGAATGTGCCACATCTCGTGGACAGCACAGCCGACCGCTTGCTCTTTGGTTCC
>JACCDM010981844.1_pt1 | contig 30209 bp, 28 predicted proteins | sample 7445851 | NCBI WGS metagenome assembly JACCDM01 (sample SAMN15323438, study PRJNA562643) | freshwater metagenome | isolation source: river surface water | place: USA:Blue River Watershed | collected 2017-08-16
GAAACAGAAAATCCAAACTTATTTGCCTTGTATGCAGATAAAGCACAGACTAAACAAGTTGGTTGGATGTATGAAAGTGTCAGTCCTAATGGACGTAATTATGCTAACGTAACACAGGTAATGGGTACGCAAATACAAGTGTCAATTACTCAAGATATGCAAACTGTTAGTCACAACTTTAGTAGTGGTCGTGCTATTGGTTCTATAACCATAGTACAAACATCGAGGTAATCATATGTGGCAAGGTGCAAGATACAAATACTGGGCATGGTTGATAGTGGCGATATTTCTGCTTGCTTTTAGTAAGTTAGGACATGCTGCCTTAACAGATATTAAGTTTGGTCGATATCAGATCGCTGACAGCCAATGGAACGTAAATGCTTGTTTGAATACAACTACCTGTCAAATCTACAGTAAAAATCCTGGAACCGCATATAAGATTCCTTGGACATCTGGCCAGGTGCAATGGGCAGCAGGAGACTATGTAAAATTTGAACTTAGCGGTAATGCCAGTTTTCCTTATCTAGCCAAACAATACGATAGTGCAGGCAATGTTAAAGCAACGTTGGGTACAGGTAAAATTGTCAACATGGGTCCTGACTACTTCTTCTTTGTAGGCAATGATAATAATACTGGACAACTGTTTAGCGGATCTAGCGGTATGAATAGTACCGCAGGAGTATCGTGGACTGGCACACAAAATCCTACTATACAACAAGCAGACACTTATGCCGACGCTACCTATTCAACCGTGCCTTTAGCCGCAGGAGCAACTGCTACACAAACTCCGAGTTCAGGTGGTGGAGCTGCACCAGCACCTAACCTTCGTCCAACATGGCCCGTGATTAATCGTGCTAGTAATCAGATAGGTTTTGGTAGTAATCGCACAGGTGTGTGGCGTAGTTGGTGGTGTGATAATTATTGGGGTTGTGGCAATACATATGATACTACTTACATAAATTGGAATCAAAGTGTAGGAGCAGGGTTTCACAATTATAATCTTACCTATATGCGTTGGCCAGGTGCCGATAATGGCGTGAGCCGAACAATTTGGTTTAGAGTAGGATTTGATGATAACAGTGAATTAAGGATTAATGGTCAATGGGTAGCCGGCGGAGGTTACTGCGGAGTTAATTGTTATAGATATGGCTCTTATACTGCCAAGCCTGGCGAAATAGTTAAATTAGAATTCTGGAGTGATGATGCTGGCGGCAACACATACATTATGAGTGTGGCATGGGATCCAGACGGTGACGGTGTCTATACCCTATTAGGTGGCAGTGATGTTGGTATACAATCTACAGCAGAAGGTGGCGGCAGTTATTGGTATTCAAGTGACATTACTACAGATCAAACTAATATAACAACCGCAGCTCGTAGTCGTGTTAATGCAGTATCAGGCAATCAAATATGGATAGAAGAAAAGGTTGGATCTGCTAACAACACAGTTACCATAGAACAAACAGGTAGCAACAATCGCATACACGGACTAGGTGGCGGAGATGCTATCATAGACGGGCAAAGCAACAACATCACAATCAAACAAGGTGAAGGTAGTGGTAAGAATCTAGTTGAGTTTGGTGTCTACGGTGCCAGCAATACAGTGACTATATGGCAAGCACGTAATATTACAAGTGGGCTTGCTGATGGATTAGAAAGTGGCGGACATTATGCCGGACTAGGTATCAACGGTGATTCTAATACTGTTACTATCAAACAGGGTAACGAAGGTGCTGCTAACAGCGGACACGTTGGATTAATTTATGTTAAAGGCGACAGTAATAACATGACACTACGCCAAGCAGGCAACAGTGATAAGAAAGCATTTATCTCTGTAGACGGAAATTCTAACACCGGATCTGTTTATCAATTTGGTCAAGGCAATCACTATGTTGATCTTGCTCTAGTAGGTAACGGACATACAGCTAACGTAACACAAAGCGGCACAGGTACACAGCGAGCAACTATTAATTTACAAAATGCTGGCGGAGCCAGTAACTTAACTCTAGTACAACAAGGTAGCACAGGACAGCAGTACAGCATTATGCAACAATGTGCTAATTTAAACGGATGTTCAGTAAGTATAACCCAGGGGACTGGTCCTTAACTCCTGAGCTTCAAAAGAAGTTTGAGGAAGTACAAGCACAAACTCGCAGACTGCAAGCCGAGTTTGGTATTACACCTATGACTCTTGAAGAACGTGCAGCAGCCTACCAAAAACGCAAAGCTGAAGAAGCACAGGCCAAACAGATGTTAGGTCAAAGACGCCCTCCTCCTCGCTGGAAAGTGTAAATACACTTGAAGGATCCTAACAGCAAATATTTTGGCCTTCTTAATCGCTACGTGTAGCGTGTAGATATCCCAAAAACGGATCCTGTCATATATGAAAAAGATACTACTAATCCTTGCACTTCTCCCAGTCATTGTTCTTGCACAGCCAGTGACTGTAGAAAAACCTGTAATATGTGATAAGACACCTCGCGTGTTAGCAGCACTAATGAGCAACGACGTCAAAGAAAGACCCTTTTGGCTTGGTACTGATGACGAAAGTAAATTTAGTCTATTTGTCAACGAACAAACAGGTGCTTGGACTTTTATACAATTCAATGATAAGATTGCCTGTATATTAGGCACAGGTGAAAATCATAAACCTGTGCCTATGGGCACTAAAAGTTAACGACGACGTATTTCAAATACGTGATATTGTTTAGCTGTCATAACAATAGCGGTTAATAACGGTAATGATTTTTTAACCCATGCATCTAACGGTGCTAGATAGTCTACCATAAATGGTTCAGTTATTATCATTTTAACTGCAACAAAATACAACACAAATGCTCCTAGATATATTGTACTAGGATATCGATCTAATAGTTTAGCTACCAGTGTGCTACCAAATAATATGATAGGTACGCTGAACAAAAGACCAAATATAATTAAGAACCAATTGCCGCCAGCAGCGCCAGCAATGGCCAGAGCATTGTCTAGACCCATTACAGCATCAGCCATAACAATAGTACCCATAGCACCCCAGAATGTGGTAGCAGCAGCAACTTCTTTGTGTTCATCGCTGTCAGCTGTTAGTTTCCAAGCTATCCATATCAATGCCAGTCCGCCTATTAGTCTAAGACCCGGAATCATTAGTAGATAGGTCAATGCAGCAACGCAGGCAAATCGAACAACAACAGCACCAAACGTCCCCCAAACCATAGCACGTTTACGCAAGTGTTCCGGTAGTTGTTTAGCCGCCATTGCTATAACTAGGGCATTTTCACCGCCTAGTACAACGTCTATTAGAATAATAGCCAATAAGGCCCATAAGAATTGAATTGAGAGTATTTCCATTTTGTTTTTCCTTAAAAATGGTCTCACTTCTTTGTCTATATACCGGGCTTGGGCCGTACTGACGATATATAGAGCCCTTGCAGGCTAGTTACTCCCCTAAATATTTAGTGCAAAAAAAACAATAAATACTAAAACAGGAAAAACAGCATGATTAAGAAGATTCTATTAAACACTTGGACAGCATTACTGACTTTGATAGTTGTACTAGCAGTTCGTTTTTGGGATCCTAGTTTTGTAGAATCAGTTAGACTCCGTTACTTTGATCAATTAATTGTTAGCCAACCTGCCAAAGAAGTTCCTATTCACACAGTCAACGTTGACGAAGCTGCCTTAGACAAATATGGACAATGGCCTTTTCCTCGTGGGCAATATGCAGAAATTATCAAAGACTTATACAAGCGTGAAGCAGGTTTAGTGGTATTCAATGTGTTAATGCCCGAAAAGGACCGCTTTAATCAGGATCAGGCCTTAGCAAGAATCATGCAAGAATTTCCTGTGGTCCTGCCTGCCTTAGGTAGCACGAAGTCCAAAAATGCAAGTCACGGCAGTCCTGTACAAGTAGTAGGACAAGATCCTTCAGGTAAAACAGTAGAATATCCAGGTTTAATTAATTCTGTAAATTCAATTAGTGAATTAGCAGCCGGAGTTGGAATAGTAAACACATTTCCAGAAATAGACGGTGTTGTTCGTCGTATGCCGTTGGTAATTGCTACTCCAGACAATCATTTGCTGCCTTTGGATCAACAACAAATAATTTTGCATCCTGCACTGAGTTTGGAAACTATACGAGTGGCGACTCAAGATAAAATACAGGTTAAAATTGGTGACCAAGGTGTCGAAGCTGTACGTGTTCCTAAGATAGGACGTATTAACACAGACAATCTTAGTCGTATATGGATTGACTGGGCAGGCAAGCCTATAGAACATAGTCTTGCTGATCTACCAAAATCATTTAATGGCGGCATTGTTATTGTTGGTCTAAGTGCTGCTGGCTTGGCCAATCCTGTGGCTACTGCTGCTGGTGAAGTTTGGCCTCACTATTTACAAGGTGCTGTCATAGGCACTATGATGACACAGACTAATATACAGCGTCCTGTGAGTGCAGACCTATACGAAGTGTTAGGCATACTAGCTGCTGGTATTTTATTGATATTTTTAATGAGGTGGACCTATGTGGGAATTGCTGCGACCGTTGTGGTTATTGGCGGGGTTATTGGGGGCAGCATGTATGCTTACAGTAACTTTTTGGTACTATACGACTCGACTGCCTTTGCAGTTGGCGTTGGATTGGTCGCTTTGCATGCCTACATGGTCAAGTTCGTCTCAGAGTTCTTACAAAAGCAACAAATCAGAAAACAATTCCAAAGTTATCTTAGCCCCGACCTTGTTGCTAAACTGATCAAAGATCCTAGCTTGTTAAAACTAGGCGGTGAAGAAAAAGAACTTAGCATTATGTTTACTGATGTGCGTGGATTTACTTCAATATCAGAACACTATGGTAAAGATGTACAGGGTTTAACCAGTATCATGAATCGCTACATGACTGCTATGACACGTAAGATTCTAGAAAACAACGGTACCCTAGACAAATACATTGGTGATGCACAGATGGCTTTCTGGAATGCACCAGTTGATGAAACACTACATTGTAAAGAGTCAGTGAAAGCTGCACTAGAAATGTTAACAGAGTTAGAGAAATTCAATGAAGAAATTACTAAAGAAGGCATCCCAGCTTTTGGCATGGGGCTTGGTATTAACACTGGCGTTGTTGTTGTTGGCAACATGGGCAGTGAGCAACGTTTTGATTATACTTGTCTTGGCGATGCTGTCAATCTTGCATCCAGACTTGAAGGACAGTCTAAAAACTATGGCGTCAAAATTGTTCTTGGTCCCGTAACTGCTGATAGATTAGGAGGTATGTTTTATACCATGCCTTTAGACTGCATAGCTGTAAAAGGCAAGAAAGAAGGCGTCAACATCTTTACAGTATTTTATAATCCTGCAGACGGCGAAGAACGTGTTAAGTGGGATTTAGACAAGGCCATGCACGAAGGCATGTTAGAAAATTATCGACAACAAAAATGGGACCTAGCTGCTGCTGAATGTAAAAAGCTAATGGGTTGTTTTAATCAACAAATGGATCACTATTATGAACTGTGGCTTGAACGTATTGAAGAAATGCGAGCAGCGAATTTACCTGCTGATTGGGACGGTGTGTTCCGTGCTACTTCTAAGTAGTTGTAGTGCTCCTAAACCAATGAACACACCTCCTTGGCGTGTATGTGCAGAACATGAAGATCCGATGCTAAACGGCTGTAAGAAAGACAAGACCTCTGCTACTATTACTATAAGGGGTCATCATGAACAACCTATGGACTGATGATATTTGGTTTTGGTGGTATGACGAATCAGTACGTCAATTTTTACTTTGGTATTACTGGCCTAACTTTGTCATGGGTAACGCAGACGAATGGATGAGCATGGGTATTACATTAAACGGAATGCGACCTGTAAATCTCTGTAATAAATAACGAATGGAAAAGAAACTCACTACAGTATTATGCAGTGATGTGATCGGTTACAGCAAAATGATGGGCGCTGATGAAGTCGGCACATTACAAAAATTAGACGCATGTCGTCAAATCATAGATCCTCTACTAGAAAAGTACAACGGTAGAATTTTTAATACAGCAGGCGATGCTGTTCTCGCTGAATTTGTCAGTCCTAAAGATGCAGTTACTTGCTCAACAGCAATACAAAATGCTATCAGAGATTTAGCTAATGGTATGCGATGGCGGATAGGACTTCATTTAGGAGAAGTATATGTATACGGTACTAACCTAATGGGAGACACGGTAAACATAGCAGCAAGAATAGAAAGCACCACCGATTATGGTGGTGTTTGTATGAGTGATATTGTATATCAAGCAGTAGCTGGTAAATGTGATTTAGAATTTGAATCACGGGGCACTCAAGAATTTAAAAATATTGCTAAACCTGTGCCAATATGGGCAGTGAAAATTCAAGGCTCAGAACTTAATCCTAATGTCAAACCTAAAGAAAATATCAAATATAGTCGTGAGCAATTAATAAAAAGTGTTATCAACGATAAACCGGCACAAGGCAAAACACTACAGGATGCACAAAATCTAAAACGTGATCGTCAGTTTGGACCAGCGGCTCGTGTACTGATGTGGCGTGTGACTCGTAAGTGTGGACCTAGTCTTAATGAACTACTTGACATGAGCGAGAAAAAATTAATTCCGGAAAACTTACATCAAGTAGTAGTTGCAATTTTAAGTGAGTATTGTAAAGCCATTGACAGTGATCGTGCTATGATTATACATAAGCTATTACAAGGTCCTCTAGGAGAACATCGTAGTCTAAGTTTACAATTTTTAAAACATGCAGCTAAGACTAATTCAGAAGCTCAAATGGAATACAGTTCGTTAATTATGACCGATCCTCATAGTAGTCAAAATGAAATTGCAGATGCACTAGAACAACTTACAGATATGGCTCGTAGAAAAAACATTGCAGCTATGTTAAAATTAGTCGACGGTTACGAACAACTTAAAGACAAACATAAACAATTTTTATGGCTATGGGTGTTAAGGGGATTGTTTGAACCTAGCGCACAATTACGATTACAGGCATTAACAAATCAAATTTCTAAAGTTGATTTTACTAACTGGAAAATTGAAGGCGAAAGTTTGCTAGACGAAATTAAATTTAAAAACGACGCTGGCAATTACAAATACTGATATGATATTTGAAATTATTATAGGTATAGCACTAGTATATGGATTGTACTTTTATTTCCATGGTAAGAAAACATTACCAGATGATGTAAGGAAAAATTGGCCGCCTCAAGATATAGAAATATATACTCAAGAGAGAAATCAAGAGAAATATTTTGGACAGATTATTCTCTGTATTGTTACTACTTATTTTATGATTATTTTAATCTAGCTAGACGTAATAACATAAACACACGTAGCCACATCCAACCTACATCAAACTCGAACCAACGACGGCTCATTTTCACAGCCGCAGGATTTAAGTGATGATTATTATGCAGCTCTTCACCGCCTATAAGGATGCCCCAGGGGCTAATGTTTCTACTATTATCACTAGTCGTACCATTACGATAACCAAGCCAATGCCCAACACCATTAATGACACCAGCAGCCCAGAATGGAATCCATAATACTTGTATAAGCCAAGTAAGAATACCCCACCAACTAAAAAGTAAAACATTAATAGCAAGCAGAACAACGATTCCATAGTAATGATAAGGTGTATAAAGATTACGTTCTATCCAATCAGAGGGCGCATCGGGAGCGTAGTTCTTGGTATCAAGCCCTCCCTTAATAGCCATACGATAATATCTAACGCCACGTAGGAGAATATTATAGTTGCCAAAAACAACAGGACTGTGCGGATCGCCAGGCTGATCGCTGTATCTATGGTGAGCACGATGTACGGCCATCCATTCTTTGGTAACCATACCAGTAGTAAGCCACAACCACAGCCTCATAAAGTGACTCAATATGGGATGGAATAGTATCCCACGATGGCTCATACCACGGTGAAGATAAAGTGTTACACACACGATGGTTACGTGTGTCATCATTAAAACATATATTAATTCTATCATTAGTCATCGCCGGCTGCATCTTTAATTTCCTGTGCAGTTGCCTTACGTCCTTTTGGTCCACCAATTGGCTTGGCAGCGTCTTCGGCAGCTTTTTTAGCTGCTTCTTCTTCACGTTTTTTCTTAAACGGATCTATGTTAATTTCCTGTTCAGCAATAATACGCTCTTTGTCAATAGTTTTGCCTCGTAATTGAAGCACAACTTCAACCTTTTGATTTAGTCTAATTAAATCATTGTCTAACATACGTATACGATCAATTAGAGCTATCAGTGTACCGTTAGCACTACCAATCACAGGTTTAATAACAGTAGTAACCCATTTCCATACAAAATAAATGAAATAGCCCATGCCAGCAGCTGACACAATTGGGAAGCCGTACTTGTTAATTAAGTCTGCTATATTGTCCATTAATCTCTCCGCTGATCTGTTTGCTCAGCCCTACTAATACGATAATAATCTGGTTGCAGTCCTAGTGCATGACTGATTTTAACATCTACACGTTGTAGGTCATTGGTCATAGTATCTACACGAGCATCTAGGCCTTTAATAATGCCAGCCATGCCGTTCACCGAACTAGTAACACCATCTAGAATAAACTTTAATGTTAAAAACACAAAGTATCCCGCAGCCAGAGCCGCAGCAATAGGAAATCCTACATCCGCTACTAATTTAAAAAAATCACCCATAGTTTTCGCTCCTACTATATCTATTTATAAATAAAAGTATGAGTTATTTGTTTTGGATCATTTTGGGTATAATTGGGGCCGCTGCCTGTTATTGGCTAATGGATTGGCACGATCAGCACGAAGACGGTGAATAAAGCCGTTGACTAATAATTCGAGTCTCTATATAATATGCAAGAACAAGCTAAAAGAAGTTTAGCTAAAACTATTACATGGCGTTTAACTGGTAGTGGAGCAACATTTTTAATTAGTTGGTTATTAACTGGCAATTTAAACATTGCAAGTTCAATAGCAGTAGTACAAATAATTGCAAATACTATTTTATACTATATGCACGAAAGAATTTGGAATATTATTAGTTGGGGTAAAAGATAGTAAATAAAAGTTATTGCTGTATGAAGCAAAGAGAAAAGTGTTCTGGACGCGGGTTCGACTCCCGCCTGGTCCACCATAAGGGGATTGTATGTTTATAGGTTTGATGGGCGTTAAAAATGATTACACTCTTGTCACTCCTAGTGGTCGAGAGTTGTTCAAGGTTCCGGCATGGGCCGCATGGCGCATTCAAAGAATCCAACATTGGATCGCACAAAAAACTTGGTAATCTTTTTATGATGGGCCAGTCATGGTTTCGACAGGGCAAAGAGTAACAGAGTGGACAGCAGGGTAGGCGATGACCCTAAATCAAGCAAAACTAATAAATGCAATTTCAGCATTCAAGTTCTATGAAGTAAAAGGCTCAGTTGCTGCTCGCGCAGTTAATGACGAGCAATTTGCTTTAGCTGCCTAAGAAACAGCAAGAACCGGGGTAGCTATACCTTGTTACCAAAAATAGTAAAGGGCTCTTCGGAGCCCTTTTCTTTAGGCCTGTGCTTCGCCCCAACGCAAAATTACGTTAGCTGGAACTGCTGTTCCACTGACCTTATAGATGTTGATAGCTAGAACGTCTGGACCATTAGGGAATGTGCCTCGGCCGCCAATTGCTGTACTGGTTAATTCTTTGAGTTCTTCTAAACTTAATGTAGATGTTTCTCCAGGATTGCTAATAAACGAGAATACTTGTTCACCAGGTAGTGCATAATTAGCACCAAATTCAAATGTTACTGTGGCCGCAGCCGCAATTGATTGTGTTGCAGCCTGTGTAAATGTCACACGATATACGGTTACTGCACCAAAAGTTCTAGAACTGATAGCTGTAACGGTTGTACCAGCTGGGAACTGAGTATAACTAGGAGCAATCTTAGTACCAATTACAGCACCACTGCCAGTCCATGATGCACTTGTAAAGAACAAATAGTTAGTACCGCTATAACTAGCAGCACTACCGGCTGCTGTCGCAGTAACCGTTTGGTTATTGCCAGAACCAGCCGGACTTGATGCATTGGCATTGGCACTCATAGTAATTCTAGTATAAGTCACTGAACTGATAGTTATGTAACTAGTGGTAATACTCGTAATTGTTTGTCCACCGGTTAGATATGTTGCTATACTTAATGGATCACCTACTGCTATACCTGCTGTAGATGCTTGTGTGTTGGTAATTAAAAAGTCGTTTCTTGACGAACTTAAGGCACTAGCATATCTAGCAGTTGCAGCTGACGTAACGGTCACTGTTTGATTATTGCCTGAACCACTGGTACTAGAGGCATTGGCCGCAGAGCTCATTACTACACGAGCATACGCTACTCCTGCAACAGTGGCATAGTTACTAGTAATACTACTAATTGTCTGACCGGCAGTTAAAAATGTGGCTAAACTTAATACATCAGTGGTAAGAGCCGTTGTAGTATTAGCCTGTGTTTGTGTTATTAAAAAGTCTGTACGAGCATTACTTAAGGCAGAACCATAGGTAGCTGCAATACTACTGGTTACAGTAATAGTTTGATCTTGTCCTGGTCCATTGTTACTATTACCACTTGCAGTAGTGTTCATTATAATACGGCAATAAGTTTGACCGCTAATTGTGATATAGTTGTTAGTAACACTTGATACAGTTCTAGCAGGATTTAAGAAGCTAGCATTAAAGACCGAATCACCTGCTCTAATTGGTGTAGTCAGTCCGTTAACTGTTGACTGTAATATTAAAAAGTCTGATCGACCAGTACTCAATGCTCTAGCATATGTACTATTTGTAACTGTGCTAAAAGACGGAGCAGTAACATTATAAGTTACAGCACTAAAACTAATAGCAGTTAGTGAAGTTGTTTGAGGAGCAAAGCTGGTCGCAGTCAAAGTGGTAGTAAATGCGCCCTGCACAATGGCAGTTGTTGTAGTAGTACCTGCTCCCCAAGTAACTGAACCACCGGATGCAATTTGTGCAAAACTAGGTTGTCCGCCAGCAGCTTGACTGTTTAATGTAGTCCAGGTAATCTTTGTAGGATCTTCTGGGTAGTTAATTGGATTAAGAACTCCTTCAACAACAATACCACCTGTACCAGTGTCAGAAGTAACTGAAATAGAACTTAGCAATAACTGAGCACGGTTTAATAATTCTCTTTCGCCTAGATCGCCTGTTTGTGCGTTTGACACACTAGGTGCTAGTCGGATCAAGAAAGCTGTAGTTTTTGATGTACTCGCACTAAAACCTGTAGCAGCATAGTTAAAAATGTATCCTCGATCACTGTCAAATTGTCCATCCATAAGAAACGCACTACCCCAGTGACTAATGATAGGACTAATTGTATTTGAAACTAGTACAACACCTGTATTTCTCACATGACTAACTGCTGACCCGCCGTTAAATGTACGTTGTGCTCCAGCAACAAATTGAGTCATTGTTGCGCCTCTAGTACAACCTGTTAAGTTATTGCCGTCATTACCAGTATATCGAACAAGTTCACTGTCAATTTGTACAATACCAGCATTAGGAAAATATCTAGCTTCAGCTAAAGGAATAGTAGTTACAGCAGAATCAATAGTAGTTGGTAACTTTGTACGTGCTCCTTCGTTAACAACTTCGTAGCGAACAGGCTGATTACCAGTACGCATGTAAGCTTCTGCATTAACGTTACTATTTCTAAAACGGTGTGCAAATACATAATTACCGTCTGGACCTCTAAGCATAAAATCAATAAATCCAGCACCGTACCATGTGTGCTGAATACCAATCATTTGCATTTTACCAATGTCGATATTGTAGCCGCTAGGACCTGTGCCGTTGCATGGGTCTAAGTTCCAATCTGCTTGTGCTACTTTAAGATCAATAGTCTTACATATCTTTACAGCAGAAGCGTTATTAACACCGCGATAATCAGGAGCCACAGTCATTTGAGTGTCGCTGATAACCTCAGTAACTGTATGGGTCATTCCTCGAATAACTATCTTATCTCCGCTGGCCAACTGCTGTGTAAATCTAGTGTTAGTTCCTGTACAAAAGTTACTGTTAGCATTAATAGCGATTACTCCAGCGACTTGAGAAGTGCTGGATCTGCGTACAGCGTATAGCGTTTGACCGTCATATTCATAAAACATACCGTTTTGATCATCAAATATACCTGCACGAACTGTAGAACCATGCCATTTTCTAATAGTCATCTGACACGGGCTGTCTAGCTCTGGAGTAGCACTTCCAAGAGCAGCTATAGCTGATACTCTAAATGTACGTTCGTCTACAATATCAATAACTTCGTATACACCATTGTAACCGCTGGTAAGAACCCCACTGATAGTAACTTGTGCGCCAACTTGACAACCATGATCAGTATCGTCTAAGTTAACTGTAATAGTACTTCCAATAACAGTGCCAGTAGATGTAATATTTCTAATATCATAACTAGGAGCAAACAGCGCACCAGTGTTATACATTACACCCTTACCAGATTGGTAACGAATATACTTTTTACTCATACGGATGGCGGCAGCACCGTGAGCAGGACCGCCTGTACCTAACTGTACACCACCATCAAAAGGTCTGTGTAAGAAGTAACTATCTGGTCTACCATATAAAATACCGGTTAGTGTATTAGCTATTGTACCAGCAGCTCGAGCTGTATATCTTAAAGTAGTTGATGTTGGAACTTGTTCAACAAAATAAGCACCAGCAGCATATTGTGCGTTTGTGCCAGAGCTGGTAATTTGAACAGTAATACTGTTACCAGGAACAAATCCATGAGCCGTAGCAAATGCTACTTCAATAACACCAATAGCACTATAGGTAATTCCAGTATTGCCGCTGGCAATTTGTGCTGTAGTTGGTGTATTAACAGTAAATGCACTGATAAAATTTTGAGAAGATGCTGTAATTGGTGTGCCAGCAGTTGAAACAGATTGAATTAAACCACCAGGGCTTACTGATGCAATTTGTATAGTAGCCGGAGTAGCAACAGCCGACACTGTAAATGTTGCTGTGCCAGCTTTGGGTGTACCTGCTGCTGTTACCGAACTAATTCCTGTACCGCTTACTGTTTGCACAGTAAGTGTTACGTCGTTTGCAGGGCTTGTTCCACCTACTTGTGTTCCTAATATTCTTATTTGATTTCCAATAACATATCCTGATCCAGGTGCATTTATTGCAGCAAAATAAGCACCGCTTGAAAAATTAACATTAAAAGTTGCACCAGTTCCTACACCAGATATATTTGTTCCAGATAATCCAAGATAACTGCCGCTAGCAGCAATAGTTAAAGTATTACCAGCAGTATATAGTTGTCCGCCATTGTTTAACGTAATAGCAGTTACTTGACCGTTAGAAGCACTGGTAATAGTAATAACAGAATCATTACCTCCTCCATTAATTCTTACAGTATTTCCGTCTTGATATCCGCTTCCTGGTGATGAAATGAATACCCCTGTAATTACTCCAGAAGATGCCGTATAAGCTAAAGTTAAACCAGTACCAGTACCAGTCAATGTTGTAGTAGGACCAAATCCACTAGTATACCCTGTTCCGCCATTGGTAATGCCAACAGCTAATACTGAACCGGTACTGTCGTTGGCTGTAACATCAACAGTAGCACCACTACCTGATCCCCCTGTACAAGCTATATTACTTTGACTAATATATCCGCTACCAAAAGTCTGCAAACTACCAACCTGTGTAATACGACCTGCGACAATACCGCCTATTGATACAGTATTTCCTACAGTATAATTGCTTCCAGGAGATGCAACAGTTACTCCTGTAACTGCGCCGCCTGATAAAGTTACGTCAACTGTTAATCCTGTACCTGAGCCGCCTGTTGTAGGAAGACCAATACTATTTTGATAACCGTTGCCTCCAGTTAATGAAGTATTATCTAGTGTAGATACAGTGTCTTTGGCACTAGCAGCAGTTACGGTTATTGTTGCATTATTTGCAGGAGCTGTACCTCCAAGCTGTGTTCCTAAGATAGTTATAGTATCGTTAACGCTGTATCTACTACCAGGAGTTACCACAGTAGTTGTATATGTATTACCTGATCGACTAACATCAAACAATCCATTAGTACCTGTTCCTGATGTTGAATTTTGTACAAGGTTACTATAAGTTTGATTAGTACCAAGGATTGTAGCTGTTAAAGCGCCGCTTAAACTTACTGCATTTCCTACAACATTAGTTACGGCAACCGCTTGACCGTCTCCCCGATCAAATACCAATCCAGGTCCTATTCCAGTTAATGTGTTGACTTGAATGCTAGTATCACCAATATTTCCGTTAACTGTTAGTGTAGTCGTTGCTACGACGCCTCCTGATCCAGTAATAGCTGTTACCTGGGTTCCTAGTGCTATCCCAGTACCGCTAATTGGTGAGCCAATTGGGGGAGGCGATCCAGTAAAACCAATAATATCAGCACCGGAAGGGGTGATCAATTGTGTAGTAATTGTACCGCTTGAGCCTGCTGAATATACACTAAATGCAGGACTACCAACCGCCGCTCCAGTATAAAAACCTGCTTTTCTAAGCTGTGTATATGTAGAGCTCAACTGTTCTCCATTAGTAGTTCCAACTTTAGATTTAGCATAAAATGTAAAACTATATAATGATGGAACAGAATTTACTAAAAACGTACCTTCTGCACGACTAAACCCAGTTACACTATTTGCTAATGCTTTAATTGTAAATGGATTGTTAACAGAAAATCCATGTTCATTTAGTGTCGTTACAGTTATCAAACTAGAACCTGATCCAGCAGTTCCAGAACTAGCATCAGTGACCACAGTTAATACAGCAAGATCGCTACCTGGTATTTCATATACACTAGGATAGTTACGCATCAGCGCAATAGCTTGCCACTTAGTTGGTTGTAATCCATATTCAAAGTCAGCATCAAGCATACTTTGGGGAATACCAACTTTGGTACGCTCCATAGCGTCTGTATTAATTGAGTTTAATCGTACTGTTTGTTCTTTACCTTCTACAAAAATCTGTAGATTGTCTGTAACCATCATAGAGCTAGTGTCAACATCTAACACTACTGTAGTTACTTTTTCAATACCGTATAATGCTCCAGGAAAGTCTTGATCTGTATATTCACTATAAGTAACATCAGCAGCACTTGCTGGGTCAGCAAAATTATAAATTATTTGATTTCTGCTTGTGTTAGTAATTAATAAGATATCTTTTAATTTATAATATCCTGGGAATTTAACTTTACCACGATTCGTTATTGGTGTTGGTAACTGTGATAGACCTTCATCAATAACATTGATTATTATATCACTAAGTGTAATAACTTTTGCTTTTCCTGCTGTTTCTACAGTATAAGCTAAGTTTGTAACTTGAGCAACTTCAATACTGGAGTCAAGTAGCTCTTGATACGAAGTTGCTGGTACGTTTTCTAACACAAAGTTTACAAGCAAATTTCTTAAAAATGTATGAGCAGCAACTTCGGGGTCTCTGTTTCCATCAATTTGCGGAATACCATTTTCAAAATATTTACTAGCATTACTTACAGTTTGCCAGTTTCCGCCTTTCTTTAAATCACTTATGTATCCTTCAATAACATAGCTAGTATCTCTACGACATTTTTCAGCATTATATGTGTAATAGATATATGGACTAATATTGTTAACAATATTATACTGTATAAACGAGATTACTTCTTCAATTAAAAATTTCTTGTTTAATTCTAAAAGAGCCACAGTATTAGGAAACTGATTTATATCAGGCAAAACTGTTCCTGGATAAAATTTATAGTTAAGTATTTGTTTCTTTGCCATTCTTATTCCTCTTAGCTTAGTGCTATTCCCATAGCAATAGCTCTTGTGTCTACATATTTTTTATTTGGTACGTGATTAATATTTGTTGGCGTTGTACTTGATGTTATATGTCCAGATACAGTTAAATCAGCTGCTGTTGCAGTGCCTGTAAACGTTGGACTTGTAAACATTGTAGCTTTAGATTCGTTGGTTACATTACCAAGTCCAACCATAGACTTTGTTACACCAGATACTGTGCCGGTAAATGTTGGATTAGCAATCGGCGCTTTAAAACTAAGCCCGTCGTCAACATATGTTTTAACAGCAGCTTCTGTTGGTACAGCAGTATTGCTGTTTCCTGTTAGACTGGTATCAATTGAAATTGAAGTTATTTGAGCTGCTGATCCTGTAAAATTTAAAGATCCTAAATTTACAATATCTCCGTTATTTTGTGCATCAAGTGTTCCGGTAAAGTCTGCACTGAAAAAAGTAACTATGTCAGTAAGAACGTCATATTTAAAATTAGTTGAACCGCCAAATACCCCATTGCTATTAAACTGAATATCACCATTAACACCACCTGGGGGGTTAGTTGATCCCCCACCACCGCCCCCACCACCGGTCATTGGAACCCAACTCAGTGCCCCTGATCCGTTAGTAGAAAGTACATAACCCACAGTGCCGTCTGTAGAAGGCCATTGATATGTTGTATTTTGTGTTAAATTTGCAGGGGCTTTGAATCCTATATAGTTATCATTAGCTGTGTCATTGAATCGTAACTCACTTGCCGATCTTACAGTAAGAGTTGATCCATATGAACCAGTAGTTGTTACCGTTAACGACCCTGTTACTTGGCTGTTTCCAGTGATACTTGCACCACCTGAACTTAACGTTAAATTAGTTCCGCTTAGAGATCCAGAAAAGTTACCAGCACCGCCTACATTTAATCCTCCGCCAATGCCAACACCTCCGGTTACTACCAAGGCACCAGATCCAATTCCCGAACTTGAAGTGTTATTTTGTATTTGTAACGGATTAGAAATAGACCCGCCATTAAAACTGCTAGTAAGCGATAACGGTCCCCAAGTTTGAGTAGTAGCGTTGTAATATAAAACTTGTCCGTCTTGTACACCGGTAAGATTTACATCTGTTAGATCGTCAAGATTACTTCCTGGAGGTTTAATGTTCCAAGCGACTCCACTCCAGATCCATGTATTAGATCCTACTGTGAAATTTTGATTTACTGACGGATTACTAGGAAAATTAATAGCCATAATGTTGTATTTTTATATATTTAGCTTTGGTTTATAGTCAAAGGATACTGACTATTAAAAGGCCAAAATAGGTATCTATTCGGGCTTCCTTGTAGACTTTGTGTGTCGGTGTATGATGTAGAACCAGAGTCTGCTAGACGATTTTTTGTAGTAAACCTTTCTAACCACTTTATACAATCATACGCATCATATTTTTTTCTATTTCCTAGTAGGCAAGCTAATACACCTGTTACTTGAGGAGCAGCCATGCTAGTGCCTTGTATTTTTTTAATATAAAAACTAGCATTATCAGGATGAGTAACCGATCCTGATGACAAAGTGGCTCCAACTGGCATAGCACTCTGAACAGCTTCGCCCGGTGCATAAACTGTAATACCAGGACCGCAGGTACTAAATGCAGATTTGTATTCGTTCAGACCAGCTTGAATGGCTCCTACACTAATAACTCCGCTAGGACCGTTAGGTGTTGATCCTCTATGATAATAACGTGTAGATCCGCCGCTGGTGGTATAATAATTGTTATAATCTAACCCAGTAGACACATCCATTTTATGAGTATCATTACCAGCAGCGGCTACTAAAATTATACCTGCATCTATACAAGCAGTTATATCTGCATCTACACTGGCTACTCTTACAGGGTGCGTATAACTACCTTGATCTTGATTGTAAATTGTTTCAACCATGCCGTAGTTACTTTGTGTTGTAGTTCCAGTCCAAGGCGTGCCTCTGTAACTGCCACCGGTGATATTTGAATAATAATTAAAGTAACCCCAACTCATGTTTACTATTGTAGGAACAAATCCCAGTTTAGTGTTATGCCATAGTCTAATCATGTTAAAACTAGCACTAATACCAAAAGCATCGGTGTCAAATATCTTGATAGCGTAGATATTTGCACCTCTTGCCCAACCGTATCTGCGTCCAGCCGCAGTTCCTGCACAATGAGTTCCGTGACCGTATTGATCTGTGTAGTGTGACGGCCCTTGTGTGTAAACTCCAGACTGTCCAGACACTTGAGGCCAGTTAACTTGTTGCAGTCTAGATGTTACCCCGTCTTGTGCTAGCCATTCTGGATGTCCTACTTCTATACCGCTGTCTTGTATTACTACGTCGACACCTGACCCTATGGCTGTATAAGGGTGACTATATGTATAGTTAAGTGTTGTATAAGGATTAGCAGCATTCATGCAGGCAGGAAAAGCCCATGCATAATGAGCATTGTTTTGTGCAGTTGATCTACTGTGATTTCTTGCAGGATCAATTAAGTTGTGTCTTAGAATTATTCCATTCTCTGCTTTGCTTCCGTACCGAACATCAATAATTCTAGGATCTTGTTTTAACAGCTCTGCTTCTGATCTTGTTAAAACAACATCGAAGTTGTATAAACTATCTTGTTTTTCATTCCACATTTCTACTTTTCTGTCTGGAACGAATTGAGTTGTAGAACCTTGACTACATATTTCTTCCATTAAGGCGTCAATGTCAACACCTTTATGAACAGTAACCACACAACGATTTTGATCTTCAGTGCTCATTAGATTGCTGCCATATCTTTAATTGTTACAACACCAACCATGACTCCGTGGACTTGACACTGATATCTATAATTTCCAGTTGTGCCATACGGTATTTTCCAGTATAGTGTTCCGCTAGTTTTTCCTTGTGCGGCAGATCCAGTTGATACTGTGCCTGTTGTACTTACATGCACTAGTCCTGTATCGTAATTTGCGCCGCCGCTGGTCTGTATTAAGAATGGGTGTCCTGCTACATTTAAATTAAATGCAATAGTAGTTCCACTCAATGCAAATACTGTAGGATTATCGCTTGTTCCGTACTGATCAAATCTATACGAGCTTGCGCCATTAGCAGTAACATCTAATCTTGTTATAGCCTGAAGATAAATCTTATCTATGGTTAAAGAAGCAGCAGTTGTATCTGTTAATGCATTAAATGTAGTTACACCAGTGGATGAGTTAGTTATAGTTATTGTATCAGTAGTAGCGTTTGTAGTAATAGTGATGCCAGTTCCTGCTACTAATGTTAGTGTATCTGTTGTAGAATCTGCAACAACATTAGATTGTCCTGCTACTGCTATTGTTTCAAAACTGTTGCTGCTAGAAGCAGAATCGTTAACCCAATTAGTACCATTATATTTTAGTACCTGTCCGTTTGCTGCTGTTGTAATAACTACATCTGTTAGGCTATCTAAATTGCCGCTGGCGCCGCCGGACACTGTGGTCCAACTTAATACTCCTGAACCGTTGGTAGTTAGTACTTGGCCATTTGATCCTCCGTTGATCACAACATTTGATACTGTACCTAAAGTTACTGTGCCTGAGAATGTAGGACTAGTAAACATTGTAGCTTTAGATTCATTGGTGACATTTCCTAATCCAACTTTAGAAGCTGCCAAGCTAGTAATCCATGATGGGTCAGCATAAGAAACATTGGTATAAACACCATTTGTTACTGAACCTGCATTACCCGAAATACTACCAGTAATAGTGTTAGTAACTGATAAATTACCTAAAACACCAACGCTGGTTAAGCTACTGCTAACAACGTTGCTGGCAAGAGTAGTACCGGTTAGTGTTCCGGCTGCGGCAACAGTACTAGCAGGAATACGTTGCCATATTGTTCCATTATAAATTACATTGTCGCCTGCAACAAATGTAATATTTCCAGATCCTAAGTTAATAGTTCCACCGACACTAACCGCATACTGCCAACCAGATGTTCCAGAACCATCAGCTAATGTAGGTGTATTTGTAGTAGCATTCCATGTGCCTTTAAATACCACGGCTCCTGTTAGACTACTAGGAATTTGGCTAGCTGATAGTTTACCATCTGATCCTAACGAAGCTATACCATTGGCAATACCAACGTTACCCAGTGTTGCTGATCCGGAAACTTCTATGTCACCGTTAACAACTAATGCACCAGCACCTCCGCCAGTATTAAAGATAAAATCTGAACCGCTTGTATATGTTGGAGTACCTGTTCCAGTACTTTGTAGTACAGATGCTGTAACAGTATTAAAAATAACACTATCGGTAGAATTTAAACTTTGATTAAAACCACTACTAATTGTAATAGTATCAGAAGTAGCATTACCGCTGATGGATATTCCTGTACCAGCAGCAAGAGTCAAAGTGTCATTTGACGAATCAGCTACTAGTGTAGCACCACCGGATACGTTAACTATATTAAATGTGTTAGGTATTCCTGTGTTTGTAATAGTAAGAGTATCAGTGCCAGGGGTAGTTTCAAGTGTAATACCTGTGCCTGCTGTTATAGTTAGTATATCGTTGATAGATTCAGCGACAAGATCGCTCTGACCAGCTACACTTATAGTTCCAAATGCAGGACCTCCACCGCCGCCACCACCCCCAGTGCTAGATATAGTAATACTATCATTAGTAGCATTAGTAGTTATAGTAATGTTTGATCCTGCTACTAAGGTTAATGTATCATTTGTTTGATCGGCTACAACATTAGATTGTCCTGCTACAGATACAGTGCCAAACGAAGCTAACCCTGCCCCAGAAACATCAGATTGCGTAGCCAAAGGTACCCAAGCTCCGGCATGTGCAAAATAAACTCTACCAGTTTCATGTACATGAGCCAACATGCCGTGCCATGTTACAGGACTTACTTCATTATTAAGATCAGCTAAGGTATCCCAATGAAATCTAATATAATTTTTTTGACCGCTGACATTGATTGTACCAGTAACACTAAGTTGATTAGAAGCCCAACTTAATTCTGTAAGATCATCAACGCTTGTGCCAGCTGCTGGATAATAAGCTAGACGACCAGCTGCGCCAGATAAAACTGTTCCGCTGCCTCCGCCACCTCCACCTCCGCTACCAATTAGTCCAGCTGGTACAATTGGAGCAATCCATTGATTACTTGAGCCGTCTTCATAGTAGATATAAAATGCACCTGTAGCTGAATTAAACCATAAACTACCTTGTGTTGGGTTATCTGGAGCAGTTTCTTTAACACTAACACTAGCATTTAAAAGTGTACCGCCAAGTATAGTTCCGTCAAAGATTCTAAGACTTTTTGACGTACTATCATAGAAAATTTCGCCTTTGTTACCAGAAATTCTATCTAATTCTGACTTAGATTTAGGCAATAAACGTAATGAACGTACAGGTATAGACATAAGGTTTCACTCTTTATTGATATTTATCGGTATTATGTCTAATAGAAATTTCACCAAAATGATCGTTTTTTAAGTATTTTTGCTTGATTTCTCAGTAGAAATACTATATAGTACACTGACACAGACTTAACAAACTTTAAAAGGAAATAAAAATATGAAGAAAGTTTTATTAGCAGTTTTGCTTGCAGGACTCGCAGGCGTTGCTTCTGCACAAAGTTATCTCTCAGTTGACGTTGATCAAGTGCGAGGTCTTAACGGTGCAAAAGACAGCACAGCACAATACGTTCGTGCAGGAAAAGCTTTTGGTAATTTACAACTAGGACTACAAAGTCGTACAGCCACTATTGATGGCGGCGGCATGTTGAATAGTGTTGAGTTAACAGCAGCCAATAACCGTTTAGTAGTTGCAGGTCTAAGACCATTCGTTGGTGTTGGATATGATAACGGTTTTAACGGCGGACAATCATTCCAATATGGATTGCTAGGTGCAACCGCAGGTGTACCTGTTGGTCCAGGTTTTGCACTTTTTGGTGCAAAGACTAGAGTAAATTGGGACGATGCTAATCCCAAGCAGACTGTAGCATTTGCAACTTATAGCTTGCCAATGTCTAAGACAGTTTCTTTAAATCTAAACGCAAGCAAGTCTTATCAAGACATTAAGGAAAATGCGTTAGGTCTAGGCCTAGGTTTCAAGTTTTAAACTATAAACTTGAACGAAAAGGGGCTTGACAGCCCCTTTTCTATTTGTTATACTTAGGTCATGGCATCATTAGAAGAATATTTTGCAAAACACCGTCCTAAAGCAGTATGGCACATTGGCGATAGAGTTTTTGGACATTGGAACAAAATTCCGTTTATTGGTACTGTTGGTAATGACAATATGATCAGTGAACTTGAAGGACCAAGAGTTAGTATATTCTTAGATTTGCCTATTAAATACAATGACAAAGTTTATGAAATTATCTTTGTCAAACAAAAAGAAATAAAGCGTTTGACGTCAATGGATGACAAGGAGCCTCTAAAACTCCCCAAAGCGGGTTCGATCCCCGCCAAACGCACCAAATAATTATAAGGAAATATAAAATGTCAAACTAGATTGAATTTGCCTGTAAGGATGTAGTGTTTCACTTTAACAAGAAGCACTTAGAAGATCAGACCATTCCCATGTGGGTCTTAAAATTTCATGGCGAAACTTATTATGTCGATCATGTTGATTGCCAAGTTCCTTGGAGCACTAAGGAAACACCTGACAACTCACATACCAAAGGCAGCATCAAAGTCAAAGATGTCTTGCTACAGATCGACGAAGAAAACTGTGCTACATTAACCAAATTATCTTTTGTTGATAAGATTAGACTAAAAAATCAACGGTTAGGAATTACTCGTATCATTGTCAAAGAAGGCAAAGATCATTGGCGATTCAAAGAAGCACTCAAACAGCTTAAAATTAAACACGGTCCTATTAAAGGTATAGGCGGTGCTTGTACTAGTACGTTCTATATTACTGATATTATAGACAAGCGTCAATGGACTATGCTAAGTTTGGCACTAAGTGATTGTCCAAGTTTTAGACAATTGAAACCAAATGAAGCGTATTACAAATACTACGACGACCCCAAGTACAAAGATGTACCCTTCATTGATGAAGATGAAATGTATTGGGGAGAAGACGAAGAAGATAATTGATTTTTCCTATTACCTTCATAAAAATATTTTTAGAAAAAACCTATTGACTTTGCATTTTAATAGGCTATATAATATTGTATAGGATAAACGTTCTACAAAGTTTTCAAACACACATAAGGAGAAACACATGAAAACAGTTGGTGATAAAATTGAAGCATTTGCCGTAACCGGCGTTAACCCAGGTAGTGATCAATTCTTTGACATTACTGATGAGAGTTTCCATGGTAAGTGGAAAGTAATCGTTTACTACCCAAAGGACTTCACATTCGTGTGTCCTACAGAAATCGTTGCCTATGACAAGCTCACAGGTGATTTCAAAGATCGTGATGCAGTATTGCTAACTGGTTCAACAGACAACGAGTTCTGCAAACTTGCTTGGCAAAAAGCACATCCTGATCTTGCTAAGATTACACATACACAATTCGCTGACACAGCACGTGATGAGCGTAGCTTGATCAACCAACTTGGCGTATTCTATGCTCCAGCAGGTGCCGCACTTCGCGCAACATTCATCGTTGACCCAGACAACGTTATTCAGCACGTTACAGTAAACAACTTGAACGTTGGTCGTAGCCCAGAAGAAACTCTGCGTGTATTGGACGCTTTGCAAACTGGTGAACTATGTGCATGTAACCGTGCAGTAGGTGGCGAGACTCTATAATGTATTATCACGCACACGTCTACTGGACAACTCCTGATGAAAGAGAAACTGCTCTTTCAGTAAGACAGAAGTTAGAAGACCTTGATTGCAGTTTAGGACGAGTATGGGATCAAGCAATTGGTCCTCATCCTCTGCCTATGTATCAAGCTAACTATTGTACTACTATTCAAGAGCCAGTAGAACAACTTCTCAAGTCTACAGGACTAACTGTTCTACTACATGAAGATACAGGAGACGACTTGCGTGATCATACTGAAGGTGCAAGATGGCTAGGCGAGATTCTTAAACTAGACCTCGTCTGGCTTAAAGAATATGTTAGGAGACACAAATGAGTTTTATTGAATCAATTAAAAGTGCCTTGCCGGACTATGCAAAGGACACTAAGTTAAACCTCGATGCTGTTTTAGAGCGTAGCACATTAGATAAGGATGTTGCTTATGGATGTGCTGTAGCCGCACTCGCCGCGACTGGTAACGGTAAAGTATTGGCAGTTATGTTAGCCGACCAACCTGTTCATGCTGAACCAGCAATGACAGCCGCAAGTATTATGGCACAGAACAATATTTGGTATCCCTACGTTGAAATGGCTGAAGATCCTGCTCTCAAAGGGTTACCGGCACAGTTACGCATGAATGCTATTCTACATTCTGGCGGAACTACCAAGGCAAACTTTGAAGCGTTTAGTCTTGCCGCCAGTACCGTAGGCAAGTGCCATTTTTGTGTTAAGGCACACTACGACACACTCAAGAAGGAAGGCTACACAGTAGAACAACTTCGAGATATTGGACGTATTGCCGCAGTAATGAATAGTGTGGCCAAAGTTTTAAACAGTTAAATAAAAGGGACTTAGGTCCCTTTTATTTTGGATGTGTTATGTTTATAATTAACTTTTTTAGAGATCTTGTGCAAAGATACAAAGAACGAAAAGAATATAAAAAGCGATTAGAAGAAATACGCAAACGCGATCCGTTCATATACAAATGATTGAATGGGGCATAAATGCACTAAACCATGATGCCAGTATTGCAGTGTTTGATAGCAACAAACTGGTAATGCACAAACGTAGCAGTGAGTTTAGTGGTATAATTGGTGATAGTGATCTTAATCAAGGTCTTATAGATAACTGCCTACGTTTTGGCTATCCTGACAAAATCTATTGGTACGAAAGACCTTTTGTAAAAAAATTTAGACAACTACGAGCAGGGCAATGGCGCTGGGTATTTGATCTCAACGAATTTCCAGAATTTTATCTTCAAGATTTTTTAATCGATACTCCTATAGTTTATACATCGCATCATAGAAGTCATGCAGCAGCTGGCTATTATACCAGTCCGTTTGATCACTGTGCCGTTGTGGTCATAGATGCTATTGGAGAATGGGAATCAATAAGCATCTGGGAAGGACAGGGCAAGCAGTTACACAAACGATGGAGTCGAAGTTACCCAACTAGTCTAGGTTTATTCTACAGCGCCTTTGCAGATTTGCTAGGATTTGTGCCAACAAAGCAAGAACATTTGCTACAGCAATTGAGCGATCAAGGAAATCCAAATACGTTTTACGGTAAAGTAAAATCCTATTTTGATCTCGACGGTAACCTAAAATATAACTTGCACAAGGGTGTAACCAATTGGGGGTTTATTCTAGATCATGAGCGGGCAGACATAGCAGCCGCAGTACAGCTAGTATTTGAAGAACAAGTAGATTATATAATGGCACGAGCTCGTGAACTAGTTAAATCAAACAATCTAGTTTACATGGGCGGCTGTGCTATGAATAGTAAGTACAATAAGAGATTAGGTAATAGATGGGAACAAGTTTGGAGTTTACCTTACCCCGGAGATGCTTGTTCAGCTGTGGGTGCAGTACTAGCTAAGAAAAAGATCAAGGTATCTTATGATCGCGGTACTGTAAAACATTTAGAAATAAAATTAAAGGAACAATAATGGCCAAAAGAATTTTAATTATGGGACTGCCAGGCGCTGGCAAAACTTACTTTGCAGAAAGATTAAAAAAGTACCTGGAAGATTTTTCTACAGCAGATCAAATGCCAGCTGAACGATTAATGCATTTAGAGCTTCCACCTACATATTGGTCAGCAAAAGTTGATTGGTTCAATGCTGACGAAATTCGCAAGCGTTACAACGACTGGGACTTTAGTAAAGAAGGCCGTATTCGTCAAAGTATTCGCATGTTTGACTTTGCTGTTAAATGCTCAGGTGACTTTGTTATCTGTGACTTTGTTGCACCATTACCCGAAATGCGTCACAACTTCAAAGCAGACTGGACTATCTGGATTGATACTATCGATGCTGGCCGATACGAAGATACTAATAAGGCATTCGTACCTCCTGATGTTTATGACTTCCGTATTACAGAGCAGAATGCAGAACGTTGGGTAGAATTTGTAGGACAACATATATTAGATAACAGACGTAGACCAACTTTCAACTGGCAAAAAGAAACTGTACAAATGTTAGGACGTTGGCAACCTTGGCACCCAGGACATCGCGCATTGTTTGAGCGTGCAATTGCTAAAACTGGACAAGTAGTAATTCAGATTCGTGACTGTCAAGGGTGGCAAGGTTCAAACCCATTTGCTATCGAGCAAGTTAAAAGCTTTATTCGTAGAGACTTAGATCCTCTGTACCAAGGTCAGTACGAGATACAAGTTGTTCCTAATATTGTAAACATTACCTATGGTAGAGATGTTGGCTACAAGATTGAACAAGAAACATTTGACGAAGCAACACACAGTATAAGTGCTACCAAAATTCGAAAAGAATTGGGATTTAAATAATTATTAACAGTTAAATAAAAGGGACTTTAAGTCCCTTTTTATTATGACATATAGTATATCAAATACAGATCAAAATCAAGATATAATTGCATATCTCACAAACCAGGGGGTATTTTCAGCACAGCTAATAGGTCAATCATTACAAGATTTTTCATATTATGAATTCAGTTTAGAAGAGTTAAATCTTCCTACTGCCGACGAATTATTAACAGCCACTTTATCTATCAAGGATCAAGTTGGATTAAAAGGATGGTTATTCAATGGTGTTGAAAGTAAAAGTTATAAAGGGTTTAGCCTAACATATAACCCAGATTTTCATGATACTAGCACTAGTATAAATCATCAAACCTGGGGATCAAAAAATCTTTTACAAATTTTTGGCAGAGCGCACGGACTAGGTAATTTTTCTGCTCTTCGAAATACTTATTACGATACATATGCATTTCGAAATAGAACAGATATTATAGAAACTCATTTAGGTAAATTGTTTAACTGTTTTCGGTGTCCATTACTACGAAGCAGAGCTGCTTTTTTAAGACATTATACAATACCTCAAGCATCTGACGGTTGGCATGTTGACGAACCGCCTACTCACTTGTTTCGTGTAAACATTCCTTTACAAACTTCTGAAGAACATATTTTAGAAATTAACGGTAGTGACGAATATGGTAATACATTAACATTGTCTAAACATCTTGAAGTAGGCAAAGCATATATATGGAATACTCGTATACCGCATAGAGTCACTATAACAAAACCGTGTGTTACCCCTATTGATCGAATCCATTTAGTATTAGGTTTTGGAACCTGGGTTGATTATGATCCATACGTTGATACATTTTCAAAATCTTCACTGCATGGATTACCATTGAAAACTATCATCGAAGAAAAAATGTTTTTGAAAAGGAAATAAAATGGATCTAGAAAAAGAAAAACAGATTATAGATACAATTAGAAGATGCCAGCGAAACTGGGATCATTCTAGATCTATCCCAGATGAACATATCGACCACTGGATTTATATTGCACAACATGCTCCTTCTAAACAGGACGAATCTTATTTTAATTTGTATGTAGTTACTGATAAAGAAAAAATAGAGTTATTGTTAAATCATACTTGGGGACATACAATGGAAGTTGCTCCGGGTAATTTCACTGGTGTGACTAGAAATACACAAATGGCTGCTAATGCGTATTTTCTTTTTACATTCAAACTTCCTTCAACTATTAGAGAAATAAAACCAGACGGCCAACTTTATAATCAGACTGGGACAGAACTTGAAGAAAGAAAAAGAAATGGCTACGTTGCTATAGGAATAGCAGCGGGACTTATTGCTCAAAGTGCGGCAGATCTAGGATATAAAACGGGATTTAATACTAATCATTGTAGTCATGCGCGAGGCGGCCCCGATCAAACAAAATTTTGGCGCGAAACACTGGGTATAGGGTATTCTGAAAACATAACAGTTGGATTAGGGATAGGATATCCCCAAGAAGGTAAGGCTAGAAATGATCATGACGAAATAGAGTTTCTAATCGGCACCTATCCCGGAACACGACATAACGTTAACGATCCTTATATTATAATTGATGGGCAGCAACATCCTACTCCTAAAATTCATTATAAGACCTACAGCGAAAAAACAAAAATGATCAACGTCAGTAGATTTTAAATACTGTATGAATTTATTGTTCCTTCCTATTGATATTGAAATTCTAAAGATTGATCTAACACACTCTCTATCTATGATTAGAAAAGGAAAAAAACATCAATGGTGGTGGAATGTCGTTGATGTTGATGAATCAGTTGATAAAAATCTAAAATTTATATTAGATCAATTACCGTTTGACAAAATAACAAATATATATTACAAAGAACAAACAAGGCCAGTGTCTCCGCACTGTGATGTACATCCAGGTATGAATTTTGAAGAGGGAGAATACGCTAATATCTTAGATAACGAACCAGCAGGATATCGACTAGTCTTAGAAGGATCTACTGATGTACTGTATGTTAAAAGTGGAGACACGTTTAAGTTAGCAGCATTGCCATCTGTGCCTAGTTGTTATCTTTTAAATTCTACAGCAGGGTTACACAAGGTCAAGGATGATCCGGGAAGAAAGATTATCTATGTTAGAGGATTCATCAATCCTGCTAAACACAAAGTTCTTATAAACAAAAGTTTAAAATTATATCAAAATTTTGCAGTATATGATGTTTCGACTAAGATAATGGTTGACACTGAGAATAAATAAATATACAATAGAGACTAGGTTGTACAAAAATTAGTTGTTTTTTAGCCACAATTAAAACAGTGGTTGACAAGAGAACTAAATAACTGTACAATAGAGACAAGTTAGCAAACAATGTGATTCAGAGATGTTGTAAAAATACAACAAAAAAGATTCCAAAAGTTGTTGACAAGGGTGCTGAAAGGCACTATAATTAAGGTTAAGTTAGCAGGCAATGGTGCTTGTTAATAAAAAAGGATTTAAAAGAGTAAGCAAATGACAAACGTAACGATACATTATTGCAGACAAGACGCCAAACAGGCAGGCTTTATGCCCACCTCTTGGTTACTGTCAAGTAATGATCGTACACCAGAGATTTGCCAGGGGTCCCGGAGGACCGTAGTGTAACAGTACACAACAACACTCCAAAGGACCCCAGGACTAAACACCCTGGGGTTTTTGTTTGCTCAAAGGATTATGACAAAAACAGATACGAAAACTAATACACAGAGACAGGCAGAGTTTATGCAAAAGCATACACTAACACAAGAAGATACTGAAAAGTTGATTCGAGAAAAGTTAGAACGTGCTCGTGCATATTCAGAAGCTTGGAGAAAGCGAGAGGCACTATTGGTAGAAAGCCGTTGACCGCGAAGTGTGACATGAGGTAACGAGGACCTCGCCCTGCACTTAAAACATAGGGCAAACGGGCGGCCTATCGGATGGAGTTCTTCTTGTAGAACAAAAAATGGTAGCGTATTAAAGCATACTGGCAGAGTGAACATTAGGGTATTGCCCTTGCTGACGGTGACTAAACTAGGTGCGTCCCCATAGCAGTATGCTTTAATACACACATTCATATGAGTGTGTTACAAATCATGGATCGTATTCCCTGCGGCGGACTGTAAATCCGTTGCCATAATTATGCAGGGCGGCTGGCGATTAGGTTCAACTCCTTTACGGTCCACCAATTATGCTCGGTTCGACTATCGGTTAGGTCGCTAGACTTTCAATCTGGAAAGACGGGTTCGACTCCCGTACCGAGTGCCATTTAGTCATAGCATAGCTCGCGGGCCAATGTACACGGCCAACCTTGTTCAAAGCGGAGTCCTATGATACTAGTAACTGCTCTGTCATAGACAGGCAACAATAGGTAGCAAGAGAATAGTAAACTATGCTATGACTAAATGGTTCCATAGTTAAATGGTTATAATGTCGGCTTGTCACGCCGAGGTTAGGGGTTCGATTCCCCTTGGGACCGCCAAACAAGGGCCGTGAGATAATATCAAGACGATCGGCGCCGGAGCACCTACCCGGCACATATCTATTCCGCAGAATCCGAGCAAGGTGCATGGACTTGACTGTTAATCAATGGTTAGCTGGGTTCGATCCCCAGATGCGGAGCCATATTGAAACACATTGCGCGAGGCTCGAAAGAGGACGTCTGCAAAGCATTAGTAAAGATCTAGTAGCAGGCTGCTAAGTGGCATTTACCAGTGTGTTTCAATATGGGGGCAGTAGTGGGCTACGGCGTTGCCTTGCAAGCATCGTGTCTAGAAGGGTTCGATTCCCTCGGCTTCCACCA